>JACCDG010034505.1_pt1 | contig 21201 bp, 35 predicted proteins | sample 7442471 | NCBI WGS metagenome assembly JACCDG01 (sample SAMN15323444, study PRJNA562643) | freshwater metagenome | isolation source: river surface water | place: USA:Blue River Watershed | collected 2017-08-17 | reverse complement strand
TTTGGTGTCAGAAGGTGGATTCGAACCACCGACCTCTCCCTTATCAGGGGAGTGCTCTAACCAACTGAGCTATACTGACAGTTAATAAGGACGAGCTACTTGTTTCCACACAAGCCCTCGATTGAGCAGTTACTCTGTCCATCTCCATTTATTCAAAGTCTGTGTGCAGTAGAGAGTCTGCCTATCAGAGCCTGAAAGGTATCACCAATCGCTAACGGTCTTCTGCCACCGGATCTCTATCGCTAATCAAACGCTACTTTAACGAAAGTAGTAACGGGATTTGGTGGAGGATAACGGGATCGAACCGTTGACCCCCTGCTTGCAAAGCAGGTGCTCTCCCAGCTGAGCTAATCCCCCATTAAATCTGGAGCGGGTAGGGAGAGTCGAACTCCGCGATCTTCAGCTTGGAAGGCTGCTGGACGCCCCTTGTCCTGTCTACCCGCGTATTGGTGGGTGAGGATGGATTCGAACCAACTCAGCCGTAAGACAACAGATTTACAGTCTGCCGCGACTCTCCAACTTCGCCGCTCACCCAATACAAAAATTTTAAACTGTCCATGTTATAGTAAAGTGTTGCCTGCATGCGAATTTTTCAGTCGATTGCAGTCGTGATAAGCCATTGCAAGAGTTATTTCAGGACTGAGAGATGGCCCTACTCAGCCCGCCTAGTGTATGCGTCCATACACGATACCTCCGGCAACACTTTACTATAACATGGTACACCGTACGGGAATCGAACCCGTCTCTGCGCCTTGAAAGGGCACTGTCCTAAACCGATAGACGAACGGTGCACAGTTATTTTAAATCCACAATGTTAAAGAGCAAGTGCCAAAACAGCACAACAAAACAAAGTATATTACACTTTGCTCTGCTTGTCAAGCTCTTTTTTTAGGGGAACTTAACAGCACTATTTTGACCCGGAACCAAAAATTGGTTCCTTCATATACTGTACTTGACAGTATATGACAAAGGAATCATGCTGTCAAGTGATTTTTTTAGTCTCGAATCTCGTCGTCGCTGTTGCGAAAATGAGACGGTTTAATATTTTTTGCCGAGACGCGACTGTTGGGGCTATAGTCGCCCTGTCGCTTATCGAGTTCTTCCCAATAGGCTTCCTCGATGTTCTCTTCATCTAAATCTTCAAAATTGTATTGACTCTTCAGATTCTTCATAATATTACCTTTTCAAGACCTCCAAGTGGTATATGGTATGAATTTATTTATCAAAATTATAAAAACCCTTTAGAAAAAGTGTGCGTTTTCTAACAAGTCTTTACTTATTGATTGTAACGGAAATTTTCCAAATGTCAACTTAAACATAGCCATGTCGCTGGCATTATCAAAATCTGCTGTAATAGCTAGCCGTAAACTGTACGTAGACAAATCTTCGTTTATGTGTTTTTCAAACGATACATTGATATCGTTCTCGGCTGTCCATTGCCAATACGGAGCAAGTGTATTTTGAATTGCATGGTCGTAGATGTAGCTGTAGTCAGCATCATCACTTATTGCAGTTTTTATAATAACCAGTCTATTCTTCATGTACATCAATTCCTGTTACATATGGATATTTTGATAAGTTGTTGTAATAGTATTCAAACGGTTTTGGATCAATAAGCCCTATGCGAGCTCGCCCTAGTCTGTAGCGAGGTGCAGTAAAGTCATAACCATACTGCTCTGCTTTTACATCCATGCACCATTGATAAAACCTTTTATACAGTTTACCTTGGTTGGCTGCACCGTCATCTTTTAAATAGTTTACACGACTAAGTTCAAAAAAGCAAGCCCCCGAAATGTAACTCTGTTGTTTGACTTCTTGATTGGTAACCAACAATCGATCATCTGTAAAAAATGCTGTGCCTAGGTCCTTGCCTACAGTCCAGAAGTCACTGTAAAGGTGACCATCAATATAGTTGGTTTGGAACCTCATATAATCTTCATCGTCGCATTCAGGAAATTGGATACCACCGTTGTTGCGCACAACATAAAATTCTTTTTGGTCACTGCTAAACAAGTGTTCGTTTTCGCAGGTGTGTACCAGTTTATTTAGACGCTCAAGTGCAACAAGAAAGTCTTGTGTTGCTGTACCATTTGCTTGATGTTCATATAACTTGTTTTCAAACGCAAAATGAATAGCATTTAGTCGACGATGCATTTCTTCTAATTCCATGCCGCTGTCAACAAAATATTCTGGTCCAAACTCCACATAGCTGTGTTCGTTGCAGTATTCTAGTTCTCGGTTCAGATCAGCTACAACTTCGTCTAGCACAAGGCCCGACTTGTATTTGTTCCAGCGAATAAAACTAGCACGAGTAGGGTCACGCAATGCTAACACATTGTTATAAAACTTATCAGCAGTGCTGTTATCCAGCAGTGTCCACTCAATGGCAAACTCGCCAGTTTTATAATCTGGTTGCATCAGCAGGCTAGTACCGTTAGCGTCGGTTTCGCCTAATGGATTACTACCAAAATGTACTATGCACTTTCTCATTCTTCAAACACCTCAATGTTACAAACATGAGGATACTTTTTTAAATTGCTGATAAAATAATCCAGAGGCTGGTCCTCAATGATGCCTAAACACACACGGCCTAATCTATATTTAGGTTCCGTGTAGTCATAACCTTGCTCATGTGCGCCAGCACTGAAACACCAACTGTAATAGTCCTTGTACAGTTCTCGGTATTCGTGTTCGTCTACTGTTTGCAAGAATGTTTCAGGGTTAAATTCAATACACACAGAACCTGAAATGTAGCTTTGCTGTTTTACTTCTTGTCGCTTTACTAATTCAACATCGTTGGTGTAAAATGCTGTGCCTAAGTCCTTGCCCACTGTAAAGAAATCTGCAAACAAGTTACCATTGTTGTAGATAACTTCAAAACGATCATAGTCGTCATTGTCGCATAGCGGGTATTCATCGAGCCCGCTGTCACGAACCACATAAAATAATTGGTTAGTTAGATGGTCGCCTTCGCAGGCATGCACTAACTTATTTAGACGCTCTAAACTTACTAAAAAGTCGTCTGTGGCTGTGCTGTTGGCTTGATGCTTGTACAATTCTGTTTCAAACGCAAAGTGAATAGCGTTCAATCTTCGATGGCGCTCGTCCCAATCCTGCGAAGGATACACATAAAAGTCATCTGTAAAAGGCACATAACCTTTATCGCGGCAGTAATCTAGTTCTGCATTTAGCTGAGTAGCTGTATGATCAAACTGACCCGCCGACTCGTATTTGTTCCAGTTAATGAAACGATTAGGCAATGTCTTCTGTTGCTGTATTGTGCGATAAAACTTGTCGCTGGTACTGTTATCCAGTAGCGTCCAAGTTATTGCAAATTCGCCCACAGGAAACTTGGTCAAGGTACAAGTCCCGTTAGGATCAATATTTCCCACGGGACTTGCAGTAAAGTGTATCCTACATTTTTTTAGCATACACCTATTTAAACTGGTTACACCAGTTCAAGCATGTTTCCAGGCACACGCCAGTTGGTAGCAAAGATGCCACCATTGAAACTGCTAGGCTGTTCCTTGACAATAATAAACTTGCGATTGATCTTGGTCACTTCACCAATCACTGTACGACCGTTACGGCCAGTAAACCTAACCTGACTGCCCACAGCCATCTCACGCTTGTTAGCCTTGAGAATCTGATTGCGTCGGTAAGTAATTGCCGCACCAATCGAGCGCAACTGCTCGTCCGTAAAGTCACCAAACATGATAGCGGTGTTAACGTCATTAATAGAAAGATTAGTCATTGTCATTTCTCCTAATTAAGCAACCAACTGGTAGGGCTTGTTCCACTGCCCAACATTAATGTCAACATAGTAAGCGGTATTGAAGTAGTCAGTCATTGCGTCTGACTCGTCGTACCAGTCTGCGCTCTTGAGCTCCTTGATAGCCTGCACAAGAAACTCCTTAGCCTTACCTTCGTAGTGCTCATGAGCCCAATAAGTATTAACTTGAATGCGGTCACCGCCAAAGTCAATCTTACCGCTTTTGAGATTCAGCACGATGGTGCTGTGATTGCGAACAGCAAGTGAACCCTTGAGACCGTACTTCTTCAGCAAGGGCTTGATACGGGTTGCAATTTTTGCTTTCTTTTCCTGATTCATGTAAGCCATTTATCTCTCCTTATTTCTCATCCTACATATGTAGTATAGCACAAGGACAGAAAAGGTCAACCACTTTTTTGGTCTTTTTAGGGGTAAAAAATGTTGTTAAAAAACAACAACTTACACACCCGCTAGCAGTTTATAGCCCCAAAGTAGGGCAACAATTATGCAGAAAAGTACTAATCTGCCTGGGGCAGTAGCTAGTATAAAGTAAAAAACCCGCTCAAACATACAATTACCTTAATCTATAATCACTATAATTGCCGCACTTTTTTATATTAATCGGTGTGGATTTGTTGCAACGATATAATACTCGAATTAATCCGGGATTAACGGTGTCTAGTATTGTTACACGGTTACCGTTTACTGAACCGCGAAAAGCAGATGGTGCACCGCCGTAATTTACTGTTGCTGTGAACCCGCGATCATCCATTTTAATATTTGTTAGCTTGTGCCGACTGCATCCGCCTTCACATAGCAGAAGCTCACCCCGAACTTGTGGCCATTGACTGAAATCAAACAAAAACCCAAGGCCACTGTGATCCCCAGTTATTTCACTCTGAGTAATATTTGAAAACTGTGTTGTTTGCGCTATTGCTGGCGATGCAAAAAATGCAAGTGCTAAAATCAACTTTTTCATTAGCTTACCAAAAATAACTTTCTATCACTGTTGTATTGTTCAAATAATGTAGCACATTCTTGAGCAAATGTCAACGATATATGATTTCTACCTATGTTTTCAGACCTAACTTTCATTGGCCAAAAATTTAAATTGATAGTTGAAGTAATTGAATCAATTTCCTCGTCAGATGTTCCTGGATTTAGTGCAAAGCAACATGGAATATCGTTTGAAGACATTAGCGCATTGAAATACTTTAGTGCTGTTAGGTTTGATCTAAACAACCATCGCGGGCTGGCCGATTCGTAGAAACGTGCTGTATGCTCATAAAAGGAACGATCTCTAAAAGAATAGTCTTTCAAAGACTGATCTAGTTTGCCCAGCCACTGCCCAGTTTGCACATGTTCAATGCTAAACTTAGTAAAGTAGTTGGGCAAGAACTCCTTAAAGTTTTCTGGACTGTTATCGTTTATTGTACAGTCAAGAAAACTTTTATTTTTAAACAACTCAGTCAAATAGTCAATTCGATCCAGTGGAGTAACAGGTTGGTCAAGGCGCACACTAGCTACTTCTGATCTAAAGAAATCCGGTACTTGAAAAACAACGTAGTCAAAGTCATAAGGCTCTTTGTACACTATTTCAAATTCGGAAACAATGTTAACTGCATTGTTGCCCGGGTGCGCAAAATGTTCTACTTCAATATCATGTTGCTGTGCCCAAACATCAACCCAATGACTGTGATCTGGATCTAATACTGCAAAGCTATCACCAATTACTAATATTTTACGTTTAGACATCAATGTTACGCGATCTTAGATAGGGCAATATAATGGAATGCATGAATTGGTTATGCGCATTTGGTGTTGGATGAAAACCGTCTAGTAACATTTCAACAGGCAACTTTCTGCGAGTCCATTCGTACATGCCTTCGTGATGAACTCTATTATGTTGATCCAGCGAATCAAACAGATACTTGGTATGCATGCTGTGTATGGATTTTTCCACTCGGTCCAGTGACTCTTGCATGTCGTTGTTCATAGTCATCCAAAAATATTTGATGCCTTTTGACTCGCAGAAACTTTGCACAGATAGCATATGCCATAGAGTGCTTTCTACCTGTTGCAGGTAATTGTCGTAATCCAAATACCAGCGGTTTATTGTTGGTTCAACAAAGTTTGGATTGAACCAAATCCAACTTGGGGTATTTGTGTCGAGAATATTGTTCTCATGATCTGTTCCCTGAATAAACAATTCATTTTTAGACAAGTTGCGCATCACTGACGCAGTTAACTTGTTTGTATTGTTATCTGTGAGAAATGCTTTTCGTGCAGTGCCACTCCACATCACTAATAAAACAATGTCGTCGGCTGAGTAACGTTCTAATGCGCGAGTACATGCAAAAATTGCACGTCTTGCAATCATGTCGTTGCCAGCACTACCAGCACCAAGATTCAAACTGAATTCGGGATTTACATGTTCTTTTAAAAAGCCAGGCCAACAGCGCGGCAGAGAGAACTGATCTAAATGCTCGCTGAAACTGCAACCAGCTGTTAGTAATGCACGAATCATTTCCATTCCTCACCGTCTCTTGCAGTTAGATAAGCGAGAATAAGGCAAAGTGCTACTAACCACGGGTACTTGGGGAACAATAACAATGCTACAAGAAGAAATATACAGCCCATTATCCGCGGCGCATTCTTGCAATTTCTTTTGCTTGCTCATCATCAATCACAGGCACTGCATTACTCTTATGCATAGTAGCAATACCTTTGATTAGTGTACCAGTATACTTTTGTGGTTCTTTCTTAGCAGTACTGCTAGCAGTACCAAACCCACTGCCACTTGGGTACATGGCCTTGTGCGCACGAATACGTTCCATTGTAGGATCGTCTTTTACCTGTAAGGGTACAAACTTGGGTCTGCTGGTCTTTACACGACCGTGTAGTGCATCAACATATTCTTCAAAGGTTGGCTTGGCGAGACCTAGGCGCTTGTTCTGCTTACACTTCTCACGCCAGCCTTCCATCCAACGATTCATTTGTGCTTGCGTGACCTTGGTCTTACGCTTACTGTAATTAGTAGTAGTTAGATACGGACCTACAAGATGCATGCTCATTGAATTAATCCTTATGACCTAGTTTACGAAAAGCAGAATCAGTTTGAATGCGTTTCATCTCCTGAAACGACTCGTATGCGCCTCCAGCTGACCAGCACATAAACAACACAGAAACAGCACCTAGTGTATAAAAGATTGCCTGTGGTGTAATGTATCCGTTGTCAACGAAGAATGATATAATAAAATATAGAGCAACAGCAGGCACTGCAAGAGCAAATCCTATTGCAATACGCTTGAGTTCTTTAACAATATCAATGGTCATTTTTTAATCCCCATTTAACTTTTAGCCAAACACGTTCGTGGAAATAATAATCAACACTGAGTAAAATATGCAGTGCAGTAGAAAAACCTGCGGCACTACCTAAATCACCTGTAAACAAATACGTCCACAAAATGGTGAACAGCCACGCGGTAATCCTGTAGCTGATCATTCTAATTATAGTACGAGTGTGCGTTTCTGTCAACATCTAATATGTCTCATAGACCAAAATGTTGCTTTACAGCATCTTTACTTTTGCGAATTGTTGCCTTGAACTGTCCGTCATCAAAGGTAGTATATACATGACCTGTGTTTGTATTTTCAATAGCAATGTAGCATTCGTTGATAATAAGGTTAGCCAGCTGATGTGCTTGCTCAACACTGATCCATTTGCCGCTGGAATCTGTTCCTGCTTGTTTGATTAGTTCTTCTATTTTATTCATCTTCGTCTTCATCTTCGTAGTTTACAGGCTGTTGGCCTGCAAGGTATTGGTCGTAACGCTTTTTAATCAAGTGTATCAGTTTGCGATCACGATATGGATACACATCAGGTAGCTTAAGGTTAACAATGGTTTTGGTTAGACCGATGTCAGTTAGTTGATTCCTAACTTCAATCTCATGCTCACTGTCTGCACAAACAATCTCGTCAGCCCATTCAAGCAGTACCTGATCTAGAATGTTGAGGGCATATGTTTCATCAATGCCCACACTGCGAGTATTGTAGTTGTAAGGTTCTGCGGCCAATGTATGAGCAATAGTTGGACTGCGTAGCAATCCGCCACTGCATACAGCCAGTACACGCTTGTACTTGCCCTGATAACGATTGGATGCATTACCAATGCGTTCACGCTGCCAATCACTGTCGGGCAGTTGGTCGTATGCTGATGTGTATGGTGAGTTCATATTATCCTTTGTAACGCTCTGCGAGGTATTGGTCATGTCGCTTCCAAATACCTTTATCGATAAAGCCCCACTCGCGTACAGTAGGGCCAGGCATAAACAGTGTCCAGGTATCTACACCGGGCTTAAGTTCAACACGATGCAATGATTTGGAACCTGCCCAATTGATTGTACCTGCGCCTCTCCAAAATTTACCTTTTGGAGTGTGTTCCCAATAACCACCCTTGAGAATAATAGTAATAAAAGGCCATGGATGGTCGTGTAAATCATCTGGATCGCTTTTATGAAAGTTATGCAAAAAGATGTTAAATGGAAACCATTTGCGATCTTTGAGAAATAGATAATAGCGAGTCAAGTATGGTTCTTGACTTTCCCTATCTAAGATAACACGTTTGCGCCCAATGCGCTCTAAGAGTTTTAGCATCATAGTTTAAGTATAGCACAATTAGAATAGCTTGTCAACCAACTAAAATTAAACGTATTAGTGCAAAAGTATCGATAGTAGTCAGCATCAGATAGTTGGCTAACATGCCTGTACTCCCACGAGTATATGCACAGTAAGCAAACACAGCGCAATGACTGATGAATAAGGGGTATAAAAGTAGGAACGGGGGATTTGGTAGTGTAAGTGCCATAATAACAGCACAACCAATGCTGGTAAACCAGGCAGTGACTTCTAATACTGTTCGTATCTTATTCTCTGCCCAGTCCTCGCGGATATATTCAGCAACTGAATTTATTAATGATTTCATTCGCCAATGGGAAAGTGAGTTTTAAGTGCTTCTAGCTTATCTTCATACTCAGCAATGTGTGCGAGCTCTAATTCAATTGCACTCATAATATCAGTGTGATCGTGAATAGCCATAGGATTGTTGAGCATAACTTCAATGTTCATCTTGTGCTTTAGAATGTGTGATTCAAAATGAGCAGCACTGGCTCGAATTAAATTCTTCTTAAGCAGTTCCATAGTATTCTAGCCTTTCTATATCTTGTTCATTTGTTTCGCTGCCATATTGTATTTCAATAATGACTAAATCGTCTTTGCTTTCGTTATACAGTTGATGCCATTCACCTACCTTAACAACAAATATATCATGCTGGTATATATCAATGAGTGCATAGTTCTTTAGTGGTTCTGCATCTTTAGAATGCTTTACAACACCTTTGCCACTTTTAACAAACCAAACTTCACTGCGCTTGTTATGCTTTTGATAGCTGATGCCTTGCCCGGGTTTAACCACAAGCTCTTTAACCTTACAACCTGTTGTGGTATAAAGGTCTGCAAACTTACCCCATACGCGAGTTTCAGTGTATGTAGCAATAGCATCACGCAGGATCCAACTGCTACTGTTTGCCTTATGCGATCCACCTATTCCAAATGCAAAAGTTATATTGTTAACCTGCATTTCTGGAATGTTTTCTTTGGTACGATCACCACCATTGCAAAAAACTATTGGGTGCCCAGGGTACAAAGCCTTTACACGTTCTAGCCCATCAACGGCAGTGTTGTCTGAGTCATCAAACCCTAACACCATAGTAACATTTTTAAAGTTTTCTAAAATGTTTTTTCTTTCTGCAAAGGGCATAAATGGCTTACCTTTTTTACGGGTAAGCCACTCATCGCTGTTTAATAAAACAACAACACGCCCTAATGCGGCAGCTTCATTGATCATTGCAATATGGCCACTGTGTACGGGGTCAAACCCGCCACTGACCACAGCTACAGTATAGGTCATTTCTTCTGGCGTTGTGCGGATTCAAACAAGTTTGCAGCATCTGAAACTCTACGACGCTTGCGCTTGCTCTTCATGTACTTGGTATCTGCTGGTGGCTTAAGCGGCCATTTACCTGATAGCTTTGCATTTAATACATCTTTTTGCCAACGCTTCTTGGCAGCATCTTTAAGACGCTTACGCTTTACACTTGGCTTTTCAAAAAACTCGTGCTTGGCTAAATCTTTTTGCCAGTTATTGCGCTCTAGGATCTTTTTCATCCTGCGTAGTGCGCCATTTACATCATTGTTATAAACATCAACTTTAGAACCCTTGATTACGAATTCGTCATTTGGGTTCTTGTTCCACTTTTTCATGTGTTCCTCTGTATAGTTTGTATTCTGTATCTTCGCGATGTGTGTTATCAGCAAAAAACAACACTGGTTTTACATTTGCTGACACAGGATACTTATCAAATAAAATCTTCTGCACACCTAATTTCTTGAGTTCCGGTGCGCGATACATTACGCTTATCAAACTCTGTTCTACTATTCCCTTGAGTGCTCGCGCACCGAGATTCTTCTTTACAGCTAGTTCTGCGGCTGTACTAATATATTCGTTGCTGAACTCTAGTTTAATATCGTCCATCTCCAGCAACTTTTTATTCTGCTCTAGGATGCTGTTTTTAACTGATGTTAACACATGTACCATATGTGTGCTATCTAGTTTTTCTAGTGTAGCAATAATAGGCAAACGTCCTACTATCTCTGGGATCAGCCCAAACTCAATTACGTCTTCAGCACTGAGGTTTTCTAATAACTTATTTCGTTCTTTACGATCAATCACAGTGGCATTAAAGCCAATGGTAGTGCTTTTCTTTAATCGCTTTTCAATGATTTTTTCTATACCAACAAATGCACCACCTAGAATAAACAGTACGTTAGTGGTATCAAAGTCTACATATTCTTCGCCAAACTTTTTACCACTATTAATTTTTACCTTAGTAGTAGTACCTTCAATAAGTCTTAGCAGAGCTTGTTGCACACCTTCGCCACTAACATCTCTGGTAGCAGTATTTGTTTCACTGCGGCGTGCCTTTTTATCAACTTCGTCGATGTACACTATGCCTTTTTGTGCGGCGTCAATATCAAAGTCTGCTACGTTTAACAAACGTTCTAGTACACTCTCAACGTCCTCGCCAACATAACCAGCTTCTGTTAATGTAGTAGCATCTGCAATAGCAAACGGTACATTTAATTTCTTAGCTAGTGTTTTAGCAAAAAGTGTCTTACCGGTGCCAGTAGAACCAATCAACAGTATATTTGTTTTTTCTAGTTCAACATCGTCGGGAGTATTGAGAACCCGCTTATAATGATTATATGCGCTCACGCACATTAGCTCTTTGGCGCTCTCGTGTCCCACAATGTATTGGTCTAAGTGTTGACGAATTTCCAGTGGGGTTGGAATAGCTTCCGATTCAACTTCTTCTTTATCTTCTTTTGCAGACTTCTCTACAATGTTGTAGCTTAGTGTAATGCATTCGTTGCAAATATAAACGCTGGGTCCAGCAATTAGTTTATCAACTGATTCTCTGCTCTTGCCGCAGAAACTGCATCTTAGATTTTTTTTGTCTGTCATGCTTTACCTATATAACGTTTGTCTACTGTGTTTGTTGGCTCATCATTTTTAGGTAGTGGGATTGCCCAAAAACCTAGCTTACGTTTGACATCTTCGTCAGAGCCCTTCTTAAGTATATTAAAAATTTCATCTGCCGTCAAGTCCTCTTTATTTAACTCACTAGCGGCTAAAAGGCGTGCAGCCTGGCGCAAATCGCCTGTTGCGGCACGTTCAACTTCAACGGGCACTTCTTTTTCAACAACTACCTGCTTTTCAACGACTATTTCTTTTTCAACTATCTCTGCCGGTCTTGATTCTAGTTCAGCAACTTTCTTTTTAAGCAAACGATTATCATCTGTTAGCTGTTGTACTCGGCCGCTATCTTCAACTTTTACGATTCGCTCTACAGGCTTTTCCTTAACTACGTATTCAATTTTAGGAACTTCTACCTGAACAATTCTCTCTGGTCCAGGCACTTCTCTGACAACTTCAACTTCCTTGATAACTTCAACAATAGTCTCAACAGGCTTTTCAATTACAACTTCTCTGATGACTTCTTGCGGTTTGCTGTTATTTTCTTTTTTGAGGCGGGCGATTTCTTTTTGGAGCTCGCGGATCTTTTTTTTTGAGCCGGTGTTTCTTCTAGGCTAGTAGGTCGATCGTTAATCGGTTGCTGGTCACTAATTGACCCAGGCTGTTGTAGCAGTACACTGTCTGGACCACTTGGTCCTGGTTCAGTGTTTTGAATGTTGTTACCTTCATCAATGGTTCCTGGTTGGGATTCGGTCTCTGATGTGGTGTTTGTGTTGCTGGAATCATTGACAGGCTCAGTGGATTTATCTCCATTTGGCTTGTCTCCGGGTTCTGTATTATTTTTGTTTCTACTCAGCGTTTGGTTGGCTGCGATTAATAATGCAACTGCCAGCGGGTCAAATACAACAACTAACAATATAATCATCCAACGAACAGCACGTTCCATTAGATTTGCTTCTGGGTTGTCACCGTATATAAGTGCGGCAACATATTTGATAGGGCCTACTTCGCTTTCAACTTTCTTAAGTTCAACTGCTAGTGGCGCACGTTGTTCATTTAGTTTTTGTATTTCTGCTTGAGCTGTGCTAATTTCTGTAACAAGACGTTGACGGTCTCTGCTTTGACTTCTGCGGACCTGTAGCGCACGTTCTGCACCTTTGGCATCAGTGGTACGACTTAGTGTTTGATTAACCACATCGTCCATCTGTGCAATTACTTTTTGATTTGTATCTATGATTTCTTTTTGGTACTTGATCTTTTCGTCAAACAATGCTACCTGTTCTACTGCACCACCTGATACTAGGCTTTGATCACTATGGGCTTTACTTAGGTAACCAAATATACCCAAGCTGGTAATAAACATAAGCAGAGCAACAGCGACCGTTAAGTATGCTTTTAATATAAAGCCTGTTTCTTTCCAGTTACGATAAAGCCAACTTGCTGTGACTAACTTGCCCAATTCTAAGCTACCGGCCATAACAGCAACGGCGGTGGCTGCACCGCTGAAGATTGCCATTAGACCAGCAATACTAAAATATGCCGCTATTGCCGCAATTAGAAAGGAAGTTAATAGTGTAAGTAAACCCGAAACCATAGTGTTATTTATCTACTTAAAAAGCAAACTGGGCTGACAAAGCAGCCCAGTTTTAGGTAAACAGTAAGTTTTTAGCAGATTAACCTTCGTAAACTGCGCTGTTTGCACTGTGTTCAAACACTTCAGCACTGCGTAGCTTAACACCTTGCCCAACTGGGTAGCGACAGCTAAATGTCTTACCATTGGGTAGAGTATAGCTTTCGCCGCGCTGATAAGTTTCTAGAATCTCCTGCATGGTCTTGTATGCAAGCTCTGCAAACTTCTCACAGCCTACACCCTCAACGATTCTAATGTCGCATACTGCGCCACGCTCATTGGGAATAGGACTTTCTGGGTTATTGTGCCCATTGATGGTAACCAAATCATTCATCTGCTTGAAGAAAGGAAGATGAGGGTCATCATGTGCAACAACCAGTGTGTGATCAAACATGTATTCGCTCCACTCCTTGAATGCCTTGAGCCCACCAAAGTCCATAACCCAGTTACGGTCGTCTAGTGTTTCGCTTTCAAAGATTAGTTTGATACCAATACTGTATCCATGGATAAGACTACAATGACTGTGTGTACTGCGCCACTGACGGAATGTACAACTGAGTCCGCGATCGTTACCGTATGTTTTTGTTGATAGATATTTTGCCATTGTTATTTCTCCTTACATTGAATAGCAATGACACGCAGAATTTTTAAAGAGGGATGAGCGTCTAAAGTCCTCTATTACTATTTAGATAATAGACTTATTGTACAATAGTTTTTCCGGTAAGTCAACGATAAAACTGGGTTTTAACAGATAAATATTAACATGGTCAATATTGAACGATTACTAACAACTTTAAAAAAACCTAACCTAACATTATGTGATCTTATTAACAAAGACAACACACTGGGCAATAACTTTCTTTGGATGTATCCTGCATCTCACTTGCTAAGACCATTTGTTGAAACTAAGTTATCTAATGTTACTATTGGTAAAAAGTTCGGAGTAGCTGGCATTGATGTAAAACAACTGCTAGCCAGCAACCACAACGTCATTGTGGAATTAACTTATGCTGAATTATTAGAAATGCCAGTGGCGCTGAAAAAACCATTATTAAAACAATATCCGGTTATTATCAGCGATTTAGAAGAAGGCGGTGCCAGCTTTGGAAAATTTAGTAAATGCATTATTAAGCATATCTCAGAATTAGAAATAGTACCTAAACAAATTTTCTGCCTGACATCAGGTTACGATCAGCAGGATTTCAAACCTTTAAATATCATAAGTGTTTATATCCCAGTTTGGGCCATTCTTGCAGTAACCTGTGACACCTACTACACTGATCTCATTTTTGATAAATCAAAGAAGCAACAAGCACTTGAGTTGATACTCAATGATAGAGAAAAATTAGGTATATGCTTAAACAAAAAACCTAGACCACATCGAGTAAAAATGTTGTCCGAGTTGCACAAAAGAAAGTTGCTAGATGATATAGATTGGTCATTGATATATCACACCGAATCACCAGGCGGCAGGCCCGGCGAATTTATAAACAATCCTAATAACTTTAGGTTCAGCAGAATCGTTAAAAACTACTCTACTGAAGATATTGAAAATTTCTTAGAGTCATATGAGTTTCCCAAGTACATGCAGGATTATAAACATGCTACAATGGGAGATAGCATAGGCCCTTCACCAACATGGTTAGGGAAATATAAATTCTATATTGCAAACGAAACGTATGCAGAAGCTGAAAGTGTTAGTTTAGGTACTACCAGCTTCTTAACTGAAAAAACATTCAAACCTATGTGTATAGGTGCTTATCCCCTTCTAAATGGCATCCCCAATGTAGAGCATAATACTGCCAAATTGGGGTTCAAGTTTTGCAACTTTGACTATGACAATTTAGAAGGAGATCTGCGAATTAATGCTATCTGTGATATTCTAGAAAATAAACGGTACAACGATAGAGATATAAAAGATTGTGTTGAACACAATTTTATACTTGCTACCGATGTGGACTTTTTATCTAATATATTAGCTGGACCTGCAAATACTATTGCTGATCACTTGCACCAGCTTTGTTTGGCTTCGCCGTAATACTCACGTGCATAACCCTTGCTGATTAGTAAACCGCGAAGGCTTTGGCCGTCAATAACAACATCACCCAGTACACGACCGCCGTACTTGTCCCAATCCATTAGAACAATCTGTAGCTTCTTTGCGGCTGCAATTGAATCTTTGGTAAACTTGGTTGCTTCTTGTCCGCGAGCATCTTCGCTTGGGCATAGAGCTCTGTGGCCTTTTTCTGGTGTGTCAACACCAAATACACGAATGCTTAGTTCCTTCTTAAGAGGATCAGGTAACCAAGGCGCGGCAAACGCAACTGTGTCTCCGTCGATTACTCTTAATACTGTAGCATCGTAAGTAACACCTGGTTTTTGCTTTTGTGCAATTGCCGGTGTTGCTGAAACTAGTAGGGCCGCTACTAGCATAATTTGTTTGATCATAAAAATACCCCTGTGTGCTTTATTGTTATATTTATGCACACAGGGGTATGTAAAGTTAACTCATCTTATGGAATGAGTGGTTGCCAATTGTAGCAGTTCGAATTAATCGTCTGCTCCAATCTGGGCTTACTATGTTATAATTAAAATAATGTGTTGCACCATAAGTAGGGTCGCGAGTCCTACCAGATAAAACTTCAAATGCGACTCGCATACTTTTTATCCATTCGTCGTGACTTCTGATGCGATCAGAATTACCATCACAGATCCAGCTGAATTGACAACTGCCACCTATACGTTGGTAAACAACGCCGCAAACTGATTTTGGAAATCTATGATGGATAACTCTGTTAATTGTAACGTGAGCTACCGCCTTCATTCCGCGTTCAGATTCACCGCGGGCTTCAAAGTATACATTTTTAGCAAGACACATAAGTTGGGTTTTATCTATCGTGCTTACACTCTCATTATTTTTTACCCTATTGGTAACAATCCCTTGCTTTAGCTCAACTTTAGTTTGTGCTATTGCTGGATCGATACCTTTAAGCATTAAAAATGACATCAACGCGAATAACGCTACTGCTATTAATGCTTTTGTTCTTGACTTGGGCATAGTCCTACCTCCTTTCGACTTTGGGTCTACAATCGTTCTGTAACTATGTCTTATGTCTACTACAAAAGTTTTCCTGTTAGTAGAGATACTGTATGTTAGACCATTTTAATTGAAGACGTAGCTTCAATAAAGGCCTTTGCAATCTGCTCTTGTGTATGACCGTATGTAATGATTGCAGACTTATTTAGTCGAATACGGTCGGGCAGACTACTGATCATCCAGGGTACAAAACCCATACCCTGTGCATTTCCAGCAAGTGTTACCGGCTTGCTGATATAGAGGCTGGAATCATCCTCGCTGTCAAAACGAGCAATTACTTCCTCACCACTAATTAGTTTAACGGTGATTGAGTCACCGCTAGAAATTGGTTTTTGAATTAACATGTTATTTAATTACCTTTTTTATGCAGTAAAAGTACATTATACACTGGTTTTTAAAAAAATCAACCGTTTTTCAAATGATTTTTACATTTCTGTTAAATAATTGCATGGACAGAATATGTTCAGTCTAACAATTAAAATGTTTTGCGTCCCTCTTAGTATACGCTATATAGTAGCCCAGAGCTGCAACTGACTGTCCAGATCAAACGAGTAGTTGGTAGGCGCCTACCAAATACTTACTTAAATTCGATATTAATCGGTCTGCCGGTTGAATCCTTCACCACATTTACTGTGGAGAATTCAAATTCTTCTCCGGTAATTCTACGCCACAATTCCCACTGTAACAACAATGTATTGGCTGCACCGCGAGTGCCGTGTAAGTGCATGATCTTTGCATCATTCATGTGTATGCCATTCCAGTTCTTAAGATACGACTGCAACGCAGAATTATCAACATCATTGAAGGGTACATTCATAGCTTGAAAATTCATATCAGGGCGCAACCAAGTTTTCACGTTTGGATCTTGACTGTACATCATAGAGTTGAAAATAATCTGTTCGGTGCCCCAGATATTATAGTCCCAATCCTTTGCATAACTCCAACCCAAGTCCCATAGTTCCTTGGGCATAGTGTTTGGATAGTAGCGCACGCCAGCGTTGAAATAATGTTCATGCTGTAGGCCATATTTGTTGTTAGCATCATCGCCTGACAATGTTTTTGGGTCAGTGTAATTAAACAACTGGAACCTATCAAACTTACCAAATACTTCTACTGGTCCTACAACCAATGTGTCGCAGTCTAAAAATAAGATATTGTGCGGGCCATCATCGCTGTTGAACTCGTTGTACACATGATCAAAGTTCTTGTGGAAGATTTCCTGATAACTGTCAACCTCATCCTGGAATACCACATATTCGAAATCTTCTTGAATAAAAGTTTCAGCACTATGAATAACAATTTCACTCATAGCCTGATAAATCTTGTAGGTGTTTTCCGCACCTAGCTGCTTGTTATACTCAAGTTTACCGCTGGGCTTGATTTTACTCACAGCCATGCATAAGATATTACTCATAGAAATAACTCCGAAGGCATTGAATCAACCATACTAATATAATTTTGATTAGCTGTAATAATCATAAGGTTGTTGTCTGTTTTATTACTAGGATGCTTCAATTGCAACAATCTTGTGAAGAAACCTAGTTCTGTGGCAATGGTTGCAAGCTCAGTTCTAAAAAAGTTTAATTCGACATTGGGGATATCTTCAATGATAAAAATACCAGTGGCACTAAGTTGTTTGAAACTGTTTTCAAAAAATACCTTATTAGCTTTGTATGTGTGTAATCCATCGTCGATAATAACATCAAAATTATCAGTGCCTACTTGATTCCACATTTCATTAACAACAGTAGGATTGGTTTGATCAACATAAAATTTAGTTATACGTTCTTCAGGTTGCAAAATGTCTTTGTCAATATCGGCTGCATAAATTTCTGAGTTTGGAAAAAACTCTCGCCACCCACGAAGACTACCACCAGGAGAATAAATCTTTTTCATATGGCTGGCAATACCAGGGTTTACTGAACCAATGCCTAGTTCAAATACTTTTTTAATTTCGCTACGCTGACCGGAAAATAGTGTTGAATAAATCTGCGTATAATTATGCCAGTCTGCACCTTTATCGCTTCCATGGTGCTTCATTATGTTACAAAGTTCTGTTGTCACAGTAGATCCTAAAAATACTATTCCGTTATTTAACTGCTAAAACAAGCTAATCATACTATTACTGGTTTGCTAATTATGTGCGGGGCTCTAACCCATTGCAACTTAAAAAAAGATGCTTCAGCCGGATCTTCAAACCAATAATGTCCTGTTCCAGATCGCGCAAAGGCTTTGGTACAATTATTAATCATCCACCACACTCGTACTGCTGGTAAATGTTCGTCATCGTAGCCTGAACTAACATAAGTCCAACCCAGCGTATCTAAACACATTTCATAGTGCTGTCTTTGCTCTAGTGTGAGCCCGTTGGTTCGTGCATCCATTTCCTGTATCACACGGCGCAGTATAGTTTCCTCAAACCTATCCCCGGCTTGCTGAAAAAAGCTATGGTTAAAAGTTAGAGTATAGATCTCCACATTGTCTGCTAGGGGCACTGCATATCTAATTCTTTCTGGTATCATTACATTGTCTCTAATATTTCAAATGCGTCTCGGGCCCACTGTACATCTGGTTCGTCAATAAAGCCGTTGTCTGATACCATTACATCTCGGTAGAAACAACGCTGTAGCCAAACCCACTTACCGGTAACAGTCTTATGAGGAAGTACAGCAAATGTACGCTTCCAATCGCTAACTGCATATAAGTGCAAATGCTCAGCCATTGCTACTTTCTGACATGGCTAGTATAAAGAACCCTGCATTACCAGGAGTCATAGTAACAAATGTATGCTCGCTCCATTTCAGCATACGGACACCATAATGATGTCCTAAGAACCTGTCTGCTATACCATAAGCAATACCATGTTCCTTATAGTTGTAGTGACCTAACAACCAACGCTCAAAGTTCTTAAACTGTGCATCAGTAAGGGTAAACTTAGTGAGTTTCATCCCCACCTCATTATAAACATGGCCAGATCTTCTTTGCACTCAAAGGTCAACACCATGCCTTCATGCTTAAAACGAGCGCCAATACCAGTATCATCTAGCCATTCAACAATGTGTTGAACATTGTCAAGCCACCAGCTAGCACTTTTGATAATAGCATAAGGACCAACGCCCTCCATATCTCCAACAAGGAAATGTCCAGCATTGTCACCTAGGGTAACTTCGCCCATACGATCAGTCACTCTAGCTTTTTTGCTGTGCATGTTCGTATAGTTTTTGTGATGCTAGGTTTTTAGCCTTACTTTCACACATAATGTCAAAGTTGTCGCGGAAGGTTAAGGCCCAATCATTTACAGCATTATTCCAATAGTAGTCGCTGTGTGCGCGAAGTTTTGCCTTCTTATGTCCTTGTGCCAGCAGTGTGTCTAAGCACGGGCGGCTGACACGGCAGGCATCTGGTAGTTGGTCTTCTCTGCTGACACTGTAATGTATGACAGGGCGCACGCCACGCCAACTATCAATAACCCTTTTAACACGGTCGTCGTTCGCATCTATGTACTCTCCATTTCTAATCCAGTGGTGGTGAATGTCCAGTACTAGCGCACAGTGGTCTACTAGTTCTAGGCTCGAATTGAGACCCCAGGACATTTCGTCGTTTTCGATTGTGAGGGTGTTTCTTGCTTCTGTGGATAGCCTTGGGATAACTCGCTTGATACCTTCGGGGCCTTGGCGACCCGCGATGTGGACGTTGATCTTAAAGTCCTGAAACGATTTACCATACCCCATCCATCGCGCCATATCTGCATGGTATTCAAACTCCTCTATACTACGGTCAACAATGTCTGGAGTGTCGCTTGCAAGTACGCAAAATTGTCCGGGGTGGAAACTAAGTCGGACGCCGGTGCGGCGAGCGAGTTCACCAATAGTTGCAAAACGAGGTACCATAGCATCAATGACATCCAAGCGATGCCAAAAATAAGACCAGCTAGGCTCAGTATAAACGGGAAGAATATCACTACCAAGGCGCACCATGCGAAGATCTTCAGGTAACGTACTAACATACTCAACTAATCTCCTTGCCGATTCTGTATTATGTAACATGATTTCCCACAGGCGTTCTTCGGCTACTTCCCGTGTTTGTCTGTTCAACCAAGCTACAGTTGTAGCTTTAGTGTTTAGAGGACGCTGTAATTCCTCTAGAATTCGCTTAGGTTGATTCTGATCTGGATGCATGTATTTACATGCGAAACCAATTTTTTTAGCTGTCATGGCGATTTCTCAATAGGTCCAATGCTGAGTCAATGGCAGCATTATGTTGTTTATCTCTGTCAAAAGCATCTATGTCAATTACCGGCTTTGTGAAACTGCTAACGCAGTACACTAACAGGCTGGTTAGATCGCCAATTGACTCGGCTGTTAAACTCAAAGCATGCTTTGCAATAGGATTTAGGTCTTGATCGAATTCAACAAGATAAATGCTATAGCTGGAGCCATCTTTGACGATTCTGTAGTCTGTGATCATAGTTTATTGTATGCTGAATCTGGCTTTTTGTCAACCTAGTTTTGATAAATATGTTTATACAATTAACCCTATTTGGAGACTCCCGTGGTAGCACCAAACACTAAAATTAAAAAATATAACTTAGCTGGCTTAAACGCTAACGTTGAGTTAGGCAAGCAAGGTTCATATATTGCAGGCAATGCAAGTGCAATTGGTTTTTATACTAGTGCTGGCGCACTACAAAAGATTGCAATCGCTAATGCAACCTTAGCAACTGAAGCTGTTACGAAGGCACAGTTAGATGCACTAGCAGCCAACATGGTACAGCACGTTACCGTTGATGTGGATTACGATTCTGGCAGTGCTAACTTAGCAAGCATTGGTGCCGGTAGTAGAATTTTAAGTGTTACTGTTGACATTCCGGGTGCATGGGGCGGTACTGCTGACAACACTACTACATTTATTGAAGTTGGTGATAGCAGTAACGGCGCACGTTTTATCCGCGCACAAGACGTTGACGTACTAAAAGTAGGTCAGTATCACAGTCAATACCAATATGAATATACCAGTGCTGGTACACTAACATATAGTGTTACACAAGGTAGTGCTAGTAGCGGTACAGCTACAATTAGTGTTGTTCTAGCAAGTGATGCTGTAACTG
>JACCDG011720676.1_pt1 | contig 21202 bp, 30 predicted proteins | sample 7442471 | NCBI WGS metagenome assembly JACCDG01 (sample SAMN15323444, study PRJNA562643) | freshwater metagenome | isolation source: river surface water | place: USA:Blue River Watershed | collected 2017-08-17 | reverse complement strand
CTCACCGAGGTCGTCGCCCAGATCGAACAGGCTACCGCCGGCCTCACGGCTGCCAGGGCCGAGCTGGAGGCGCTGCCCCCGGTGCCCGCCGGTCCCCACGAGGAGCTTCCTCCCATCGACACCGTGGAGCTGGCGGCGAGCCTCGCCAAGTCCTGCGCCCGCGGGGCCGCCGACGCCCTGGCACGGGCCGAGGAAGCGCTCACCCAGGCCGAGGCGTCTGCCGTCCGCCTGGTGACGCTCAAGGCCGAGGAGAGCGCCGTGGGGGACGAGCTGGCCGACGTCGCCACCCTCGCCGAGACGCTGGGACCGAACGGGGTGCAGGCGCTCCTCGTGGACGCCGCTGGCCCCGAGCTGGCGGAGGGGATGAACGCGCTCCTCCACGGGTCCGTGGGTCCCCGCTGGACCATCGCCGTCGAGACCACCCGCCCCGACGCCAGGGGGAAGCGCGAGATCGAGGCGATGCTGCTCAACGTCACCGACGAGGTACGCGGCCTGGTGCGCGAGGCCCGCTTCCACTGCGGCGGCGAGCGCGTCTTCATGAACGAGGCGGTGGCCATCGTCATCGCCAGCATGAGCGGCGCGAGCTACGGCATCGACGGCGGCACGCTCCTCCGCGACGAGTCAAGCGCGGCCTTCCGCGACCACAACATCCCCCTGTGGCTGGCGATGATCCGGAGCGGGCTCGCCAGGTACGGGCTCGACCGTGCGATCGTGGTCTCTCACCACCAAGAGGCGATCGACCTCGCCGATCAGGTCATCGAGGTCGTGGACGGCGGTCTCCGGGCGGTGCGGTGATGGTCTCTCCCACGACCCCATCGTTCTTGCCTCCGATGCCGCCGGCCGTGGTCGCCGCTGCCGCTTCGCCCGCGCAGCCGGTCGTCCCGCCCAACGCCGTCCGCGGGGTGGTCGTGCGGGTGAAGCAGAAGCCGGACGGATGGGCGCTCCTCACCGTCCGCGTCGATGGGCGCGACGAGGTGTGGGTCGGGGTCATGCCGCCGATGAAGGAAGGCGCCGAGGTCCAAGGCTTCGGCGTCTACGAGGACGACACGTACCGCGGCGGGCAACAGCTCAAGGTGGACGCGGTGGTCCCGTACTTCGAGCGGAGCACCGAGGGCGTGGAGCTGTACCTCGGCAGCGGCGTGATCAAGGGCATCGGCAAGGGGATGGCGAAGCGCATCGTCGCGCACTTCGGCCTCATGACCGTCGAGATCCTCGACCTGAACCCTGACCGTCTCTCCGAGGTGAAGGGCATCACCGCGCCGAAGGCAGCCGAGGTGGCGAAGGCGTGGACGACGAGCCGGGCCGAAGCGGCGGTCGCGATGTTCCTCTTGGAGCACGGGGCGACACCCGGCCTGGCGAAGAAGATCGTCGACCGGTACGGCAAGCGCGCCCGGTGGGTGGTGGAGAACGAGCCCTACTCGCTCGCCGACGACGTGGTGGGCATCGGCTTCAAGAAGGCCGACGAGATCGCCAAGAAGGTCGGCATCGCTCACGACTCGCCCGCGCGCGCACAGGCAGGCGTCGTCTTCGTCCTCACCGAGCAGACCGACAAGGGACACTGCTACCTCCCGGTGAGCGACCTCGTGACCGCATCGGCGGAGCTGCTCGCCGTGAGCACCAAGCTCGTCGAGGAAGCCGTGAAGGTCCTCTCGGCGGAGCGGACAGTCATCGCCGACAAGGGGCCAGACGGCGGGGTGGTGGTCTACACGAAGCGCCTCTATGCCGCAGAGACCTTTGTGGCGATGAAGCTCATCACCCTGCGCGACGCGGCGCTCTCCGAGGATGCGCGCGGCAAAGACAAGTCGGTCGAGTCGTGCGTGGAGAGCGCGATCGGCAGCTTCGAGAAGGGCGCCAAGATCCAGCTCGCGCCGGCGCAGCGCGAGGCCGTGGAGGCAGCTTCGAAGCACAAGCTCATGATCATCACCGGCGGGCCTGGGGTGGGCAAAAGTACAGAAATTCACGCGAAGGTGCTGACGCCGACGGGGTGGAGGATGGTCGGCGAGCTAGCCGTGGGCGACCTCGTGATCGACGGCGCCACGGGGAAGGCTACGCCCATCATCGGTGTGTACGACCAGGGTGAGCTACCCGTGTTTCGGGTGACGATGGACGACGGCGGGAGCGTTCTGTGCAGCGAAGACCACCTGTTCCTCACGCGCACCACAGCCGACAGGCTGGCCGGCTCGCCTGGCGCCGTCCGCAACGTGGCGGAGATCCGCGCGACGCTCCACCGTGGGCGCAGCAAGAGCGCGAACCACTCGATCGACTACGCGCCCATCGCCGAGTTCGCGGGTTCGGATGCGCCGCTCCCGCTCGACCCGTGGATGCTCGGAGCCTACCTCGGCGACGGCCACATGGACCGCTCCACCGTCATCCTCTCGAAGCCGGAGACCGACGTGCAAGACCGATTCGTCGCAGCGGCGCCCGCGGGTGACCAGCGCGGCCACCGTTCCGCTACCGACGAGGTGTCGATCATCGGGCCGGCGGAGGGTGAGCGATCGTCAACGTCGTGGGTCCTCGAAGGCCTCGGCCTGCGCGGACTGGAGTCCCACGAGAAGTTCATCCCAGACGCCTACCTCACGACGAGCGTGGCCAATCGGATCGCGCTCCTTTGCGGCCTCTGCGACACCGACGGGTCGGTCATCGCGAGCGCGGGCAAGTCGATCGAGTTCTCCACGGCGAGCCCGCGCCTCCGCGACGGTTTCATCTTCCTCGTCGGGTCACTCGGCGGGCGCATGACCATCGCCGAACGCGAGACCTACTACACCGACGCGAAGGGCCGTCACCCAGGGCGAACGAGCTACAGGATGGTGATCGCCTTCCCCCTCGGCGACATCGTTCCGGTGTCGAGCGAGAAGCACCTGGCGAAGTGGAACCACGCGCCGAACCGGGTGAGCGAGCGCTTCATCCGGAGCATCGAGCCGGAGGGCGTGGCCCCGTGCCGCTGTATTGCGCTCGCCGACGACTCCTCCCACCTGTACGTGACCGACGACTTCATCGTCACGCACAACACCGCCGTCACCCGCGCCGTGCTCAACATCTTCACCGAGGCGCAGGTCCCCGTGAAGCTCGCGGCTCCCACGGGCCGAGCTGCGAAGCGCATGAGCGAAGCGACGGGGCACCCGGCGAGCACCATCCACAGGCTTCTCGGCGTCGACCAGAAGACGCGCGGCTTCCTCCACCACGAGGGCAACCAGCTTCAAGCCATGGGCGCGCTCATCGTGGACGAGTCGAGCATGTGCGAAGTCCAGCTCACGCGCGACCTGCTCGCCGCGACGCCGGACGGGACCCGCGTGATCTTCGTCGGCGACGTGGACCAGCTCCCGAGCGTCGGGCCTGGCGCCGTCCTCCGCGACATGATCGACTCGAAGGAGATTCACACCGTCCGGCTCACGCAGATATTCCGCCAGGCCGAAGGCTCGCAGATCACCGAGCAGGCCCACCGGATCAACCGCGGGGAGATGCCCATCGGCGACAAGACGGCGCGCGGGGAGTTCTACTGGATCGAGCGCGAGGAGCAGCAAGCGGCGCAGAACGCCGTGCTCGAATGCGTGACCGAAAGGATCACCCGCCGGTTCGGTATCGAGACCGAGAACATCCAGGTCTTGACCCCGATGCACAAGGGCGCCGCGGGGACGATCGAGCTGAACCGCGTGCTCCAGCGGGTGCTCAACCCGGCGAGCACGGGGCCTGACCTCGCGCGAGGCGAGCACGTCTTCCGCATCCGTGACCGGGTGATCGTCAAGAAGAACGACGCCATGCGCGACGTCTACAACGGCGACATCGGCCAGGTCATCGCCATCGACCCTGACAACGCGGACCGCATGATGGTCGTCCAGATCGACGGGCGCCTCGTCGACTTCTCGTCGAAGCAGATCCAGCACCTCAAGCTCGCCTACGCGCTCTCCACGCACAGCTCGCAGGGTGGACAATTCGACGCGGTGGTCCAGGTGCTCCTCCGCTCGCACTACACGATGCTCTCGCGCAACCTGATCTACACCGGTTGCACGCGAGGGAAGAAGCTCGTGGTCCTCATTGCGGACAGGTCGGCCATGAGGACGGCGCTCTCCGCGGTGCGCAAGGAAGACCGGCGGACGATGTTGAAGCAGCGGATCAAGGATAGAGGACGACGGTGAGCGAAGACGAGGAAGCTGTGACCGACACCGACGAGACGAAGTTCCGCGTGCGCATCGGCGTCCGCACCCACGACGACTTGGTGGTGTCGGTCCACGCGCGGGTCGTGGTGTCGTCGTTTCCGAACGTCCAGTGGGGCGCCTGGCGCTTCGAGGGTGGTGCGACCCACTTCATGAACGCGAACGGATGCGAGCTGCGCGTCCCGCTGGTCACCACCGACGCGCAGTCGATCACCGGCCTGTACGTCCTCGGGCAGACCATCGGCCTCGTCCAGCGGCACGGGCGGCTCCCCACGGCCCTCTTGTGGGCGTGCGTCGTCGAGGCGCTGGCGCAGATGCAGCTCGCCGACGCCGAGGTGGGCGGTGAGCTTGCGGCGGAGCGGCTGTCGGCCGACCTGCTCAAGACCGCGGTGGCGAACAGGGGACTCTCGTGAAGCTCACCGAGGTCGACGCGCAGCGGCTCGCGAGCGAGGTGGAGGGGTGGATGGAGCGGCGTGCGGGCTGGAGCTCGAACGCTCTACACGTCCAGGGGAGGAAGCCGCCGAGGCCAGCGATGGCCGAGCGCGACCACCAGAAGACGGGCGTGGCTCGCGCCGTCGTGAGCCTCCACCTATTCGCCAGGGGCGACAGGACGGTCACCGCGCAGGTCGCCGAGGCGTGCTTCCGGTTCGCGTGGAGGTGGGTCTACGCGCCGCCGTGGATGACGACGAGCGAGGCGGAGACGATGGGCCTCGGCGAGCTGCGGGTGGAGCAGGTGAACAAGGCGCCCGACGAGGCCCTGGCGCTCGTCATGGTCGCGGCGCGGGGGAGGCTTCGGCTGGCGCAGAAGAAGTCGGTGCCGGCGGTAGAGGTAGCGGCGATGACGGGGCTCACCGAGGACTACCTGCGCAAGCTGGCGAAGGGTGGTGAGCTGGAACGGGTGCTGTCGCCGGCCGGCTACACCAGTCGGAGCGTGGGGAAACTGGTTACGAGGTTCTGAGGGCCATCCAACCCACAGGCTCGCCGATCTCCGCGTAATGCAGCACGCGCCCGTCGCTTCCCGTCACCGGACGAAACCAGCCGCGAAACGCCGGCTGCTCCTCCCCGCTCAGGTCGCAGGCCCAGTGGGCGCGCTCGATCACGGCCCCGTCCGCCATGCGAACACGGATCTCGGTCGCGTTCTTCGGCGCCGTCGACATCGGTTGCCACTCGTCATCATAGGTCTGGCCGTGCGCGGGCGAGACGGCCGAAGGAACCGGCCCATTAATGGCAGCCGCGAGCGACCCGTCCGGAATATCCCACGGCGCGGGCCCCGTCGCAGGGATGGCGTTGATGCGCTCGATGATCTTGTCCGCGTCGGGCCGACGCAGCCACTCCATGCCAGGCGGCAGATCGACAGGCTTCTTGGTGCTCACGCCGCCTCGTCGTCGCTGGCGTCGTTCACCACCTCGGTCTCGCCGCTATAGGCCGCCTTGGTCTTCGGCGCGAAGGCCAGCTCAACGGCCTTCTTGAGCGTGGCGCTGGTGACGTCCTCGGGCTTCACCTTGCCGAGCAGGACGCCCAGCAGCTCGCTCAGGAGCGGGTCGGTAGCCAGGTGCGTCGCGAGCACCTCGACGCGCTTGCCGCTCATCATGCGCGGCTTCGGCGGCACCACCTCGTGAGCCTTGGTGCGCGCCTCGGGCCCCGTGGCCTCCGCCGCATCGAGGTCCGCCACGGTGGCGCGCTGGACGGCCTGGCTCTTCTTGCCGAGGCGGAGCGCCACGTCCACCGGGATCTCTTTCGCGTCGACCTTCTCTTGCAGCTCCGGCGTGAGCTTGAGCAACAAGAGGAGCTGCCCCGCTCGGGCCTTGGTGATACCCAGCTCGGCCGCTGCCTGGTTCACCGAGGACTCGTCGTGCTCCGTCGCGCCGGCCGCGTTCAGGATATCGGCAAGGTCGTGCGCCTCGGCCATGGGGCTCTCCGACATGCGGAAGCGGTTCGCCACGCGGCGCGCATCGGCCGGGTCGTTGACGGGGATGCACCGGACGATGAGCGGCTTCTTCCCCTCCGCCACCAGCTCATCGCTCGCGACGCGCGCGTGCCGGATGCGGCGGCGCCCGTCGGCCGCGGTGCAGGTGTCGCCGTCGACGTAGATCAGGACGGGGGCGAGGACGCCTTTCTTCTTGATCGACTCGACGAGCCACCGGCTGATCTTCCGCCGCACGGTATGGCGCGCGAAGTGTGGATGGTCGGGGGCGTCCTCGGCGATGGTGATCTTGTGCGGGTCCTTACGGATCCCGTCGAACGTGGTGGCGTCGGTGCCGAACTTGGTGAGCTGTTCCTTGCGCATGTCAGGTCTCCTCGGTCTTCTTCTCGGTGGTCTTGGTGGCGGCGCCGTCAGCGGTGAACCATGCGGTCGCATCGCCGATGGTCTGCGGCCCGGTGGGCAGGGTCGTCACGATGTCGTCGCAGGTAGGGAGCGGCGCGCGCAGCGGCTTCGCCCCGGTGAGGCGCTCCGCGGTGTCGTCGAGGTAGCGGCCGATCCATGCCGCCGTCGCGGCGATCTCGTGGCGCTCGCGCTTCCACTCGAAGATGCGGCGGAGCGTGAGGTCTTCCCCGCGGCACTGGTCGGCGACGGCCAGCGCGTAGAGGCGGAGGATGTTGCGGCGCGCGCTGTCCGTGTACGTGTGCGCGTGGAGGATGCGCTTGTGCTCCTCTCGCGTGGCCTCGGTGAACTTCGGACCGCCGTAGTAGGCGACGGTCGAGGCGAGGTCGGCGGCGTTCCACAGGGCGATGATGACGATGAGCTTATCGAGGGTGTCCATGGTCGTCGTGCTCCTACAGCGCCGCGTGGATCGGAAGCAGCTTGACGATGTGGGCGTTCACGCCGTCCACGAGGGCCGTGCGCTCTTCGGCAGTCAGCTCGTGGTCCAGCTCCAACGAGGCGAGGTCGTACCACCACTCGCTCGGCTGCGCGGGCTTGTCGTTGAGGTAGCCGATGTCGCGGCGCTTGCTGAGCACCGTCGAGGCGATGGCCTCGGCAACGTCGTCGAGGGTCGTGGGCGATTCCGTGGACTGGGTAGCGGTCGTCATCCTGGTTCACCTCCGTCGAGGCGTTTCGCCGTCGACAGAGAGCAGTATGGTCTCGCGACTTTCAAAACGCAACAATCTTTTGAAAGTCGCGACGCTTTTCTTGGAACGCCTTGTTTCGTAGCCGTTCAGCAGACGGCGCCAGCCGACGCGAGCGCCTTCTTGACGGTCCGCTACCCGGCGCTGGTCCGCCCCTCGGCGTCGTGGAAGTCGCGGAGAGCGCGCACGGCCGCGTCCAGCTCGTACTCCGCCCACCCGCCGTCACCATCGCGCACGGTGACGAAGCGCCCGCACACCGGCGTGCTGTCGAGGTGGTTGCGCTCGGGATGACCTGGCATCGAGAGCCGCGCCCACTCGCGCTCGAAGGTCTCTCGGTTCGCCTGGTTCTTCTGCGCGTCCACGTTCACGTTCTGGTTCGTCTCGCTCATGGTGCTTTCCTCGTTGGCTCGCCTTCGAGCTGCGCTGCTTCCTGTACCCGTCCAAGCTCACGCAACCGGAGCGCGGCCTTGGTCCTCACGTCCTTGCGCGGCGACGACCCGGCGATCCTCGCCACCGTCTGCGCCGCCAACGCCTGACCCTGTGCCGTGCCGATGCCGGGCTCCAGCGACAGCCGTAGGACGTCGAGCGCTTCAGCGATGCCCGCGCACTGCTCCAGGTGGGAGAACGCTCTCCAGTCGCGCGCGGGCTCGTCGTCGTAGGTGCGGAGCGCCCTGAGCTTCGCCGTGGACATGGCCCGCGGCGTCGCCTCGTAGTGGGCTGCGCGCCGAGCCTCGGTGACGAGAGCGCGATCCCGCCGTTCCTGGTCGCGGTCTTCCTGGTTGCGCGCTCGCAAGACGAACGACGTGTCGCCGATCTCGACGAGGACGAGCCCCATGGTCGTCGCGGCGAGCTTCACCGCCGACGCGAATCGAGCTCGAACCTCATCGTCCGCACGATCGCCGGTGCGCGGGTCGTCGAGCAGCTCGAAGCGCACCGTCGCCCGCTCTCCGTCGCACGTCGGTACGGTCCGGATGCTCCCACCCCACCCCGCGCGCCACACGGCCCGACAAGCGAAGGCGCAGACGCCTGCGACGCGGGTCTCGAAGGTGGCTGGCAAGGTCACGTCGGCCACGCTCAAAACTCGATGTCGTCGGCGCCGTAGCAGCCGGCCACGCGCGCCATGGCGACCGTCCGCTGCTCCACGTCGCGAGCTGCCAGCGCGTGCGCTTCGGCGTGAGCGCGCTCGTCGGCCTGTTCCTCGTGCGCAGCTTCGGTCATGTCGGCGAGCCCGTAGGCCAGCGCGCACGAAGGGCACGCGGTCTCGGGGTCGCAAGCTCCGCCGTTGTGCTCGATGTCGGCCATCGTCGTTCACTCCTCCCGCTTCGCCTCGCCGCGGGTGACGAGGACCGTATCAGCTTGCGCGAAAAGATCAACCGCCTATCATGCGCGGCATGCAAGCGCCGCCGTTCACCTGCTTCAAGTGCCGCAACAGGTTCACCGTTCGCCCGGCCGATGCGCAGCAAGACGACGTGTGCGCGAGGTGCCTCCACGATCTGCGCTGCGGCTCCGGCGTCGAACAACCACGCGAGCCAGCGCCGTGCGATCCTGACCTCGTGGCGTTCCGCGACCACATCGAACACGGGCCGCGGCGGAGATCGACCTGCGCTCGGATGCCTTCGAGGCAGCGTTCCACGCGAAGGTGAACGCGCAGACGGCGCTCGAAGCCCACCCGAGCGACCACGCCTTGTGCCGCTACAGGACCGCCGAGCGTGGCCTCCGTCGCATCCAGGACGAGAACAGGCGCCGCGTCGACCTCGCCCACGCACGACGGCACGGGGCCTCGGCGTGAGGCTCACGGTCCACCGGCGCCGCACGAAGGAGCCGAGCCCCATCGGTCGGCGCGTGGTCCTCGCCCGTTCGCTGGTCACCCACGGTGGGGAGCGCTTCGACGAGGGCGCGGAGTTGCTCATTCTCGACGTCTGGCAGGGGAAGCTCCACCTCGTCGACCACGCAGGCCGTGAGCTACTCCATGTCCGCCCGAGCTTCGTGCGCGGTATCGAGCGGGCGCAGCAGACGGTGCGAGATCGCGTGCTCCTATACGTTCGTCGATCGCGACGTCAACGCGCTTGACGTTTTGAAACTCGCGAGCTACAAGCAATGGGCTTCGCGCGACGCGGGGCGGAGGTGAACGACGATGGCACGAGACGTTCGAGACGAGCAGACCGAGGCGTTCAAGCTGGCCGTGGAGCAGCTCGACCCGGTGGCGACGGTGGTGTTCGCCCTCATGATCTTCGCGCTGGCCTACGCTCGATGGGTGAGCGGGAAGAGGCGCTCGACGTTCCTCCTGTGGCGCGACCTCGGGCTCGGCGACCCGCCGCTCCCGGAGTGGTTCGTCAGCGCGGACGGCTACCGGCTCGACATCTGGTCGATCGACCGCAACGCGAAGGCCACGCTCCACGTCTGGAACGCGGGCGGCTACAACGACGCGGCGCCGGTCACGCTGGTAGACGGTCACCTGCCCGACGGCGCCTGTGACCTGCCTGCGCACGTCGTTGCCAAGCTCAACCGCGCGCTCGACGTCGCGTGGCTGTCGCCACCGTGCCCCGACTGCGGGACGGAGGCGCCGCACGACTGCGGCGGGCACATGCACCGGTTCTTCGACGGGCGCCCCGATGTGCCGGTCACGACCTGCCGGAACCACGACTGCTACCTGACGCCGGGGCGAGCGGCGCGGAAGAGCGCCACCGTGATCACGCCGAGGGCCTCGTGAAGCGCAAGGCGCCGCCTGCGCAGCCGGGTCTCGACCTGGATGCGACCGACGTAGCTCCGAAGCCTGCGGCGCCCCCTCCGTGGCCACCGTGCGGGCCGATGCCGCGCAAGCCTGGCGACCTGTTCCTGTGCTCGGGCTGCCAGAAGATGATCGCCGCGCCTACGAAGGGCGGGAAGGTGACGTTCATTCAGCTCGGGCGCCACGAGTCGAGCATCCGTGTCGTCACGATCACCTGCTCGACGCGCTGCGCGAACAAGATCCGGTGGTGCGGGAGCTGCGAGGTCTTCGGCCACACGCGCGAGGATGGGCCCGACGTCTGCCCGCGCTGGTACAAGGGACGGCGCATGCGGGACCTCAAGCTGTACCGCTGCGAGGCGCACCGCCTGGTCGACGACTACCGCCGCGCCGCGGAGGGCAAGACGAGCTTCTACGCGGGCACGCCGAGCGAGTCGGTCGGGCGGCTCCTCGCCGAGCACGAGGGCGACTTCGCCAAGGTGCGGAAGGTCGTCGAGGACATCGGCTCGGACCGGATGCTGCTCGTCCTTGAACGGGCGGAGCGCGATGACCCGTGGTGGGGTGCCGAGCCCGTGGTGGAGACGCCGGCCGACCTGGCACGCCAGGCGAAGCAGTCGATCGATCAGCACCGCAAGGACGTCGAGCGCTGGGCCCGCGGTGAGAACCATTCGTGGACGCTGGAGAGGGCGACGCCGGTGCTCCTCGACGTCAACGAGAAGATGAACCGCAGAACCCACGCGGCGCTCGCCTACGGGTCACGGGCGACGACGGAGGATGCTGTGCGCGTGCTCGTCCCGCTCCTCCAGCACGAGGACTCGTCGATGCGGTCGTGCGCGGCGATGGCGCTCTTCACCCACCGGACGCCGGAGGTGCGGGTGGCGTTGCTGGCGCGTGCCGAGGTGGAGAACGTGCCGCGGTTGAAGGCGTACATGGAAGAGCTTGGGAGGTCGGAATGAAGCGCGCAGCCATGCAGCCGACGCTCGACATCGACGACTCAGCGGTCACGCGCTTCGAGGGTCGCAAGAACCAGTACGGCGTGTGGTGCGTGTTCTTCGGGACCGTGAACGCTGGCCCGTGCATGAACGACCGCGTAGCGAAAAAGGTCGCCTCGCAGCTCAACGAGGACCCCGAAGCGCTCGCTCTTGGTTCGCAGATGCCGCCTGACTCCTACGTGTCTCGTGGCGCGACGGCGGCCATGTCGCAGGCGAAGGACGGCGGCGAGGTCTCCGTCGCGGCGTGCGTCGCCTACGCGCTGCACATGAAGGTGAGGTTCCTCCGCGCCGCGATCGAGGAACCTGGTTCGCTCGGGCCCGTCGACAACCAGCCCACCGTGGAGCGCTTCGAGGGTCGAGCGCGACCGAAGGGGCCGGAGGCGGCCGGCGTTTTCTTCGGGTCGGCCGAGGTCCTTCCGTGCCCATCGATCGACATCGCCGTGCGCATCGCCGAGAAGCTCAACGAGAACCCGACGAACGTCCAGCTCGGCCACCTGCTCCTCGTCGAGTCGCGCGCGTGGCTATGGCCCCCCGCGGCGGCATCGCTCATCTCGCCATCGCAGGCGATCAAGACCAGAGACACCGACGCGGCGGCACTCCTCCTGTTCTCCAAGGCTCATGACCTACTCGGCGGTGCTTCGTCGTGACCATCACCGTTTTCTTCTGCGGGCCGCGTCCCACCTGCTACCGCTGCGGCTCACGCGCCGTGAAGCGCTGCGACGGCCCCGGCGCGACCCCTGGAACGACCTGCGACCGTCCCCTGTGCGACGACCACGCCCGCGGCAGCCGGTGCGCGAAGCACGCCCCCGAGCAGGTCTCGACCACCATGCCGAAGCCGCCGAGGAGACCATGACGACACCGACGCTTGCGGAGCAGATGGCCGACGGGCGCACCGACTCGCTCTACCCCACGTGCGACAACTGGCGCGAGTCGTTCAAGGCTCCTCCCGATGGGCTCGGCGGCTTTGTGGGCGTCCGCGTCTTTCCGCGCTACCGCCGGGAGGGGAAGGCGATGGTCGAGACGGGCGAGTACGTGGTCAGCGCCTACGGGATGAGGACCAGCTCCATGCACCTCGAACAGCTCACGCTCGACCAGGCGCGCGAGGTCGTGCGACGGCTCCCGTCGATCATCACCGTGGACCACCTGCGATCGATCGGCTTCACGTGGACGTGAGCGACTTCCCCGCCGTCTCGCTCGACCTCGCTCTGTGGTTCACCATGGGGCACGTCTACTTCGCCAGCGGCAGCTCTGCGCCAGCGGACATCCGTGGGCTCGCGCGCTGGCTCCACCCGATCGGCGTGAGCATCCCCGCGCTCAGCGCTCCGGCCCTCGTCGAGGTCGAGCGGACGGCACACCTGTCAATCCCCGTGTTCGTCGACACCGGCGCGTTCTCCGAGGTCGCCATGAAGGCCGGGCGCCCCGTTGTCGTCGCTCCCATCACCGACGAGGTGTGGAAGGAGCGCATCGCCGTGGAGCTGCGCGTCGCCAGCGCGCTCGGGCCGATGGCCTACGTGGTGGCACCCGACTGCGTGGGCGACCAGGCGGAGACGCTTCGCAGGATGACGCGGTTCGCCGACGAGGTGCGGGAGCTGCGGGGCCGAGGCGCGCGCGTGGTCGTCCCGCTCCAGCGCGGCGCCATGTCGACTTCTGCCTTCGACGCGGCCTGCTCCACGGCCCTCGGCTTCGACGACTACGTGAGGGCGATCCCCGGCAACAAGGACGCGATGCCGCTGTTCGAGCTCGAAGCCTTCCTGCGGGCCTCCCGGCCGGCTGCGCTCCACGTCCTCGGCATGGGCCCGCGCAGCTCCTCCTTCCCAGCCTTCTGCGACCTGCTCCACCGGCACGGGCGAGGCGTCGCCGTCTCCTACGACAGCAACCTGATCGCCGCGCAGGTAGGCCGGTCCAACGGGCGAGGTGGCGCTCCGCGACCCCTGACGGCCCTCCAGGCGGCTCTTGCGGGCGGCAGCGGGGACAGGGCGCGCGAGGATGCCGTGGCGATGCTGGTCGGCCCCGCGATGATGCTAGCGCGGCTCGCGCGCGCGGGACACCCATGGGTCGACCTGCGCTACCGGCGCCCGCAGCCAAGCCTCTTGGACGGGCTCGACTGAGCTGCCCGATCGCTCAACCCAAAGAAAAGATCGTGCGTCTCAAGAAAAACAGTTTCTAGCTGTTGACTCTCGCGCGAGCTGAACTATATTGTTCTCTGTGAGGCGGCGATGAAGCCGACCACCTGGCCCGGCGGCACCGGGGACTCTCCCGACAGGAGACGAATGATCGAAGTAACTCTGTTGATTCCGGTGGCTTCCAACGATGGCGCCACCTTCTCTCCCGAGCATCACGCCGCCTTCGAGGCGATGCTCCTCGCCCGCTTCGGTGGGCTCTCCCGGCTCCCTGGTACCGTAACGGGCCAGTGGGCGAGCGATGGGAAGGTCTTCACGGACCACCTCATCGCCTACGTGGTGGCGCTCCCGAGCATCACCGGTGGTGGGTTGGTTGGCGAGGTCGTCCAGGCCGCCAAGACCCACTACGCGCAGGAGGCCATCTACCTCCGTTACCTGGGAATCTCCGAGATTCTCTAACCCCCCGGCGGGGCTCCGAAAGGGGCCCCGCCTTTTTCGGTAGAGGTACACGCCATGCAGACCCACGAGACCCTTTCCGGACTGACGATCAAGTACGAGACGCCCACGGGCGCGACGGCTGCTTTCTTCGAGAGCGCGCGCGCCGCTGTGCTCGACCCCGCGGTCACCGAGGACGCGATGATCGCGCTCATCTACGGGCAGGAAAACCCCATGCTCGACCGTACCGTCTTCGCCGAGCACGCCGCGGTGACCCCTGCCGTATTCGCCGAGCCGCTCTACCACGTCTTGCTCGACCTCCTTGGCCGGAAGCGCCACGCGCTCGGGCGGCTCGACCTCGTGGTGACGGAGGCCCGCTACACCCTCACGCCGGACGAAGCGGCGGAGCGCCTCGGCGTCCACGTCTCGGCCATCCGGCAGGCCATCGAGCGGCACCGGCTCCCCGCGTGGAAGCGCGGCGGGCGCCTGTGGCTCGACCCGGTGAGCTGCGACGCCTACAAGCTGGCGACCCGCGGGCGGGCCTCGTGAGCGCCCCGCTGGAGGTCCGCATCGGCAACGCGCCGGGGTGGTCGTTCCGCCTCAAGCGGCCGACGGGGGCCTTGCTCGACCACGAAGCGGGGCACGTCTGGAGCGGGACGATCACCGACTGGACCTCGATGGCCGTGTGCGTCTCCCACGAGGGTCAGGTGGCCACGTGGAGCATCGAGCCTGCCAAGGCCGGCAACCCTCTGGAGGAGATCGCCTTTGGTGGCTTCTACGTGCGCGGAGCCTTCCGCAAGGCGATGCTGGCCCACGGGCAGAAGCGATCCGCGCTCGCATTCAAGGCGTTCGTGCCTCGGTGAGCTGGCCACCGTCGAGAAAAGATCGCGCGACTTTCAAAAACAGTTTGCCTTTTGAAAGTCGCGCGACCATAGTCCTCCCTGTCGACGCCGAACGGCGCGACCCAAGGTGAACCCCATGATGACCTCGCCCGCCAACGACACCGCCCGCGCTCCCAAGGCCACCAAGATGATCACCGTGTGGGAGATCCGCTCGCCCGACCGCAAGAGCTTCGGCCGCCTCTACCCCGGCGAGGTCGTGCCGAACCACCATGCAGAGATTGTGGTGGGCGTCTCGATCCGCCTCTTCGGTATGACCCGCCCGAACGCGCGGTACGTGCGCGACGCGAACGGGAACCGGGTCCTCGACACCGAGGGCACCGTCTACCGCCGCGACTTCAAGATCGGCGACGAGGCCGTCTACGGGTCGTACAACCTCGTCTACACCGGGCTCATCACGGCCATCGGCGAGAAGACGGTCACCATCACCGAGACGGGGCGCGGCGGGCAGGTTCACCGGCTGTCGCTCCACGAGTTCGACTGGCGCAACTGCGACTTCGACGCGGCGGAGACAGCTCGCCGGAACGCCGACACAATGCAGTACATCTGAGCGCGCGCCTCGGCAGCGTGAGCCCGCCATCCCTCACGGGGTGCGCGGGCTTTGCCGATCAAATGGTGCCAGCAAGGTGCGGCGCCAACGGAGTGCGACCATGAGCATGCGAGCAAAGTTTCCGGGGACCTGTCGCAAGTGCGGAACCAACTTCTCCGCCGGCACCCTGATCGAGTGGAGCAAGGGCGCCGGCTCGACGCACGTCACCTGCCCGAGTAGCGCCACGACCTCGACAACCAGGCCCGCTTCGGCGACCGCCGTGAGCATCGAGCTTGCCCCGTTCGAGGTCGCCGAGAAGTGGGAGCCGTCCAAGCGCTTCATCTTCGACGCGCGCCGGGAGGCGGTCATCGGAGAGGCGCAGAACTACCCGAAGCGCGGCCCGCTCGTTCGCGGCGCAACGGGTGCCGCACAGCAGGCGCCCACGGGGCTCTACGTCGTCGTGGGGACCAGCGCCGGTCGGTGGGAGAGCGCGGAGCAGAACGAGGACATGGGCGACATGTCGGGCCCTGGCTGGCACGTCACGCTCTACCTGCGCGCCGCCAACGCCGAGGAGCAGGCGAAGCACGACCACGAGGCCCTCGGCGACGCCATCCCGCGGATCTTCGTGGCGCTCGCTGGGATGGTCGAGCGGGCCAAGGAGCGCGATGCGCGGGCCACGTTCGAGGCGACTGCGGCCAAGCCTGGATGGGGCAAGGCCGAGGTGGGGCACGTCGGGGCGTTCGGGCTCGGCGCCTGCGAGGCTCGGCGCGCGGAGACGGCCCTGTGGCGCTCCGCGAAAGATCGCGACTACAGCTCGATCATCAGCTTCGTCCACGAGGGGGAGACCATCGTGGAGCTGTACCACTACGTCTACGACTGGGACCTCCCGCGCGTGTACGCGGCTCCCCTGTGGATGCTGGAGCGCGCGCAGGTCGCACAGGCGATCGTCGATCTCGGCTACGCGCTCCAGCGCTTCGCGCGCACCATCGAGCAAAGGAAGGCGGCGTGACGACCGACGCCCTTGCACGCCGCGCGACCATCACCGAGATGGTGCGCGCCTTCGAGAAGGCAGAGGCCGACACGCGCGCAGCCTTCGCGCTCCTCGTCCAGGCCGAGGCCGAGGTCAACGCCGTGTTCGCGCCGGGGGCAACCTGTCGCGCGATCCGGATCGACTCGACGCACAACGGCTACCACGACGACTTCACCAAGATCGAGCTGGCCGTCACCCGTATGCGCCGCGACGCATGGAAGCAGATCGTCGACCGGCTGGAGCTGCGCCGGATGCTGTCGTTGGCGCGCTACGAGGCCATCGGCGCCGAGCTGTCCAACGACAAGACGAAGCTGCCTCCCATCACCGAGGAGAGCGTCCATGCCTTCATAGCGCGCTTCGCGGCGGAGCTTCCGGTGATGATTGGTGAGGCCGTGCGCGAGGTCTTCGACTGGCTCCGCCCCCGTAGCTACGCGCCCACGTCCAAGCTCAAGACGAACCAGCGCAACGCGCGCTTCGAGCTCGGCCCCAAGGTCGTGATCGGCAACTGCCTCCAGTGGGGTTCTCCGAACGGGACGACAAGCTATCAGGTGCGCCACAACTACCGGCAGAACTTCGTCGCGCTGGAGAACGTCTTCCGCAACCTCGACGGCGGCGGGAGCTTCACCCGCAACTGGCAGAGCGACATCGAGGCGGCGATCGAAGCGTCGGGCCACGATGGGCGCGGCGCGACGAGCTACTTCCGCTTCGCCTGCTTCGGCAACATGAACCTCCACCTGTGGTTTCTGCGGCCCGACTTGCTCGCCAAGCTCAACCGGATGGCGGGCGGCAAGAACCTTCACGAGGCGACGGCGCCGAGGAGCTGACGATGGTCGAGACGATCAAGGGCGTCCCCGCGGAGACGCTGCAAGACATCCTGCGCAGGGCCATCGAGGACGGCGAGGTGCGTGCGCTGAGCAAGGCCGACGCACGTACCTTCCGCAAGCTCGCCACGTGGGGGCAGCTCAGCGCCAGCGGCGTCGGCCGCTACGTGATCACCCAGCGTGGTCGCTCGAACTACATCGCCCCGACCACCACCGAGACGACCGACGAAGCGCAGCCTGCGCCGAGGAGCTGATCATGTACGCGATTCGCTGGACCGTTCTCACCCCCATGCGGCACGTCCGCGGCCTCTACCTCGCGCCATTCGCCGGTGACCCGCTTGTGGACACGTTGCAGTCGTTCGCGCCGCGCTGGACGCCCGAGCGGGGCAAGGCGCACCCCTTTGCCGACAGGGCCAGCGCCGAGCCAGTGGTGGACCTGTGGTCGACCGACGTGCACCGCTACCTGGAGATCGTCGACCTAGACGTGGCCGACCGGCCCGCGGGCGAGCCGGCGCGCATCGTCACCGGCGCAGAGGCCATGACCGCCTACGGGCTCACGCCGGTGCGCGCAGCCATCCTCCAGGCGCTTCCGTCGGGGCACGGCTCTCCCATGTCGATCGACGAAGTGGCCATCGCCTTGAGGCACCGGGACGGCCTGCGCGACCGCCTCCACGACGAGGTACGGGAGGAGCTGCTCAGCATGCGGGACGGTGGCCTCGTGGTCGGATCCGACGAGCCCGATGTCGAGCATCGCCGGTGGTGCCGGTCGCTGAACGGGAGCTTCCTGCGCGCCGCCTTCTGCAACGCCATCGAGGCCCGCGCGAGCGAGCGCGAATCGTAGGCACCTCGAAGAATCGACAGGGCGCACGGATCTTTTTGAAAGTAACCGCTTGCGTTTTGAAACTAGGAGGACCATACTCCTCTCTGTCGACGGCAAGCGCCGCGACGGAAAGTGAACCGACCATGACCACCGACGCCGACATCGCCGAGACCCCCGCCGAGATCGCCTCCGCCATCGAGTACGCGGCCAAGGAGGTCGCCCCCGAGGTCTGGAACCGCTTCTGCGGCTCGCTCCGCTACACCTACACCGTGGGCGACTTCACCGGCGACGTCGCTGCCCTCACCGCTGCTCTCGGCCGCGCCCCCGTCGCCGCGGAGCTGGACCGCCTCTGCCTTGCGGTGGACGAGGCCCTCGACGACCGCCTCGGCGCGATGGCGGACGCCCACGCGGGGTGATGGTCCGGGGGTGGTCGGCGACAACCCGGCCACCCTCTTCGCGCAACGACTGCAACGACAGGAGCACGACATGGGACTCAAGACGCAACCGAAGGCGGGCACGCCGGTCAGGCTGACGGGCAAGTTCTTGGCGCAGACGGGGCAGGGGCGCGGGCCCGAGGGCATGGGCCGGTGGACGGTGGTCGACTGCACGAGCGGGCTCCGCAGCATCCCCAAGGTGGCCGGCTCACCGATCGCGTGGGAGGCGACAGGCAAGCCCTGCGACCTGTGCGCCGGTGGCCAGCACATCGCGACGAACGAGCCCGCGCTGGCCGCGTCGGACCCGACTGGTTACGAGGACGTTCCCGAAGCTGTGCGCAAGGTGATGAAGCGGCACTTCGCGATCGGCAACCTGGAGATCGTGGGCGCTCCTCCGAAGGCCGAGGACTACGAGATCCCGCACCGGTGGCGGCTTACTTGATCGATGTGCCCGTCACCGGGGTCAAGCTCGGGGCGGCTCGCATGCGTGGAGGATGACCATGCTTCAAGAAACTCTGTCGAATGGTGGCAAGCTCGTGAAGGTGACCGGCGGAAGCGGGCTCGCCGTCGATGGTGTGCCAGGTGCGCGCCGTGGCCTCGTGGTCGAGAGCGCGGTCTCGTGCGCCAACGGCGACGGGCGACAGCGGGGTCGCTACAAGCTCACCCAGCGGGCGACGGCGGGAACCGACCTGTGGCGCGTGGCCAGGTGCGCGCCCACGAACGCCTGAGCGCCCCACCCAAGCCCGCGCCCGCCCATCCCGCAAGGGGTCGGCGGGCTTCGCCGCGTGAGAGTTGCGAACGAGGAGAACGACCATGGACAAGACGGTGCAGGCGAAGGTGGAGTTCGACGTGGGTGTGCCGGTGGAGAGCTGGATCGACTGGCTTACGCTGAGCGGCGACGTCTTCTCCCGCAACTACATCGGGAACTGGGCGCGCGGAGTGGAGCAGGACGACGCGCTCGGCTGGCTCGTGTGGGAGGACGACGAGAGCCACGACCACGATGAGGAGCCCGACCGGGATGCCGCCGTCGCCGCGTGGAAGGCCAGCGATTCGCTCCCCGCGAACTGGTACCGCCTCGACAAGGCGATGGCGATCAAGGCGTACATCGTCGGTGTGCGCACCTGGGGCGACAACTGGTTCGAGACCAAGGGAGACGCGAACACCTACGACTACGTGCTCCAGATGGCCATGCTCGGCGAGGAGCGGTACTCGTGACCCGCAACGAGCAAGGCGTCCCGATCTGGTGCCTCACCTTCAAGTCGGCCATCGCGGATACGGACGGCAACTACCCGTTCTTTCGACGTGAGATCGCTGCCGACACCCAGGCGCTCGCCGACGTCATCGGCCTCGGGATGGCGCGGGACGAGGGCGACTTCGAGTTCGTCGAGTCGGAGGAGACGTACTACGCCGACGACACCTGCCCCCTCGTCAGCTTGACGGTGGTGATCCAGATCCGCGCCAAGATCGCCGCCCTCGTCGAGAAGCGCAACGCGCTCGCCAGGGTCGCGCCGACGCCGCTGGTCTTCCACCGAAGCAGCGACGCGGGCCGCACGCGCGAGGGTGCGAAGCTCGACGGTGGCATCGCCGCGCTCAACGACGTGCTCACCTCATTCGGCCTTGCGCCGAGCCCCACCGCCGCGTAGCTGGTTCCCTTCTCGCGCCGTGAGCGCGGAACCAACCGAGGACAACGACCATGACCGCCGAGAAGACTCCGCCCACCACCACGAAGACGCCGACAGGGCGCCCGCCTGCTCCACCGCGCACCGAGGACGGCAAGCTCATCGCCAACGCGCTCAAGGCGCTCGGGTGCTCCAAGGGTGAGCTGGCGAAGGCCATCGAGGCGGAGACGGGGCGCTCATTCTTCCAGGTGCGGCTCACTCAAGCCAACCGGGAGGGGAGCACGCCGCTCGCCGATGACCAGCGGAAGGCCATCGCCGCGATCCTTGCGCGGGCCTCGAAGAAGAAGACCACGAAGAAGTAGATGCGGCTCGCCGGCAACGTGCCGACGTGGAGGTGAACATGCGCGAGAAACACGAGGACAGGCCGGCGGACTTCAACTGGAGCGAGGAGCACACCAGGCTCTACAGCAACAGGCCGCACCCGCTCCACAAGCGTTACGGAAAGAACCCGACGCCTGAGCAGGTGGCGCAGCACAAGGCCGACGAGAAGGAGCACGCGCGGCTCTACCGTCACGCGACGAAGATGATGAAGGCGCAGATCGCCGCCTCGAACGCCGCCCTACACGCGCGCGACAAGGCGGAGCGCGAGGCGAAGACCTTGGCGAGCGTCCCGACCGGCGTGGAGCGCAGTTCGCCCTTCTACCCGTCGCCGAACTACCAGCGACCCGACTACGAGAACACGGGCGGCGGCGTCGAGGGCGACGACTACGAGAGCTTGTGCGTGAACGACGACCCGCGCGCCTGAATCAACGACTGCAACGAGAACAACGAACCGGAGACGAAGATGACCAAGAAGAAGCCTGCCCCGAAGAAGACCCCCGAGAAGAGCGCCGCATCGAAGATCGTTGCTGCCGCGACCGCCGCAGCCGTGGCGACGACCGTCCTGGTTCTGCGCACCTGCGCGGCCGACATGACCTCGCACGGGGGCTTCCGCTGGCCCGAGTCCGGGGAGGTGACCGCGCCGGACTGGGAGCCCACGCCGGAGTGTGGGAACGGGCTCCACGGGCTGCTGTGGGGGAAGGGCAACGCGAACCTCATGGCGCACTCGCAGCCCGACTCGAAGTGGCTCGTGGTGGAGGTCGACGCGACGCTCATCGTCGACCTCGGCGACAAGGTGAAGTTCCCGCGCGGGAACGTGATCCACGCGGGCGACCGCGAGACCGCGATCAAGATGATCTCGGCGCGGGCGCCGGAGGTGAAGGAGAACGAGACCTATGTCGTGTTCGGCACGGCCTCGGCGACGGGCGACAGCGGCACGGCCTCGGCGACGGGCTACAGAGGCACGGCCTCGGCGACGGGCGACAGCGGCACGGCCTCGGCGACGGGCGACAGAGGCACGGCCTCGGCGACGGGCGACAGAGGCACGGCCTCGGCGACGGGCTACAGCGGCACGGCCTCGGCGACGGGCGACAGCGGCACGGCCTCGGCGACGGGCGACAGCGGCACGGCCTCGGCGACGGGCGACAGAGGCACGGCCTCGGCGACGGGCGACAGAGGCACG
>JACCDG010978998.1_pt1 | contig 21214 bp, 22 predicted proteins | sample 7442471 | NCBI WGS metagenome assembly JACCDG01 (sample SAMN15323444, study PRJNA562643) | freshwater metagenome | isolation source: river surface water | place: USA:Blue River Watershed | collected 2017-08-17 | reverse complement strand
TTTCTTTCCTTCAATCTTAGCCGGAATGTTATCCCGAACTAACTTGTTGTAATACACTCGGGTAACTTCAGACATAGGCTTAGAAACTTACTTTTACCGGCTCGCGCTCGACGCTGTTTTCTGGGAGCTCAAAGAAAGGCTGCGAAACGAACTTGAACATCTTGCCAATAATATTTGAAGGGAATGATTCTAGCGCAATACCCAAATCACGGACATTTCCGTTGTAGAAGCGACGTGCTGCTTGAATCTTATTTTCGGTATCTGCCAACTCGCTTTGTAGTTGAGCAAAGTTAGTGTTTGCCTTAAGGTCTGGGTAATTCTCAGCAATGGCGATAAGCTTTCCGAGCGCACCAGTAAGCTGCGCTTCGGCGCCAGACATCGCAGCCATTTGTTCAGGAGTAATAGCCCCGGCATCAATATGAGTTTGGGTAGCGGTAGTGCGGGCTTCTGTGACACTCTCGAGCGTTTCGCGCTCGTGTGCCGCATAGCCTTTTACAGTTTCAATAAGATTGGGGATGAGATCGTAGCGGCGTTTGAGCTGCACATCAATATCGGCCCACGCTTCTTTCGTACGCTGCGTAAGAGAGACAAACTTGTTGTAAAGCGAGATGAAATAAATCACCACTAAGGCAACAACACCTAAAATAATCCAATTAATCATTTCCATAAACAAAAAGGTTAATGAGGCAATTATACCACGAAATTAAAATTTATTTACCCTTCACGGCCAAAAGGTGCTGTGGCTCGGCCTCCAGACTTTTCGACTAGTTAGAGGAGATATGTTGTAAATCATTCTGCTTTCAAATTTGACAAAACTTTTTTACATCTTAGACTCTCACGTACGCAATAAAAACCTAAAAGGAGGATACTATGCGCGTTCTTTTTGTAGGGGATAAGTCGGGGCTGTCCAAAAAGATTGAGACGGCTTTATCCGAGGCTGCTGTCGAGGTTACTGTTTTGGACTATGGCCAGGTATCTGACCAAACAATCCAGACAGGCGACCATCACCTCATCATACTCGGATCAAGCGGTCCAAACTCATTCAGAATTGGACTTGTCGACAACTTAAGGAGGAATCGGGTACACACACCGATTCTGGTGCTATCGGCTGGATTGCACTGGCATGACAAAGTTAGCGCACTCGAAACTGGAGCGGACGCTTGCCTAGAACTGCCCTGCCCACCTGAGCTATTGGTTGCCTATGCAAAAGCGATTATTCGTAGGGACCAGCTTGTGTCGGCTCGAAAGGTGATTCAAATCGAGCACCTTTATATCGACACGAGGAGCTGCTCCGTGCGAGTGAAAGATGCGCTGATACAGCTGACAGCAGACGAATACAAGTTACTTCTTCTACTTGCTGAACATGAAGGTGTTGCGGTGTCGAAAAGAACAATCTCGCAAAGGTTACACCACCATGATGATTATTTTGGTGAAAGCAACATACCTGAGGTGTTAATCTGTAGAATTCGCAAAAAGCTTGAAGGTGTAATCCCACACAAGTACATAAAAACAGTACGAGGAGCTGGCTATATGCTGTGCGCGTCTGAAAATAATGCAGGAAGTTTGACGTAAAGCCAATTCCTTCTACGAAAAAGGCGGGGTATACACCCCGCCTTTCTTATTTTGGTAATAAATGACTGTTGACCGATTAGTACATGCCACCCATTCCTCCCATACCACTCATATCTGGCATAGCTGGCTTGTTTTCTTCTGGCTCATCTGCAACGGCTGCTTCGGTAGTGAGTAGAATTGCCGCTGCCGATACCGCATGCTGCACTCCTGAGCGTTCTACTTTTACCGGGTCGATAATTCCAGCCTTTATCATATCGTCTACCATCTCGCCCTTGGCAGCATCATAGCCAGCATTACCGCCTGCCTGCTTTACTTTCTCTACAATTACAGCGCCATCGTGTTTACCGGTATTATCAGCAATTTGCTTCAAAGGTACTTCAAGCGCTTTTAGGACGATGTTGTAACCAATCATCTCTTCACGAGAAAGATTTTTCTTATCCATCACTTGCTTTTCAACAATTGATGCCGCGCGCGCAAGTGACGTACCGCCGCCTGGCACAATTCCTTCCTCAATCGCAGCCCGAGTCGCATTTACTGCATCTTCAATTTTGAGCTTGAGGTACTTCATCTCAGTTTCAGTAGCAGCACCGACACGAATCACAGCCACACCTCCAGCCAGCTTAGCGATACGCTCAGCAATCTTTTCTTTATCAAACTTCGATGATGTCTGCTCAAGCTGCGTTTTGAGTGCGGTCACTCGGTCGGTGATATCCTTTTTGTCACCACCGCCGCCAACGATAGTTGTATTATCTTTGGTGGCAATTACTCTATCTGCCTTTCCGAGCTGCTCGAGCGCAACATCTTCAAGTTTGAGACCGAAGTCATCAGTGATAAGTGTTCCTCCAGTTGTAACTGCAATATCTGCGAGCATCTCTTTCTTACGATCTCCATATCCCGGAGCTTTTACCGCAAGTACAGAGAATCCTCCTTTGAGTTTATTAACCACAAACGTCGCAAGCGCTTCCCCTTCTACGTCGTCAGCAATGATAACGAGTTCTTTCTTGCCAGTTTGAGCGATTTTCTCAAGCAAGGGAAGGATTTCCTGAACAGAAGAAATTTTCTTATCGGTAATAAGTACCTGCGCATTCTTGTATTCTGCTTCCATTCGCTCAGGGTTAGTGACCATGTACGGCGACACATATCCCTTATCAAACTGCATTCCTTCAGTGAGTTCTGTTTCGATACCGAATGACTGTGATTCTTCTACGGTAACGACACCATCCTTACCGACCTTATCGATAGTTTCAGCAATTTTTTCACCAAGCTCCGAGTCTTCGGCAGAAATGGTTGCTACCTGCTTAATTTCTTCAATGGAAGAAATTTGAGTCGCCATTCCTTTCAACGCTTCCACCACATCTTTCGATGCATGCTCCATACCGCTTCGAACAGCCATTGAATTGATGCCCATGGTGGTTTGGCGAAGCCCTTCGTTTACGAGCGCTTGGGTGAGTACGGTTGCGGTTGTTGTTCCATCTCCAGCGATTTCGTTAGTTTTCTGCGCAACTTCCTTGATGATTTCAGCGCCCATGTTCTCAAATTTATCTTTGAGAACAATATCCTTTGCAATCGACACGCCGTCATTAGTGATAGTTGGCCCACCAAAGCCTTTATCGAGAATCACATTTCGCCCTCGCGGACCAAGGGTTACTTTCACCGCGTTAGCGACCGTGTCGACACCCTTCTGTAGTTTCTTTTTTACCTCTTCTCCGTAGATAACTTGTTTTGCCATACTGAATTAAGAACTTATTTACTTAGTGAATACCCCCAAAATGCTTCCTTCTGCTACGAGGAAAAATTCTTTTCCATCAACCTTTACTTCATCGTACCCATACCTCGAAAAGACAACTCGGTCGCCAACCTTAACATCAAGCGGAATCCGTTCTTCACCATCTTCATTCCATTTCCCCGCACCAACAGCAATCACAATTCCCTGTTCTGGTTTTTCTTTCTTGGCTGAGTCAGGAATGATAATTCCTGATGCTGAAGCAGTTCCAGCTTCTTCATCTGTAAGCGGTCGCACAACCACCTTGTCGTTAAGCGGTCTGATTGGACTGGTTTCTGTAGACATAAAATAAGATTAAGAACTAATTACTATTTCAATAACGATTATCAATACGACGAAAACACCCATTTATTTCGTTCGCCGTGGGAGTATTTTATATGATTAAAGAATAGAGCGCAAAAGTATCCCTCCTTGCAGTTTTAACAATCTCTGCTATATTATTTCGGCATGAATATTATCGATTCAGTGCTTCCAGCACTGCCGTACATCCAGATAATCCTCTCTATCCTCCTTGTTGCATCTATTCTCTTGCAGCAGCGCGGTTCTAGTCTCGGAGGAGCATTTGGTGGCGACAATTTTAGTTCAGCTTTTCACAAACGCCGTGGCGCAGAGCTTTTCCTATTCAAGTTCACAATTGGTATTGCTGTACTTTTTGTGCTGACAGCACTTCTTAACGTTGTAGCCTAGATACCCATACACTTGAGTAGGTGGGTTATCGTACCCACGCTTTTAAGACTGTACGTGTGAAATTCTAACCACCCATTTGTGTACTAACATTTTATGAACACTCCTCGCCCACTTCGTCGGCTCTCAAACACATTACTAAAACTCATTGAAGACAAAAAACCTACGGACCGACTCATTCTCCGTACACTTTTTTTCATTGTGCTTTTTTCAGGCGCTCTTGCACTCATCTCTTTTAATACATCGGTTTCTAGTCCAACCCCAATTAGTGGCGGAAGTTTACATGAGGGACTGGTTGGAACTCCTCGGTTTGTAAACCCGACACTTGCTATCACAAGAGTTGATCAGGATGTTACAGCACTTATATACAGTGGTGTTATGCGAATTGGGTCTGACGGTGTCCTTACTCCTGATATTGCTGAATCAGTAACCGTCTCTGATGATGGTCTAACCTACAACATCATCATCCGAAAAGACGTTGTCTTCCACGATGGCACACCCCTTACTGCTCGCGACGTTTCTTTCACCTACGAACTCATTCAAAATCCTGACCTTAAAAGCCCTTTAAAGGGAAACTGGGCTGATGTCTCTGTTGAGCAAGTCAATGAGTATGAGCTTAATATCGTACTTAAAGAAGCGTATGCGCCGTTTGCAGAAAACTTTTTGGTTGGTATAGTACCAGCACATCTTTGGTCTTCAATACCGATTGAACAAATACCCTTTAGTCAGCTAAACACCGAGCCGATTGGTTCAGGTCCTTTCTCACTTGATGAATCAAAGCGTGACGAGTCGGGACTGATAACGAGTTACCTCCTCTTAGCGCACACAAAAAATCGATTTGCACCACATATCGATACCATGGAACTTTCTTTCTTTACCGAAGAAGCAAAACTACGAGAAGCCCTTACGTCTGGCTCAGTAGATGCTACAGCGTATGTATCTCCAGAATATACCGAGGAAGTTCTAACTGATGGAACGTACCGTGTCGTTTCAAAACCCCTTCCACGAGTCTTTGGAGTTTTTTTCAATCAAAACAAATCTGTTGCTCTTCGTGACAGCGCTGTGCGTGAAGCTTTGTTTAAAGCAACAGACAAACAGTCAATTATCGACAAGAGCCTCTACGGCTACGGTGTCCCCATCGATGGTCCTACCTCATGGCAACTAAATGCGTTAGAATCAGGTGAAGCTTCAGCAAGCACCAGTGATGCTGCAACCATTCTAAGCAGCGGTGGCTGGTCGACCAATAATCTTGGACTTCTAGAGAAACAAGTTGATGGACAGGCAGAGACGTTGAGTTTTACTTTACGTACCGGTAACGCTACCCTTCTTACTGAAGTAAGCGAACAACTTGTCGAAGACTGGAAAGCTGTCGGCGCTGATGTTGCAATCGAACAATTTGAACAAACTGATTTACTTCAATCAGTCATTAGACCAAGAGACTTTGAGGCGCTCCTATTTGGTATAGACATGAGCCGATCTGAAGACCTGTATCCGTTTTGGCACTCATCCCAAAAAGATGACCCTGGGCTCAACATTGCACAGTACACAAACCTCAGTGTTGACTCCCTTCTTCAAGAAGCACGGGTTGAAAAAGATGAGGGACGCCGCCAACAACTTGTAGCTGATGCCAATCAGATAATCATAAGTGAACATCCGGCCATCTTCCTCTTCCGCCCAAAGCTCAATTACATCGTAAAGTCGGATATGGTCATAGGGGAACTCCCGGCAATCGCTCGCAGTTCAGATAGATTTAGTACCATCCATACCTGGTATATCAGCAGCGACACACTTTGGAATATATTTAAAAATAATAATTAATCAGTAACGAAAACATTTATGGAACCAACATCTCCACAAGCATCAAATCCACAATCGAGACGGCCACACCGTCGTAGTAACCGTCACGGCAGCCGACCCTTTAACGCTGGCTCACGACCTCCTCACACAGCCAGAACACCTCGCCCGCAAATAAAGCGCGAGCAAGGAGGTACAGCACCTGCTGCCAAAAAGCCAGGTATGGGAACACCAGGTGGAAACAAAAATCGCAATCGCCGACAAAACAACAATCGACGACGTCCTGACAAAGCTCCTGCGCTCACACACCGACTTACCCTGACAGATCAAAAGTCTCCTGTCATTCCTGAAATTATCGATGAGGATACCGTTCGTATCATCACCGTATCAGGCTGCGAAGAAATTGGCCGAAACATGAATATCATCGAAACAAAAGATGACATCATTGTTATCGACGCTGGTTTTGCCTTCGTATCAGAAGAAACAGGTACACCTGGTGTCGACTACATCTTGCCAAACACCCAATATCTCGAGGAACGCAAAGATAAAATTCGAGCGCTCGTAGTCACTCACGGACACCTCGACCACATTGGGGGTATTCCATACGTTATGGAACGTATTGGTAATCCACCAATCTACACCCAGTACCTTACGTCGCTCATGATTTTGAAGCGACAGGAGGAGTTCCCCCAGATGGAACCTGTTAAAATGAATGTCATTAAAGAAGGTGAGTCCTTTACTGTTGGGAATACCCGTATCAAAACCTTCCGAGTAACCCACTCTATTCCTGACGCAATGGGTGTGTGTGTCGAAACAAAACACGGTGATGTTGTCATCACTGGTGATATTAAGCTCGTTCACGAAGACGGTAAGGTGGTAGTAGCAGAGCGACAGAGCTGGGAAAAAGTAGGTGAAAACAAAAACCTCGCTCTTCTTTGTGACTCTACCAACTCAGACCGAGCCGGCTTCTCTACCTCTGAAGCAAAGGTATACGAGACTCTCGAGAATATTATCCGAACTGTTTCAGGCAGATTGGTTGTGGGTACGTTTGCCTCCCAATTTGACCGACTCATCAGCGTTATTGAAACCTGTGAGGCGCTCGGTAAAAAGGTGGTCATGGAAGGCCGTAGTATTAAGACAAATATTGAAATCGCCATCCTCGCAAAAATGCTTGAGGTAAAACCAGATACATTTATTCAACCAAACGATATTGATAAATATCCAGCTGACAGAATCGTAATTCTCTCTACTGGTGCTCAAGGTGAGGAGTTTGCTGCACTTATGCGAATGGCAACAGACAAACACAAAAACATCACCCTCAATGAACGCGACACTATCGTCCTCTCTTCTTCAGTTATTCCTGGTAACGAGATAGCCGTTCAAAAACTCAAAGACAACATTTATCGTAAGAATGTTAAGGTGATTAACTACCAAGGCTCACATGTACACTCTTCTGGACACGGTAACGCTGGTGAGCTCGTATGGGTACACCAAACCGTAAAGCCCTCATTCCTTATTCCAGTTCATGGACACCACTACCACCTCAAGAGCCATATGTTTGCGGCGGTCGAGAATGGGTTTCCAAAGGACCATGTGGTGGTGCCAGACAACGGCTCTATCATTGATATCAAAAACGGAACTGAAATCATCAAACACTCAGTAAAAGCTCCAAACGAACTCATGCTTGTGGATGGCTTTACCGTTGGCACCAAGCAAGAAGTGGTACTTCGAGATCGTCTCTCACTCGCAAACGATGGTATGTTTGTTATCATCGCGACCGTCAACAGCAAGACTGGGAAGCTTCGAAAATCTCCAGATATCATCTCACGTGGATTTATCTATCTCCGAGAAAATCAACAACTGCTCTCAGAAGCGCGCATTCTCATTAAGCGTACGGTAGAAAAACAAACTGAACGAATGAATCCAATTGACCTCGAGCAGGTGAAAGATGAAGTAACGAGTGTAGTTACCCAATTCCTTATGCAGCGAACACAGAAGAATCCGATGGTTATTCCTGTTCTAATCGGAATTTAATCAGAACTCAGTGGTTGAAAGAAAGAGCGGCGCCGCAGGCGCCGCTCTTTCTTTACACATCACTTGACCGCGTTTCCCCAGCTATGCACGGTACAATATACAAAATATGCCACGTGTTATTTCTCAATCAGAGTACGGACGGATGTTGCGACACCGCTATGTGCCTATCTACGCCGCTTCACTTCTTTTGATGTTCCATACCTTTGTGGTGGCATATATCAACTCCTCGTTTCTTGAGCAGTTCATAAAGACTGACTCAGTGGGAACTATCTACATCATCACCTCGGCTCTCACCACGCTTATTTTTCTCTTTGTCTCAAAGGTACTACACAAGGTCGGCAATTTTAAACTGACGCTCGGCCTCCTTATCATAAATGCGCTGGCAGTCTGCGGCCTTGCCTACGCCGAAACACTTCGAGTTGCAGTTCCGCTGATGGCTCTTCATCTAATTATTGTCCCGCTGATTGTCTTCAATCTCGACGTATTTATGGAAGAACATATCGGCAACGATGAAGGTCTTACCGGAACTCGTCGTGGTCTTCTTTTGGCTCTAATGAGTCTCTTTGGTGCTGTGTCGCCTTTTATCAGCAGTGAGCTCGTCGCACTTGGTGGAGATTTCTCTTATGCGTACGTAGCTAGTTCACTATCTCTCATTCCTATTATCGCTATCCTTCTGATTTACTTTAAAGACTTCCAAGACCCTCCGTACACAGACCTCCGGGCTCTCGAGGCTATCCGCGGCTTCTGGCAAAAGCGAAGTATTCGCGCAGTATTCATAGTCCACTTTGTTCTTCAAATATTCTTTATGACCATGGTGGTATTTACTCCTTTGTATCTCGTTGGTGAAATCGGACTAACCTGGGCGCAGTTTGGTGTCATTATGTTATTTGGACAGCTAGCGTATGTGCTGTTCGAGTATCCAATTGGGATAGCCGCAGACAAATACATTGGTGAGAAAGAGATGATGGCCCTTGGTCTTCTCATTATGTCAGTATCAACTGCCTGGATTGCATTTGTAGATACGCCAGATGTTCTCTTGTGGATTATAGTGATGTTTGTAACCCGTATTGGTGCTAGCTTTGTTGAGGTCACTACCGAAGTACATTTCTTCAAAAAAACCAATAGCTCCGACGCACAAATTATCAGCTTCTTTAGAGTTACTCGCCCACTAGCTTATTTGGTTGGGGCAATTATTTCTAGCCTGGCACTCTTATACCTACCATTTAACCTCCTGTTTATAGTTATCGCTTTTCTCATGATCCCAGCGATGTTTGTGACGCTCGATATTGTTGACTCAAAGTAGCTACGGTAATCGACATATTCTGTTCGTTATCAAAACCATACCTTCTCTCTCAAGTGATTCTAGTTGTTGCTGAACTCTTTCTTTTTCAATACTGTTTAAATTCTTGAAAAGAGTTGTTTTTGTCATAGCGCACCTTGTTAACTCTCGCAAAATGATACCGCGGATATATCGGTTACTGGCTTTGAAGTTGGATTGCTTTTGATAGGCCTTACTCTTTCTACTTACATTCCCGACTGTTTCTTTAAGATGTGATCCGTAATCCATCAAGGCCCAGTTCCACACACGCGGGTTAGTTGTATCAAGTGTTCGTTCGATGATTGGCAACAATTCATTATCTGCGACACCTTCTGTATCTTTAAAGAAATGGTGGATATAGACGGTACGAATATTTGTTTCTATCAAGGGAACAGGCAGATTGTACGCGAAGTTCATGACAGCTCCGGCGGTGTAGCTCCCGATACCAGGCAGCCTCAATATCTCTTCATATGTTTTGGGCCATATACCTTTATGTTCATTTGTCACTACTTCTGCAGCGAGCTTCAAAAATTTTGCTCGTCGATTATACCCAAGTCCCTGCCACGCCCGGAGCACCTCGCCAAGTGGTGCGGCGGAAAGCCGCTGCACCGTCGGAAACTGTTTCAAAAATTCTTTGTACTTTGGTATCACTCGTGCCACCTGTGTCTGCTGCAACATTATCTCAGAAACAAGAATGTGATAGGGGTTAGTAGTCTTACGCCACGGTAAATCGTGCCGCCCAGCCGTCTTATAGTGCTTTGAGACTGTCTTCACGAAGTGTTTTTCTTCCTTAGTCAAAGAGTGTGTCTTTCCTGCCATATCGCTCAATATATGCCTTGATGTCAAATTTTCGCTTGGCGCCGGCATAATTCATATACCGAATCTTGCCAAAGATTGGTCGTTCATTCCAAGCTCTGTCATGCACACCGCATATAGACCACATCACCCCCACTACACCATTTGGATCCATACCATCAAGTTCATACTTATCATTGAGATACAGTCCAATATCAATTGCTGTCTGCACATCTGGTGTCCATTCCAAAATCTTCTTGGCCCAATACATACGGCACCAGCCATGCATCTTTCCCTCCTCGACCATCTGCATCTGCATAGCATTCCAGAGATCATCATGTGTCTCACCTCTCTCTAGCTGCTCTTTCGTATACAGATATTCTCGAGTATCGTTTTTATGCTCTTCGAGCGTTTTTTTGGCCCAGGCGTGCGCACCTTCTAGCTTGTCGTAGTTTTTATTATAGAAACAGTAGTTGTCTGCTAACTCTCTCCTAACAATCAGTTCTTCGAGAAATACATCCCGAGCCTCTTTATTAGTGTCAAACGCATTTTGTACTTCATAGGCAACTCTTTGTGCTGAAAGTTGTCCAAAGTGTAGATACGGAGAAAGTCCTGAAACAGCGTTCTTGGTTGGATCATTTCTATCTTCGTGATAGCTATCAAGTCGTATACCAGTAAAATCCGTCAGCTGCTTCTTTGCTGCCTTTTCACCTGAAGTAAAGGTGGTGTCATTCACTTCTTCGCGAGCAAGCTTTTTAAGATATGATTCCCAATCAATTTCTTCTCTATGCACATTGCCGGTATACGGATGCTTCTTTAGTCTTGGAAAATCAGTGAGGTACTCAGCTAGTAACCGGTGGACCTTGGGCCGAAATGTGTAGGCTGCAAACTCTTCTTTAGCGCTCGCCTGCCAGACCGGAATAATATTGTGCGCATCAACCTCAGTAAGGAGGCATGGGATTGCCTGTGCAACTTTTTCTCGCCTATCTCTGGCGTACCGAAGCGGACTAAAGTCGACTACCACTTCTCCTACCCTATGTTTTTTTACAAACTCAGGAATCACCTCTTCTGGCGAGCCGAACAATACTTGAAATGGAATATCATGCAAAGCGAGTGACTCTTCCACTTCTTTCAGTCCAGCAAACATAAACCGATACTGTCGGGTATTTGCTCTGCAGGGAATTTTAAAAAGATTAAAGATGACGTATAGAGGAACTTTTTCCGCTATCGCTTTCTCTTGTGCATACAGTAGCGCCCAATTGTCAGACGCTCTTTGATCACGACTCATCCAATAGACAACCGGGCCACCTACGGCAGCCCGGTCATTTAAATGTCTCACTCTCCGTTCATCCACCTTCATAGCTAGTCAACCACTTCGTATTCAACGTCAGCTTGAGCTCGTGGAATTGACTTTGGCATCATTAGCCACGCGACGAAATAAATCAGCACTCCAGGAAAGAATCCAGTCACAATCAAAAAGGCAATTGCAAAAATACGAAACAGTTTTGGATCTTGTTCGAAGTACTTTGCCAACCCAGCCACTACCCCACTCACCACTACATTTTCTTGGTCTTTTTCTAGTCGTTTTGTCATTACGGTCAATTATACAGCATCTTTTGAAAGCTTTAAAACTAGTGCAGCTTTGTATATTTAAGACTCAAAAATTATGTGAGACGCTAAGCGAGCAAGGAAAATATGACGCGGTGAACTTTTTGTTCTTTTATTATATTTTACCGTAGCTCAACAACGGAGATTGCTTTGTTTCAGAGTCTTTAGATGACGTCTTTTCGCTCGACAACAACTTCCCACCCATTTCGTTTGGCATGCTGATACAATGATTGATTGGGATTAAAACAAATCGCCCGCTCTACACTTTCTAAAAGAGGAATGTCTCCTTCTGTATCCCCCACAGCTATCGCTGCTTCGCGTGAAAGCTCAGGATGTTTTTCGAATACGCGCTTTACAATGTTAGCTTTGTTTTTAATAAGATGCTCATCCGTTACTCCACCTGTGAATCTGTCTTGCGGACCAATTTCATAGACCCGACCATATACTTTATCAAAGCCGTACTGTTCACAAAAATCATCCAGGATGGTCTTGGGTGATTGGGAGATTGCAATAAGAAAATATCCTTCACGTTTTAACTCATCAAGTAAATCCCTCGTATACCGATATACCTTTTTGCTCTGTGCTGCGACTACTCGCCTGCCTACGTCAGCAAAATCACCGTAATGAACGCCTTTTATGTGAGCCAAGAACGTAGCGATGACATCGTTTATGTAGTCATCGTAAGATCCTTCCCGGTTAAGCCAGCGGCGATGGGACACTTCAAAAACTTCTCCTGCAGTTTCAGGAAAAATTCCTTCGATAATGAGTTGTTCTACCAACTCAATAAGAAGGCTGGATCGAAAAATGGTACCGTCAACATCAAAAAAAGCTACTTTCTGCATGGTTGCCATTATAACGCAAATAGAAAAAGAGCGCTGGCCGAAGGCCAGCGCTCTTTTATTAACTGTGTTATTTCACAACAGGTCGAAGCATCAAGTCGATAATTGCTCCAAGGGTAACGAGGAAAAGTCCCAATAAAATAATAGGACCAAAGAGTGGAATCACTGCCAGAAGCACTACAGCGACTGCTCCAGCCACTAAGCTGTACGGGCTAACCTCAAGAGATGCATCTTTTTTCTTCTTAATCTGAGACAAAATAAACACCCCAAGTACAGCTGCCATTCCAACGACCGAAGTAATCAAGAGTGCACAATATACTAAGAGACCAGTAACCCCAACCAAACTTCCAATAATACTTACAGTCAAGACAACAAAAATTACCGGCGCAGCAATAAGGGTAATAAAGCCAAGGAGTAACGGTCTAACGCTTTTCGTAACCGCACGCTGAACCATATGCGTCAAAAGTGTTCGTGCCACCATAAACCACGCCAGTACAGAGAATAAGAGAATTAATCCCGCAATGGCAAACTGACGAACAGGTGCCTTGGTGTCAGTTTCTGTTATCGCATCATTACGAGTTACGTCACCGCCAATTTTTGCGCTCGGCGCCCGTACGAGTTCTTCACCACTTACGTATCGAACGTGTTCGATAATTTCCGCTCTATCTCCAAGGGTGAGCTGCTGTGCAGAAATATCGACACCTTTTGCGACTGGGGCATCAAGTCGAAGAGATTCGTATGTTCCGATAATATTTCCTCCAACAGAGCCACTTACCTCCACCGTACCGCCGTATACAACAAGGTCTCCTCCAATTGATGCAGTTGAAAGAATTTTTACAGTATCAGCAATAATAAAAACATCACCCGAAACAGGTTCTGCAATAATGACATCTCCAGCAATGATTCTGAGATCTTCTCCAACAGCACCATGGACATCAACGCTAGCACCAAGCATAAGTGCATCCTTTCCAACTGTGCCATTGAGCGTGTTGCGTCCTGCGATACTCACAAGATCTTCAGCCACTTCGCCAGAAATACTAAGAACGCTCGACGCAGCATAGAAGTCACCCTCAATCTTCTGATCTTTTTCGATTGAGATAGTCTCTCCTGTCCGAACGACACTTGACGCCAGAGTGACTGACGGAGCAAGTATGGCCAAAACAGCTAATAATATAAAGGTTTTTGGGTAGTTCATATAAATAGATTTCTACATTTCAGTAGAAGTTTCTCTACTTTACCATATTTTTCGAAAAAATGAAGCCCTTCGATTACGATTTTAGACACGGAAGTAACTTCCCGATTTCAATCAGACTGGGAGATTCACCTTTTTGAAGTGCCGTTACTCTTTCTGTACCAATAGCATCCTCCGCGCAGCCTAGCATTTCCCTAGAAATAACAAATGTCTCTATATCAATCTGCGCAGCAGTCAGCGCTTTCTTTTGAGCATCGTTAAACGATACGTCCCTCAAAGGAATTCCACCTTCAGCAATAGCACTAGTACTACTCACTCCCGTCTGTCCTCCCACCTCTTCTGTTCCCAAAACAGATTCTTGAACTGTAACACCAACCGAGTCTTTTATTTCTGCAATAGTGTTAGGTAGCGAGTAACTACGAATCACCAAAAAGACTGCAACCGTAGCCACCAGCGCACCTACAAGAAAAAGTAACCCGGTTAGGAGAAACCGTCTCATGACTGGTAGTACTCTAGCGGAGACTGTAGGAAGCTAATCATAGTAAGTGCCAACAAAATAAGAAATATTGCTGCAGCAAAAATGGCAGTTCGTGACCGCGATAATTCCATTTCACCAGTATGCCAGTTACGAACGAAGAGAAAAGCGAACACGAATCGAATAAAACTCATAGCGATAGTATTATACCACGGCCACTATTCTTGCGGCGCTCTTTCAAGAGTAACCACAACTGTCTTTTCCTCCCCTTTACTCAAGACTCGGAGAGTTATTGTATCGGTAGCTTTCTTTGTTCGAAGGAATGCTGCCAAATCTGTCTCTTTAAGATCAACTCCATCAACTGAAAGAATAATGTCGTTTTCAAGCAGACCTGCTTTGTCAGCTGGAGAACCCGGTGCAATCGCCAGCTCCTCTGGTTTTTGCCCACGAGTGATAAGCGCACCATATGTAACAGAAATATTATTCGCTTTAGCCATACGCTCATGTAACATCGTATACCTAACCCCTAGGTACGGTCGTACTATCTCACCGTGTTCTTTCACAGAGTCAACCACTTCTTTTACCACCGAAGCCGGGAGTGCAAATCCAATATTTTCTGCTCCCCGTGAGGTCGCAACACTGACACCGATTACTTCACCACTCATATTAAGGAGTGGTCCACCTGAGTTGCCAGGATTAATAGCAGCATCTGTTTGAATCACCTGTTCAAGTCTCTCACTTTTTCCTGTTACTTCATCGCTTGCGGTAATTGAACGAGATAATCCAGAAACAACACCCACCGAGACAGAGTTTTGAAATTCTGCCAGAGCGTTCCCGATTGCGATAACTGTTTGACCAAGTTTGAGCTCGTCTGAATTTCCAAACGAAAGGTAGGTGAGACTCTCTGTCAGTGGCTCTGATATTTTGAGGATTGCAATATCAAGTGCGACATCTCTTGCTAACACATCTACCGTATAGGTTGTACCATTATGAAGTAGTACGGAGTACCGGGCATCGACATCAGATACAACATGCGCATTGGTAACAATCATACCGTCATTGGTGACAATAAATCCTGAGCCTCCCCCCACTTCTCGCTCTTCTGTACCATTACTCCTCACTCGTGGGACATTAAAAAATCCCCAAGGATCTAGTGTCTCAAAATACCGCTCATAGACAGGAACATCCTTGGTTATAACTACGGAAACAACCGCTGGCTCTGCAGCAGCTATCATCGCCACCAGTGGCTCTTCAGGGTTGGTGAGAAGAGACGGCGAATCACTATTTGTCTCCGGTGCTTTTGAAAGTACGTACGATACAAGAATATCCCGACTCAAGAACAAAAGTCCCGCGATAATAATCAGTGTTATAGCACTACTTAAGAGTGCTGTTTTTGCGAAAGATACAGATGTGTTTTTTTCTTCCATAGCTCTATATACGTGATTATTCTGAAGATTCTTTCACGTACAAGCTCTTTCCTCGGTCCCACATTTCCGGTCGATTCTGTAACTTCAACCAATACCACCACTCTGCACCCCAGAGATACTGTCGTTCATAATGTGTCTCTTTTGCATACGATAATATGTCTTCAAACTTTTCGAGATTCATTCGTGAAAACTGTGTTTCAAGTGGTACGGCTACTACTGGCTCAAGTAGCCACGGTTCTGCCGAAAGCTCAATCAGCACAGTCTCTTTATCACCATAGATAAGCTTCAGCGCGTTATCTTTGACTCGGTAAAACCACGGTGGCAAAAAAGTTCTAAACTGACCAAGTTCAGGATTCCAAAAATGGACATAAACGCTCGTGCCAAACATATCTCCACGAGAAAAAGCTCCTTGCCATGTTCCCAGATTGCCACTGTCAGTTACGAGAATCGGTCGCGTTCCATCCAGACGACGAACCAGTTCAATTTCTTTATCCAAAAAAGTTGTATCCAGCTCTCCACAATGCTCAAACGCAAACACCTCAAGAAAAGGCTCATTTTCGACTTGCCATACCGTAACAGCAGGACTGTCCTTATATCGTTTAACAACTGTTTCCATGTACAAAAGCTGCTTCGCTTCTCGCTCTTCTTTTGACATTCCTTCAAGCCACGATGGCACGTGGCATTCTGGCCACCGTGGCAAACGTCGCCCCACCGCAAACACAACTGCTGCCCCTACTTCTTCAGCTCGCTTAACCTGATAATCCATTTCCTCAAAGTTGTACACGCCAGGGGTTGGTTCAACCATTGGCCAGTGAGCGGCTAAGCGCAAGTGCCGCACACCAAGATCATTCAAAATTGCGTCGTATGTTTCTTTCCAATCCAGTCCGAGCTCGCGTGCATATAAAGTATTAAAAGACATCCCGTAGGTAATTGCTTCCGGCTCTGGTTTTTGTGCCAAATATAAAACAAAAAGAGATATGATGATCACCTTAGTGATAACAACAATGCTGAGCCATTTTAAAAACGTTCTAAGCGATGGTTTCATGACGAGAGTATTTTATCACGTAAACAACATGAAGAACCCACTTGTTATGATGACAATCATAACAAAGCGTCTAAAGAACACGTGCGGTCGCAAGTCTTTATCGGTCGCTGATGTTGGTAGCCAGTGAGCAAACACAGTTGTGATAATGAGAATAAACACAAACCGAACACCATCAAGTGCTTGTACCACAGATACCTCTCCGAGATCTGTTGCTTTAAGAAGCAAGAAGGCCGCAACCCCAGCCAAAATTTTTGTAAGTAGGACTAGGAAGCCGGTTTTCTTTGTGGTTGTCTTAGTCTGTTCTTTAATCTTATCCCAGTACACCGGGACCATAAGTAGCGAGAGCGCAAACAGCACAAAGCTGATACGAGACCAGAAAAATCCATCGTCAAAACTCGTCTCAAGAAACAGGCCCTTCATAGTAATGTAGTGAAGCGCAAAGAATACACCGCTGTGTACCACATGAAGTACTACCGACCACTCTGGAAGCGTCTTAGCAACGAGAAGCGTACCAAATGAAATCATCAGAATCCCAACGATATGGCCTTGTGTCAGTGCCGCATCCAAAAATACGTAACTGAGACCAAATGTAGCGAGGGCAGAAATGGTACCGATAACTGGCATAACAACAGCTGCATCAGAATGTTTAAGTGCATCATACATTGATACCAACGCCATGAAAAACGTATAGGCCGTCAAGAAGGCCATACTAATGACCTGAATGGTCGGGAACTGCACATTGGCAAGAGAAGGAACACCAAGCGCCCCAAGTGGCGGGATAAGCCCTGCAAAAAAGATAACCGCCCAGAAACCAGTCAAAAGACACGAATAAAAGGCATAAACAAACGGTCGCGGTAAGACCTTTTCGTCGGACACAATATATTTATCGAGTACAGCAACAACTGCATTTAGAAACTGCCCGAGAGTTGCCAGAAGTATCCAGTTCATCCTGCCCTTAACATATTATTTACTCGTAAAATCACACGACCAAACCTATACTGAAAACTACAGATATTTCTAAAATACTGAAAATTCAGGGTAGGATTCATCAATTACTATTCTACAATAGCGTTTGCCTCACAAATTGCTTTGTACACGTAGGCAGAAGGGCGTGGCTTCCGTTCAAGAGTTGTGTAATCAACCTCAACCAGACCAAATCTTTTTTCAAACCCGAGTGCCCATTCATAGTTATCTAAGAGCGACCAATAGATATGTGCTTTAATATCTACGCCTGCCTGGATTGCTCGCCAAGCAGCATCCACCTGTTTGGTGATGTATTCAGCACGACCACTATCAGCAGCATCAGCCAAACCCGCTTCGGAAATATAAATTGGTTTTTTATATCGCTTCAAAATCATGAGTGCATCATAAATTTTTTCAGGTGCAAAATTCCAATCCATATCAGTTTTTCGCCACTGGCGCGTATCACCAAACTGAGTATAGAAGTAGTAATTAAGTCCAATAGAATCGTAGTGACCCTTTGTCCGCTTCATAAAAACGTGTGTCCAATTCCAATTGGCAAACCAGGCGGCCAACTTATTAAACGGGTTCCAATTTGCGTCAAAAACAATGACATGATGCACAAAGTTAATGTTGGTGTTCGGCCGAACTTTTTTGATTTCTTCGTACGCTCGATTGTGACCCTTAGCTAAATTCTTCATCACGCGCCGCCAAAGAAACAGTGGTGAGAGTCCGCGTGTGGGCTTTCCTTCAAAACTTCTCCCTGAGTTAGTAATGGCAACAAGGTCGGTAAGAGCGAAGCGCTTGAACGGAGGCCAGCTACCGCGAAGCCAGCCATTACTTCCATAGACACTTGGTTCGTTAATAGTTGAGAAATTCTCACAAAGATCTCCAAGTCGGCTAACAACAAAAGCGCAGTAGCGAGCAAAAATTTCTGGTGAATCTTTTCGTTCAAATCCACCACTTTCAGAAAACCAGAGTGGGAGTGTAAAGTGCCAAAGTGTTACAAATGGTGTTATGCCTCGTGCCTGTAGCGCCTTAAGGACTGTCCGATAGTGTTCAATCTCGCCCTCATCAAACTGTCCTTCAACGGGCTCAATCCGTGCCCATTCCACTGAAAAACGATGGGCGTTATGCCCAAGATTTTTTGCCATATCAAAATCTTCCTCATACCGTGTGTAATGCTCACAGGCACGGCCGCATACCGGCACACGTCCTTCGCGGGCTGCTTTAGCCCAATCACAATTTTCAATTCCACCTTCTACTTGGTAGCTTGCGGTGGCTGCTCCCCAAAGGAATCCTTCCGGAAATTTCTTTTCTGACATATTACGAAATAGTATACCAGAACAAAAACAAATGCCGCGCCCAAGCTCGAAAGCTAGGGCGCGGATTATTACCGAAGTGGGATATGTGAAAATTTTCCAGCTTTTCCGACATAACCCTTTCCGGTCTGAACAAGATGAATAGAATTTCCTTCTTTGTCCAAACCAAAAAATGAGACGTTACTACGGCCGATTAGAACCCTGACCGAACCTTTAAGTGGAATCCGGCTGATCCCAGCGGATACGTCACCTGGATACCACCCAACAAACCATTCCTCCTCGTAGCTGACTGGCTCCAGTACAACAAACTTTTTCCAACCTCCAAAAATGGGAATATGGAAAATTGGAATAAAGCCAAGTAACCAGCGACTTGCAGCGCTAGCGTCTCCGCCGAAGGGAATTAAATGCGCATCCATGCGAAGATTCTGTATAGTATCGCTGTCCTTGATTTTAATATTATTCCAAAAGTGAGTCCGTTGCCACGACTCCTTAAGGCTCCAGTGAACAAGGAACATTATTGGAAGCATTAGCATGTCGCCAATCCATCCAAGAGTCCCTTGTGGCTTAACGAGATGTTTGAATTTCATTTCTAGTCTCCCAATATTTCACTTATATTATAGCACACTTTTATTTAAAATTCAATAGCGTTTAAAAAGCTAGCTGGTGCCAAATACTGTTTCCATTTTTCATAGAGCGCTGTAGTTGCGATGACGTCATCGATATTGTGACGAACGAGGTCTCGGAACCTTTTCTGGTGAAAGAGTTCCGCGACCTGACTGCCATCCACCTCCCCTTTCTTGCTTTCTATCCCATACGCCTGAAGTACTAAATGAAGTGATGGCCGCTTGCTCATCGCGCCGTACATTGTAAGCTCATCCATCAAATCCACATGATACGGGAGCGTTTGTTTCGTCAAATATCTACTCTGTGCGAAGGTGTGGCTAGGATGAACACCATGTACCACTGAACGATGCAATAGGAATGGTACGTCAAATGCTCTCCCGTTAAACGTGACCAAGACGTCGTACCCGAGAATTCCCTCCCAGAAATCTTCCAAGATTTCCTTTTCCGTTCGCTGCTTTAAGATAAAATCACCTTCTCGTTCACTCATCTCAGTGTCTTGTCCGATATAATAGGCAGCGCCTTGCTTTCGTTCAATGTCATACAAGGCAATAGACGCGACACTTCCCGTAAAGGGCGACAATCCTAACGCTGCTTTCGCACCAGTTTCACCGGCGTCACCTGCGCTAATAGTAAGCCTTCGTTTCGTGTAAGCATCAAACAACTCCCATTCTTGTGGAATAGTTTCAATATCAAAAACAAGTGTCGCCATACCTACAAGGCAACTGGTGTACTTGAGTAGCACCCAATGATTGTTTCTCGATTTGGGTTAAGTACATAGCGGTATTGTCCCCCAACTACAGCACCTCCGCACTCGTCTGTTTTTGTATCTGCGTTTCCATAGATTGGAAACCCATCAAGCGCATAGCCAATCAGTGCACTAGCTCCGTATGATGTAAACAATGCTACATCTTTGTTATAAATGAGAAAACCATTTTCTGTGATACCAATAACGTCAGTTGGAATACAGTAGGCACCGGCCGCACTCCTTCGTAGCGGCAGTTCTGCCAACACTTCTCTTGTAGGCGTTGTTGATGAGCCGACGCTAGCAGTTGCAGTCCCGTTACGATAAAACACTCGGGCTCCTTCAGAAATCTGCATCTTCACACCCCGTGCATCCCACAATAGCCCTGTCGGCTGGTACAAGCTACATCGTTTTTCAACCAAAGCAGCAACTTCTCCATCTGAATCATCAGTTTCATCTGCAACTACAGCTGTTGTTGTCGCTTCCAGACCTGCAGCTTCTGTTACCTCTGTGTCTGTTGGTATGGTGCGATTGGCAATTTTTTTACTAAGTTCACTAACTCGTTCATCGTAATTAAACCGACGAGATGATTCGGGCAATTCTGCTAGATATGTTTTTTCTTCATCGCTCACACCAAGACCAAGTGCAGCGAGCTGACTGGTACCAAATAGCGAAGTATCGAAAAGAGCTACCGCAGCACCAAGTGCTCCAGCTGACACAAATGTTGCCACCACTGCTAAATTCCTCGTTCTATACATACCGCTATCATAGCAAAAAGCGAACAGCGTTGCTCGTGCTCTTCCCCACGCTACTTAACCGCCTTTTTCAAAGCCACTTTTACCTCAACCATCTTCTCAATCCGGCGAATATCTGCAAGTAGTTTTGACCTGTCGTCATTATAAAGAAACAGGTTGAATACTGACCGACCGCCATTGCGAGCAAAACTGGCTTTATCTCCCACCTTTTTGTTCAAATCTATTTTATGAAATGACGATAGCTG
>JACCDG010511536.1_pt1 | contig 21225 bp, 21 predicted proteins | sample 7442471 | NCBI WGS metagenome assembly JACCDG01 (sample SAMN15323444, study PRJNA562643) | freshwater metagenome | isolation source: river surface water | place: USA:Blue River Watershed | collected 2017-08-17 | reverse complement strand
GGCGGCGATCGACGCCCACGGAGGCCGCCGCGTGGAGCATCCAGCGGGCGTCCTGGCAGGTCTCCCACGCCTCCAGCCAGGGACGCCGCTTCGTCCACGCGGTGGCCTCGCGGCTGTACGACCATGCGGGCGCGGGGATGTGACGGGGCTCCCCGAGCGTGGCGTCGCACAGCCAGTCCCCTTGGACGCGCGCCCGCTCGGCCGCGTCACCCCCCGCCGCGGTCACCCGTAGCACCATGGGTTCGGGCGGTGGCGGCAGGCTGAGGAGCTCATCGAGGGCCACGTCCACATCGGCGAAGGATCCCGCGCGCGGGCTGAACGCGAAGCCGCGCGCGATGACCGCGCGGGCTGCCATCACGATTCGCAGACGTTGTGACATCGTAGCGAATCTACCACGCGCCCTCACGACGCATGACAGTTCCGCAGGGCCACCCCCTGATGGTAGGATGGGACCCGACGAAGCGATCCGACGCCCGACGACCTTTGCCCGTCTCCCGATCCACCCTCTGTCCAGTCGAATTCGCGTGGCCAAACTCAACCTCATGACAACGCCTCGATTCGCGGGGTTCACAGCAAGCGAGATCGAGGACCGTCTGCTCCGCCCCGATCGGCCGGAACTCTCCACGAAGATTCGTGCGGCCAACGAACGTGCGCTGGACGTGCTGCGCGAGGCCCGACGCAGGGGTCACGGAACGACCTCGGCCAGGGACCGGCGACGCATCCTGCAACGCGCCGAGCAGGTCGAGTCGCTCTGGGAGGCGCTCGCGCCCACGGCCTGGATCGGTCAGGAGGGCCGGGACTTCTTCGGCCCCGCCCCCCCCTCCCCCACTCGCTCCAGAGCGCGCGATGTCCTCGATGAGTTCCAGGTCTACCGCGCGTACCCTTTCTACCCCGAAGACGTCATCGCGCTCACCGCCGACGCGGCCCAGGTCGTCCGCTGCGAGAGGCTCCTCGAGGAGGCCGCCGAGCGAGGGGCCGCGCTCGGCTGGCACCGACCGCGCCGGGTCGTGTGGTGGGGGCTCCCGCATCGGTCGGCGCAGGTGCAGAACATCTGGAGCGAGTTCGTGCATTTCGTGGCCGCCAAGAATCGCACCGCCTACTCCCGCCAGGAGCCCGTCGACTCCGACGCGATCGTGCGCGCGGTGAGGTCCCTCGTGCGACCCCGCTGGGCGTTGCCCATGGCGGACGACCTGGCCGCGGAACCTACCGCGCTACGCCTCGCGAGGCGACTCCTGGGGTGCTACGAAACGTGGCGGCAAGCGAGCGACGCGGGGTTCTGCGTGCAGGACGTCGGGAGCCTGCGGGACGAGCAGGCGGTGCATCGTCGCGCCGCGGGCCGTCCCTTGCGCGACTTCCAGAACCCCTTCGAACCGCTGGTCCACGTCCTGGTCGCCGGGTACGTCCCGATCGACATCACGGCGGAGGAGATGCAGATTTTCTTCCTGCGCCCGAGCGCGCACGACCTCGCCGAGGTCGAATCATGAAGGCGCTCCTGTTCGCGGGGTTCACGCCCGAGGAGATCGCGACGAAGGTCCTGAGGCCCGACCGACCGGGCCTCCCGCAGGCACTGGCGGCCGCGACGGTGCGCGGCAACGCCCTGCTCCGCGAGGCCGCGGCGCGCGGCGAGGACGTGCGCGCCGCGGCGGACCGGCGGCGCATCTTGCAACAAGACGCGGAGGTCGAGGCGCTCTGGGAGGCGCTCGCCCCGCCGCCGTGGGTCGGCGACGCGCGCCGTCGCTTTCGTGGCCCCACGACCCTGCACGTGGACCGGCGGCGCGCGGCGGAGGGCGCCGAGGATCGGATCCGCGACTACCCGTTCTACCCTGAGGACGTCGTCGGCCTGGTGGCGGATGTGGCGGCGGTCCAGAAGTGCGAGGACCTCCTGCACGAAGCCGCCGCGCGCGCCGAGGCCCTCGGGTGGCACCCGGTGCCTCGTGTGACGTGGTACGCGCTCGCGCGACGCGACGCGATGCCGAAACGACCGGAGCTTCAGAACATGACGTTCACGTCGTTCGTGCGCGCCAAGGTCCGCAGTTACCTGGCCCTTCCCGGTGTCGACGAGGAGGCCCTCGTCGACACCGTGATGACCCGCGTGCGCCCTCCCTGGTCGCTGCCGCGGCGCTTCACGTCGAAGGAAGCCGACCGGGCCCTGCGTCCAGTCTGGCGGATCTTGGTCGGCTGCGAGACGTGGCGACGCGCCTCGGAGGCGGGCTACACCGTCGACCATGGGCCCACGATGGCCGAGCTCGCAGCGGCACACCGACGCGCCGCGGGTCTTCCGCTCGCTCGGTTCACGAACCCGTTCGAGCCCCTGGTGCATGCGCTCATGACCGGCTACGTGCCCGCGGACCTCACGCGCGAAGGCGCCTACGTGCTCTTCCCGCGTCTGCAGGTGAACGAGATGAGGCCCGCCCGGAGGGTGCCATGAACACGCTCCCGCCGTCCGTGCCTTACGAGTTCGGCCTCGAATCGTGGTCGTCCATCGCCCAGCGCCTCTTCTGCCCGGACCGTCCCCACCTCCAGGCGATGCTCGAGCGCGGAACGCAGTTCGGGTCGGCCGTCGTCCTCGACGCGAAGGCCCGCGGCCTGCCGACGGCCACCCGGAGCCAGCGCGCCTCGATCCTCCAATCCCCTGCCCACGTGCAGGAGCTCTGGGAGGACCTCGCGCCGCCGCCCTGGGTCGGCCACGTGCGGCGCACCTTTCGAGGGCCGAACGATCTCGCCACCGTGACGCGCCCGAGCCCACCGGGCTCGGCGACGTGGGGCGCGACGTGGGCCCAGGATTGGGACGTCCCCTGCCGCGCGGAAGACGTGATCGCGCTCACGTCCGATCCCGCGGGCGTTGAACGATGCGAAGCGCTCGCGCTCGAGGCCGGGGCGCGCGGGGCGCAGTTCGGCCTCGGGCCCGTCACGCGGTTTTCCTGGTGGAGCGTGCCCGATCGTTGCGTGACACCGCTCTTCAACGTCCTTCAGTGGCAGACCTTTCTCGGATGGGTCATCGGAACCGCAGACGCGGATTTCGACATGAGCCTTCCGCCCTCCCGTCAGTTCGTCGAGCGGGCCATCGGGCCGTCCCACCTCCTGCACCGAGGCTCCCCCACGTTGCCGCTCCGAGTGGCGCGCCACACCATTCAGAACGCCGAGACGTGGGCGCGGTTCGCCCGCCGAGGGGGACGCGTGTCCCCCTCGGCGCCCCCCCGCACACGCGCCCTCACGTCGACACACCGGGCGCCGATCGACACCTTCGCGAACCCGTTCATGCCGCTCATCCACATCCTCCTCGCGGGGTACGTGCTGGCGGACATCACCGACGGCGTGGCGAGCCTCCTCTTCCCCCGTCTCATGCCCAAAACCCTTTCGAAGTCCAGATCGGCCTGAAATGCCTACCGAGTTCATCGACCGCTTCGCGACGGCTGCCCAGAACTTCTTTCAACCGGACCGGCCGAAACTGCGGACCGCTCTGGAGCGCGCCGTTCGGTTCGGATTCAACGAGGACGCCCCCCCGTCGGAGCTTCGTCAGCCCGACGCAGTCGCGGCGCTCTGGGAGGAGCTCGCGCCGGATCGGTGGCTCCGCGACGAGCACATGATCTTCCGCGAGCTCCGCGACCGTTCGAAGATGGAGGGGCACTCGACGCTGCAGGGGAGCCCCTTCCGCCCCGAGGACGTGGTGGCGATGGTGGCCGACGCGACGGGCATCGAGACCTGTCAGGAGCTCGGGCGCGAAAGTGCGGCGCGCGCGGCGCGGTGCGGGTGGGTCAAGGTCGAGGACGTGTGCTGGTGGAGCGTCCCCCGGTTCACGGACCACACCTGGGGATTCTCGTCGGGCATGAGCCGGTTCTTCGCCCAGCGATTGAACGCGCGGAAGCCCGCGTCGTTTCTTCGTGCGGTGCGGGAGTCCGTCGCGGCGGTGTCCGCTGCGTACGGGTCCGAGGGCCGCGGCACGACACCGAGCTACTTCGTCCACGACGACGTGATCGGTCGGGCGGCCCACCACGTCGTCGTGGATTTCGTGCTCTGGTCGCTCGCCGACGCCGACGATCGCTTCCTGATTCCGTCGGCGCGGATCGACCCCTTCGGTCAGGACGGCTACGTCGATTTGAAGGACGAGCCGCGCGTGCGGGACCTCGCCAACCCCTTCGAACCCGCGCTGCGGATCTTCGAGCTCGGATACGCCTTCCTGGGCGTGGACGGCCGCGGCGTCCACGTCGCGTTCCCACGACTCGAAGCGGACGCCGTGGGGAACATCCGATGAGCCTGCCGACGGATGCGATGGCGCAGCGATTCGACCTGCCGACGTGGTCCGCGCTGGGGTCGAGCCTTTTCGCGCCGCGGCGGCCGTCGCTCGCGGCGACGTTGCGCGAGGCGAACCAGAGAGGGCGATCGATCCTCGCCGAGGCCGCGGCGGCGGGACGACCCGTCGAGCGGGCGCAGGACCGGCGGGCGGTGACGCAGGCCGCCGCGGCTGTCCAGGAGCTCTGGGAGGCCCTCGCGCCGAGCGGCTGGCTGGATGCGCCGGAGCGCGTCTTTCAAGGCAACGGGAGGCCCAGGGCGGACCGGCGAGGCGGTTACGAGGATTGGTCGTCGCAAAGGTCCTGGCCGTTCCTGCCCGAAGACGTCGTCGCGCTGGTCGCGGATCGCGCGGCGATCGAGCGCAGTGAAAACCTCCTCCGCGAAGCGTGCGCGCGATTCGCGGCGATCGGCATGCGAACGCCCTCCAAGATTTTCTGGAGTAGCGTCCCAAGATCGTATCGCCACGCGATTCATGGCGTCGGTCGTTGCTTCAGCTATGCGGCGCCGAAGTTTGCGTACGACCTGCCCGAGGACGCCTCGGCGGTCGAGCGACTCGCAGAAATCATCGTCGCCCCATGGAATCGATACGTCCCCGATGAACTTCGCGGATTCCCCACGGCGTACCGACTCGCGCTGCGGGCCGTGGTCGAGTACGCGCAGTGGGAAAAGGCGGCCGCGAGGGGCCTCCAGCTTCGCGCGACGCGATACTACGAACGCATGTGGGACTTGGACGACACGGCGTTCGGCTTGCCGCTGTCTCACTACAAGAACCCGTTCGAACCCCTCGTCTGGATCTTGAAAGAGGGCTACATCGTGGCGGACGTCACGCCCAAAGAAGCGAGCCTTTTTTTCCCGAGGATCGAGCTCGATGCGAACGGGAAGCTGCGATGAACTTCGGCGTCGAGGCGTGGGACGACCTGAACGATCGCTTCTTCACGCCCCCGCGACCCGGCTTGGAGGACGCCTATGTACGGGCGACCGAGCTCGGGCGCGACGCGCTCCGTGAGGCGAAGCGCGACGGCCTCCGACTGGGCACCCAGACGCAGCGAAGCGCCTTCCTGCGACGCCCCGAAGAAGTCCAACGTCTCTGGGAGGCCCTGGCACCCGCCGCGTGGGTCGGCGACTCCGAGCGAGGGTTCTGCAGCGTCTGGCCAGGGTCCGACAGTCCGACCGACCGCTCCACCTATCCCGACCTCCCGGAGGACGTCGTCGCCCTCGTCGCAGACCCCGCGGGGGTGTTGCGGTGCGAGTCGCTGGCGCGTGAGTCCGTCGCGCGCGCACGCGCGGTGGGGTGGAGCGCGACGGCGGGCCCTCCTGTGTGGTGGAGCGTGCCGCGGGACCATCGCAGAAACCTCCTCCTCCACCGCGGCCAGCCGTGGTACGATTCGAAAATCTTCAGGTTTCTTTTCAGGAAGGTACCGAGGCTCACCGACCGCGCGATCCGCGAGGCGAGGACGAGGTTCGAACCGGAGTGGGCCCGGAGCAGGAGGGGGAGGTTCGAGTTTCTTCACGCGGCGCTGATGTTCGGCCGCATGGCCGTGGAAGGTTATGCGGCGTGGGACACCGCGGCGCGGAGCGGGCGGGGGATCGGCCTCGACCCCAACGACGCCTCGGCCCGGTCGGCAGAAGTCTCAGGGAGGCCCGTCCGGGACTTCAAGAACCCGTTCGAGCCGTTCGTCCAGGCGCTCCTGATCGGGTACGTCATCGCGGACTCCGACGCCGCCGCGACCCACCTTCTCTTCCCGCGCCTGGAAGGTCCAGCCCCGGCCATCAAGAGGTCCCGGTGAGCCCTGCGGCGATCCCTCGATCGGGCGCTGCCGTCACGTCGCCGCCTACGGTAGAGTGCAGGCCGTGAAACAGGCCCTCGCCCGACTGCACGTCAAGACCCGCACCGCATGCGTGCGGAGGCGGGTGTACACGTTCGAATCCCTTGCGCGACGAGGCCGTCGGTTCGTGGGGCGCGCCACCGCGGAGCTTGGCCCGCGCGACGCGCTCCTGGCGTGGAAGATGGACACGAACCGCGGGGGTTGGGCGGGCGAGGAGTGGCAGATCTTCGGCCCCGAGGAGGTCGTGGGGTACTTCCAGGGCGTTGGGGTGAACGCCGACGACCGCGGGGCCGGGGTGGCGCGGGCACTGATCGCCGACATGCTCCAAGCGATGGAGGCGAAAGGTCCGGACTCGATCTGGGGCGTGGTCGCGCCCATGGACGAGGACACCGACGGAGGGGGGCTCGTGCGGCTCTACGCGTCGTTCGGCTTCGAGCCCGTCGACCTCGACGGTCGGGACCCGGAGACGCCGATGATGTTGAAGCGCTACGCGACGCGCGAAGGGTCGTCGGGCCGACGCAAGAGCCCCTCGCCCCCGACGATCCTGACCCTGCGGGAGCCGCGTGCCGGGAACGGCGCGCTCGAACGGGTTTCCGTACAGGCGCACCGCGGCACGCGCCTCGTCGGGGAGGCCGTCGCCTATGTCGGCCTGCGGGAAGACCTTCGCGAATGGTTCGACGCGCTCCTCGACGCGCGCGCGTGGCGCGAGATCCCGGCGGGTCGATCCGCGTGCGTCGCGACGGTTCAGGTCGCGTCCAAGGGGCGCGGCCTCGGGACGGTCCTCCTGCGCAAGTTGATGGAAGCGCTCGACGAGGTCCGGACGCTCTGGCTGGTCGCCGTCCCGCTGGACGGGGACACGGACCCGGATCGTCTCGTCGAGTTCTACCGGCGGGCGGGCTTCACCGTGATGCCGGGGCACGCGGACGACCCGGACCCCCTGATGTGGTTCCGACGCGCCGGTGGGCCCGCCAAGGCCCCTCGCACGCCGCTGATTCGGAAGAACCCCCCGGCCCGCGTCCCCGCCTTCCTTCGCAGCGGCGAGGCGGCCTGGCGGTGGGCCCGCGCTCACACGGACGTCCTGAGCGCCCTGAAGATCGACGACTTCGAAGTCGACGCGGTCGAGCAGATCTTCCGCGACCGAGCCGACGTCTACGCCCGCTTCGCACGGTCCCTCGAAGGTCACGAGACAATCGAGCTTTACCGGGCCATTGCGATCCCCGCCCACGCGGACCCTCACGCCGCCATCGAGTTCCGCTGCCTTGGGAAGTCGTGGTCGCGCTATGCGCGATGCACGGGGATCTACAACGGCCCGAGCTTCCAGGGGAAGCACCGCGAAGTCGTGGTCCGCGCGGAGGCGCCCACGCGCGGCATCGACTGGCCGTTCGGGTTCACCTCCTTCCTCTTCTACGGAGAGGACCAGTGGGAGGTCAGTCTCAAGCCGCACACGCGGCTGGTCGTCCACGCGGTCGATGGCAGGGCCTGCTTGCCCCCCATCCGCGCGAGCACGGGCGAGGCGGGGGAGTCGTGGTCGCACACGTGCGGCGTGGCCTCGGCCCTCCGCGCCGTCGCGGCGCAAGCGAGGGAGGCGTGTCTGAAGGGCGGCGCGTCGTACGGTCGCTGCGCGGACGTGTCGCGCGCCGTCCTGCGCGGGATCGAGCGCGATGCGAAGCTGAGTCGGCTCGGGCACGCGACGCTCGTCGAGGGCTCCGTACGGGTGGACCGGTCCCCGCAACGTGGCGTCGGGCGCCTCCTCCCCCACTACTGGGTGCGCGTCGGCGGTTACGACGTCGACGCTAGCGCGGACCAGTTCAACTCCCTTCAACGAACCTTCCGATTCGAAGAAGTCCTCGTCGGGCCCCGCGGGAAGCTGCCGCGGCACGTGGAAGAAGACGAGGTACAATGATCCCCCGGCCGCTGCGCCAAGACCGCGTGTGGCACGTCACCGCCGCGCGCCTACCGAAGAGGCTCGCGCTGAAACCTTCGGGCGAGGCCGCGTCGTGGGAAGGCGTCGCCCTCTCCGTGTCCACATGCCCCGGCCGGTGGGTGGATGCGATCGGGTTGAGCGGCGACGTGTACGAGCTCGCGCACGCGGACGGCACCCCCGGCCAGTTCGTGCGGGTCACGCCCGCGCTCGAACGGTCGGCGAGCGCCTGGGCCCGGCGGGAAGGCTGGCTGCGATCCGACGGTGAGGTCACGCGACGTCTCCTGGAGCGGTGGTTCGAACACTTCCGCGCGGCGGGTCAGGAGCCCGAGGACGCGCACTACTTCGCGCGCGAAGTCGAGCCCGTGAACCTGTACATCACGCGACGCTGGCCCGACGTCGACGGTCTTTGGTGGCCTCACGAGACCGAGGCGGGACCACCGCGCGGGTCCATCCTCCCGCACGCCCTGGAACGCTGGGAGGTCTCCAAGAAAACCCCCGTGGCGTCGTGGGACGACGCGCGGTGTACGCGGGACATTCGCCGGAACCCGCAGACGCCTCCGAACGACGAGGCCCTCGTCCTCTACGAGGACGCCCTGGCGGACGGCGTGCTCGTCGAGTTGTGGGACGACCCCGATGGCAAGGCCGTCGGCACGATCCTCGCGCGCAGGGCCTCGGATAGCGACTGCATCGCCGCACGTCGCAAGGTCGGGAGCCGCGTCGGACTCGTCGCGGCCCCAGGGTTCGCCGCGCCCTTTGCGCTGGCCGTCCACGACGCCTCGCTCCATCCTTCGATGCGAGGCAAAGGTCTCGGCGCATGGCTCTACGCCGAGTGCGCCCGCATGGCGTGGGTCCACTGGTCGGCGATGATCATCGCGCACGACTGCACGCCCGGCGGCGCCACGTCGTACGACGCCCAGCAGGCGTGGCGAAGCAGGCGCCTCTCCACCTACGTGGAGACGGACGGCCGATTCGCGGCCGTGTGGCGCCTCCTGGACTCGGCGGACGTGCCGCCCCCTCCGCCCGTTGGCGTCTCGATCCTGCCCCTCGAATCGGTGCCCTACCGGCGTGCCCTGCGGCCGTAAGAAATTTCGGCCGATACGCGCGCGCGGGTATAGATTCGATCTCCTCATGGCGAGTCTTCGCGTCTCCCTTTCGATCCGCGCGGTCGTCTCACGAGGCCTCCCTTTCACGGGCTGGGGCGACGCGATCCACGACGGCGGCGTGGCTCTCGACACGCTTCAATCGATGCAGGCCCCCGGCGAACCCATGGTGGTTCGCGTGACCGCCGTCGGCGGCAAGGCCATGGACCGGAAGGCGCTGGCGGGGGACTGGCTGTGCGACGTGGGCGCGCGCCCAGTGCGTCGAATCGGCGTCCCCCGGTGGACGTACGTGACCGATCAAGGCCCCCTCAACGGGGGGAAGACGTGGTTGGATACGTGGGAGTCGTGCGAAGAACCGGAGGCCATGGTGTACGAAGCCCTTCGCGTCCGCGTACCCCGCCCGCTTGTCGTGCGCGCGGCGTGCGCCTGCGCGACTGTGGCTGCCACGAAGTTGTCCGACGACTTCGCGAGGGAAGCGTCGCTTCGGGCCATCGCCCTTGCGGAATCATGGTCTCGTGGAAGGGCGACAAGCTCTGAGGTGAACCTCGCCGCAAACCGAGCGGAAAATGCCATCAACGAATCCCTCACGATCAATCCCTCTCTCGTCGAACAATCCGCCCCCGCTTGCTTCGCCGCATCCGCGGCGGCCGACGCGGCCTGGCGACAACTCCCACTCGCCGCATCGGCCGCCGCGGATGCGGTGAACTATGCCACGCAGTTTCTCGTGGAGTCCCAGGGTATGAGCGTCAGGCGGGCGCGAGACTTTCTGGGTGAGCTCGTACGACGTGAGATCCCAACCCTCGAATTGCTCCGCGCGGCGTCGCGCTGAGGCCGTCTTCGCTACGCGAGGAGCCCGAGCACGATCGCACGCCACGAGACGGACGCGCGCAGCGCATCCGCGAGTGCCCTCAGGGCGTCGCGACGCGGCGTCGGACCGGGGATGAGCTCGGCCAGATTCCGAATCACCTCCGTCGCCTGGTAGGCACGTTGATCCGAATCGACGAGCGACGACATCGCGATCAACCCGTAGAGCGCGTCCAGGGTGTTGTAACCCTTCTCCATGGGGTCCTCGGTGGGGTCCACGGTGTTGAGAAGGATCTCGACCTCGAAGAGGCCCTCGATCGCCGTGGGATCCTCCGTCACCCTCCCCACGGCGCCGATGACCTCGCGTGCCGTGTCGCGAAGACGATCCGGGATCTGCCCCATCGAGGCGCGTACGCACGCGCAGGTCGCACGCGTCAGGGTCGACGGCGCGAGCACGCGCCGCGCGGCCATGGCCATCCAGCGCGCATCCCCGCACACCGCCCACGCCTCGACCCACGACAGGACCGAGGCGAAGGTGGCCGCTTGCGGGGTGAAGGACCAATCGAACCGTCGCATGGCGCGGCCCGCGCACTGGAGGTCCACCACGACGCCGTTCGCGCGGAACGCGCCGACCGAGTACCGGCCGTCCGACCCCGTGACGCGAACGAGCAGACCCTCCTGCCACACGAACGAAGGGGACTTGAGCTCGTCACGCACCAGGCCCTTCGTCCCCACGGTCGCGACGGTCTTCCAGAGGCCCGACGGGAACCCCTCGGGGTCGCACGTCGCGATGTCATAACTTTGGACGCGTGCCACGGTGGAGAACACCCTACACCCCCTCGAACATTCTCCGCAAACAGCCCGACGTTCACCGCGGGTGGGTGTGATAGGATCGGCGGGTGACGTCCCGGTCGCCACGGAAACTTGCCGAGGTTCACGCGCGCCGCCCACTCCCCACGCCGCGGGACCTCTTGCGGTGGGCCAGGACCGAGGAGTGCTACGTCGTCACCGAAGCGCTCGCGGCGCGCTATCGAGGCATTCAGCAGGACACGGGGTTCTTCGTCCGCGACGAAGGCGACCCCGCCGACCACGCCTGGCTGGTGGACGCATCGGGCACGATCTACGACCCGACCTACGGGCAGTTCGACCCCTCCGTGCCCGTACTCATCACGCGGCCTGGGGAGGCTCTCCACGCGCGCTACCGGTCGTGGCGTGCGCATCACAACCCCCGCTGCTTGATGCGCGAGCTCGGCGTGGCGTGGCCCTGTGAGGCCCCCGGATGCACGTGGCAGGGCGAGCGGACGGGCACCCGCCGCGCGAACCCACCGAAGCGCCTCGTCGAACTAAAGAAGTACCTGGATACGGACGTCGACCCCTGGGACTTCGCGTACCTCTTGCGCGACTACTTCCGCGACACGGCCGACGCACACGACGAGGACCCGCACGGCATCCCGGACGGGTTCAACGAGGACGACCCGCAGGAGTGGCTCGTGACGGAGGCGGGGAAGGCGCGCACGCCGGACTTCAAGCGGTGGATCCTGAACGTCGCGATCAGCGACGTCATGGAGGACGCACACAGCCCGTCCTACCTGCACTTCTCCGACGCGCGCTACGTCCCCTCCGACGTGTGGCTCGTCCACTTTTCCGACGAGGCGCCCGCCATCGCCCAGGAAGGGTTCCTGTACGGCCACGCCGACACGACCACCCTGGCGCTGACCACATGGTTCACGAACCGGCGGGCGGGGCCCGGCTGGAACTTCGGCTTCGTCGCCGACTCCCACGACGCGCGGCGAGCCGCGTACGAAGGCAAGTACGGCCGCGGCGCGGTGATGCTCCGCGGGGGCGGCGTGTCGGCGTATCACCAGGGAGACGAAGAGGTGCAGGTGCTCTTCTGGGGCCCCTCCGTCACCGCCGTCGTGTTGTTGGAGCGGTACTCGTCCACCGACTGGGGCGTCGACGACACCCGTAGCCATGAGGCGGCATCCCATGGGCGCTTCCAGGACGTCACGCGCTGGGTCACCGAAAACTTCGACGGCCGTGGCGTCCACATTCTGCGCGACGTTCGATACCGACGCCCTCGCTCCGCAAAGACGCGGAAGGTTCACAGGTGACGCATGGCGACACGGAGCGCCCTCGGATTGCAACAGGCGGACGGATCCATCGTCAGCGTCTACTGCCGCGACTTCGGCAGCTTCGGCCTGCTGGGCCGCGACCTCTTCCTCTATTACCGTGATCGGTCGAAGGTCGCGCGGCTGATCGCGCTCGGTCACCTGTCGCGCGTGGGCCGCGAGGTAGGGCCCGCCAACGTCTTCGGGCCGAATCTGGATGACACCATCACCCTGGCGTATGGGCGCGACCGTGGCGAGGCCGACACGGAGCCGAACCCCTGTTTTTCAGCGCGTGATTTTCTGGAAGTGGCCCTGGGTGGAGACGCCGACTATGCCTACCTCTTTCGGAGGGGGCAGTGGTACGGCACGGCGCTGGAGATCGTGGGGAAGAAGAGTCGCCCCTCGCTGGAGAGAGTCCGCTTCAAGACGCTCACGCCCGCGCGGGTCGGCGACCCCGAAGCGCCGCCCCACCGGCCCACGTCGCGATCGAACCCGGAAGACGACCGGCGGACCGAGGCCCCCCGCTCGGCGCCGTACGACCGTGTGCGGAAGGCGTGGGAGGCGCTGACGTGGTTGACCGAACAGACGTCGCCCTCGTCGGACCTCCCCTTCGAGGCGACGCAGGAGGTGGCGAGGTGGCTTGGGCCCGGCACGACCCGTGCCGCGCTCGAGCGGGTGGCGTTCGCGTTGGGCGAGCTCGACGACGCGGAACATTTCGCGAGTCGCCCCCCGCGCGAATCTTCGCCGCGGCCGCTGGATCGCGCGACGTGGGGCGCGTCCAGGGCCCTCGTGCTGTACACGTTGCGGACGGACTCGTTCTTGCGGCGGGACGACCTCCTCCCAGGGGAGTACCAAGGCGCGGAGGAGAACCTCCGAGCCTGCGTCGCCGATGCCATTCAAGACCCCGATCCGGACGCGCGCCTCGCGCGCGCACGCATCATCCTCGACCCGCGCGCCTGAGCTCGACGCCACGCAGTGGACGGCGGACGCGGGGTATGATCGAGTGAAGAGGTCCGAAGAGAACCCATGGCAGACCCCATCCTCGACGCGCGGCCGGTTCAGATGCCCGCCGATGCGTATCACGACCACGGCGACGGGCGGTACGAGGAGCTCTACATCCTCGACCGATCGCCCGCGCCGCAGCGCATGATCCGAGACCGCGCGGCCGCGTTGCGGGGCGCGGGCTACGCCGTCGAGTCGCGGCTGAACCGCGCGCGGGGCGCGCCGCCCACGCTCGTCCTGAGCGTGAAGGCCGACGACCTCGTGCCGCCCCCCTGGCCGCCCCTCATGCCGACGTCCCAGGTTCTTTGCCCCGACTCCGGCGTCCGCCGGAACGCCCGTCCGGAAGAACTGTCGCGGCACGAGATCCCACGACGATCGCGCGACGCGAAGCGCGACCTCGAGGCGTTCCTCCTGCTCGTGGCGGCGGGCGACGGGCGGCCTTCGCGCGCCCACGCCGCGTCGTTGACACGCTTCCTCGACGACGCCACGTCGAGCCCCCTGGCGCGCGTCCGCGCGCTCGCGGCGCAGGGCCGCCTCGCCGCGTCCCTGCGCGACGCCTTCGGGCACACGTCGGGGCCCCTCGAGCGTCTCTTCGAGGCGTTGGCGCGGGCCGACCTGGACCTGGCCACGTGCAGCCACGCCGACCTGCGGGCCGTCCGCGCGCTCCACCCCCAGGGGGTCCGACTCTTCCTGGTGCATGCGCGACGCAGCGTCCGGGCGGCTTCGATCGACCCCCACGTCGTGACGTGGATCCGATCGCGGGGCCCCGCACGCGGGGACGACGCGCCTGCCGCGCGCGCGAACCCTCCGCGCCCGACGCAGGGCCGCCTGTCCTCTTCGTACCTGCGCGCGCTCGTGGATGAGGCGCTGGCGGGCACGCCCGTCGGCGAGGGCGGGACGGGGGTGGGGTACGTCGTAAGCCGCGGGGAAGGCGACTGGTTCATCAAGGTCCCGCAGCCCGCGCGCCGCCGGAATGCCGCCATGGCGGCGCGCGCCGCCCGGGAGATCGATCACGAGGTCGAGGTGGGCGAGGCGCTCCGGAAAGTGGGCCTCACGCGCTTCATCGCGCCCTCCTGGCGGGCCACCTCGTCGAGCGGCGTCCCCGCGCTCGTGCGCGAGGCGGGCGAGCGCGTGAACGCGCGCGACCTCGACCTCGCCACCCTCGCGGAGCTCGAGGCGTTCCTGGCGCGGGTCGAGCGATCCGGGTGGCGCGTGCGCGACGACATCCAGGTGGTCCGCGGACGTCACGGCGTCTTCTTGACGGACCTCGGGTCGTGGGCAAAGGCGAAGCGCCGCGAGGACCCCAGCGAGTTGGACCGGCGGCTGCGCGAGATGGCGTATTGGGCCGCGGGCACCTCCGAAGAGACGCTCCTCACGCTGCCCGAGATTCTGGATCACGAGCGATGGCTTCGCGCGCGGCTTCGCACGGGCACGCTCCCGGCGAATCAGCCCGAGGTCGAGCGCGAACAGTGGCTCCCGGCCATCGAGGAGCGGCGGCAGGGAGGCCTCCCGGTCCCCCTCGCGTTCGAACGTCTCGTGCGGTTCATCGCGGAGGATGCGCCGGTGGAGACCCGGCCCAACCCCCCCGCGACGTACGACGTGCGGCGCCTCTATCACGGGACATGCCCCCCGAACGCGGCCGCGCTGCTCCGTGAGGGGTGGGCGCCCCGAACGGGCAGACGCGGCCCCAACGGCGGCAACCCCGCCTACCTCTACGTGTCCTCGGACCCCCAGGACGCACGTTGGTTCGCGGAGCAGCGCGGCTGTGACACGGTGGTCGAGGTCCGCGACGTGCCTCCTGACGCGTTGGGCGTAGACCCCGAGGACGGCCTGGGGAAGACGGTCGAGGACGAGATCGAGCAGGCGCGGAGGGTCAACCTGCCCGCCAAGCTGACGATCCGACGGCCGATCCCCGCGTCCCACTTCCGCGTTCACTAGGGCTGCCCGTCACGAACCTGCCCCACTTGCATCAGGCCAGTCACAGCTTGCAATTTATCCGCTAGCTGTGGGAGCCTTGATCCCCATTCGACCCTCGGGACCCCCTACGGTCCATTCATACAAAGGAAATCCACATGCCCAACGGTAGAGCGCAAGGAAGAAGTCTCCTGAAGGAAACCATCGCTGGCACGGCCGTGGGGAACCTCGTCTCGACGTCCGCCTCGGTGATCCAGGCGGCGCGGCAGGACCCCTGGCTCCGACCGGCCTCGGGGGCCGATGCCACGGCCCCCGTCGGCGGCGTCAACGGCCTCTTCGCCGAGGGGGCCTCGTTTCGCTTCAACCTCTTCCTCCGCATCCTCGACGGCTTCGGCAACCCGGCCGACAGCAACGACGCGGTCATCTTCACGTTCGTGGTCCCCGCAAGCCGCGGCAACGTGCTCGTCGCGGCGGACATCGATGCCCTCCCGACGTTTCTGCTGGCGGCCGAGACGGGTACCAATCCCGCGGACGGCGAGGCGTGGGGGGCGACGCCCGAAGCGGGGAACGTGCTCACGATGGAGGAGCTCATGGGTACGACCACGACCCGCCGCGGCACGCGCATGATCATCTCCCCCGACCCCGACGGGTTCATCGCGAAGGGGCTCACCCTGACCGCGGCGGGCTCCGTGGTCGTGCTCATCGAGCACAAGACGATCCGCCGCGCCTACACCCTCGCGGTCACCTGATCAGCCCTGGGCTGATCCCCCTCCGAGCTCCCGTACTTCTTCACCGCGCAGGCGTCCTCGCGAATCCGCTCACTGAGCAGGAGCGTGAGGCTTCTCCGCAAGGACGCATGGCATGCCTCCGCATCGGCGCCTCCCGCGACCTGCTCGGTGATGCCCGCCACGCGGAGCTCGACCCACGTCGTCTTCGACGCATCGTCCGGCTCGTCCCGAGGTCGCTCCGTCTCCACCAGCGCGACGTCTTCCTGGGCATTGACACGGTACAGTCGGGCCGCGAGCGCACACACGCACGCGCGGTCATCCGAAGGCTGTTCGGCTTCGGATCGAGGCCTTGGGAATTTCACGAAACTCCCGTTCAGTCGCACCCGCACCTGATCGTGCGGCGCGCCTACCTTCTTCGCCATCGCCACGATCTTCGCCACGGCCTCCTGCCGTTGAATCTCATCGGCCACCGTCATGGCGGTCATCGATCCCAGAACCTTCCACGGGCTCCAGCCGGACCGAGTCCACTCTCGCCCTACGATCTTGTAGGGACCTTTCGAAGTTCTCATGACCTTCCTCTCAGTGCCCGATTGATCCTTTGCCGCACCGCCCGAAGACAACGGGCCTCGCCCTTGCGGCGCTCGAGCAACGCCGCAAGGGCCCCGAGGACGAGTTCGAGTTCGAACCGCTCCGCGAGCGCGACCGCGCCCATCGGCTCGAGACATCCCACGATCTCCCACGCTTCCCCGCCCATGTGAGCGCTCCAGAAACAGCCCGCCGTCGCCGCGCCCCACACCGACCCGTCGGCGCGAAGGATGGCAACGTACCCGTCGGTTTCCCCGCACCCGTTGCCGCTGTCGACCGAGATCACACGCGTACGCGCGAGCGTGATGGCGTCCTTCTCGCGCGTTACAGCACCTTCGCGGTCCTTCCCCAACTCCGCCTCCCAGCCGGAGGCGAGGACGCCCGAGCGGGACCGAAGCAGGTGCAGAAGCTCTTCGAACCCGCGCGTGGACTCGACTTTTGCGGCCTTCTCCTCGGCGAACACCGCGCGCAAGGCTTCTGGATACGTCGCCATTTGAATTTCTCCTCGCAAACCAGACGAGGGGATCTTAGCGACATTTAACCGCCAGTCAAGCGGTTAAATGTCGCTAGGTGTCAAGCACACCATTCGCTGGCTGCAGGTGCCCGCAAAGGGCCGCGGGCGAGATAGGACGTGTGCGCTGAGAGGAGGGGGGGGGGAGGCGGCGATCAGTTGGCTTGCCAGCCGGGGAAGGCGCCGGACGGCCCGCCGAAGGTCTGCGTGGCGCTCGAATCGGGCTTGAAGTAGTTCCACCCCGCGCCGATCGAGGCGTTGTACGTCGACGTCCGCGCCGCGAGGTGCGCGTGCTTCGTGGGCCCGAACAGGCCGTTCGTCCACGTCGTGAGGTACACGGGCGGCGTCGAAGTGACGTTGTTCCCGTCGACGAGGGTCACCTCGAGTTGAGGGGGTCCGTTCGTCGCGATGTCCCCGTGCGCGAACACGTGCATCGTGTAGTTGCTCGAAGGAAACGAGTAAACGACCTCGACCCAACCGTAGCGGTCCGAAGGCATCGAGACCGGCGTCGCGAAAACGGTTCGCCACAAGCCGTGGAAGTCCGCGACGTACATGCGCGCCGAGGTGCCGTCGTTGGGGGTGAGGCCCGTCTCGTAGATGGTGGGTGGCGTGCCACTGACCGTGGACCCTGTCGAGTTTCCGTAGCGAACGTAGCTCGGCGTCGCCACCTGCGGCTGGCCCGTCACGACGATGAAATCACACACGCTATCGTCCTTGTAGACAGGCGTACATCGGCAGTCCTCTGCCGAGCAGGTGGGGTCGCCGATCGCCACATGCTGTGCGACACGGGTGCTCCCGCCCAGGCTCTCGGGCGATCCCACGCAGGCCATCGCCACGAGCAGAAACACGTACAGAAAATTCTTCATGAAAACCCCTTGTGTGATTCGCGGAGTCGCACCGCGCGACCCCTAGAAAGAACACCCTTACGTCGACTTCCAGCAAGAAGTCAAGACGGATCCGAGCGCTCAATCTGAGCGATATTATGGCGCATGATTAAGCGCTAGTCAAGCGGTCAACGCTCTACCTGAAGATCCTTTGGGCGGACAGGTCGACCCTCGCAAAGGCCTCGTATTGACTCAGCGAACGCACGTCGCCGAGGCCGAGCGGGCCGTCCAGCGGACCGCCGTCGGGTCCGATCGCCCCGAGCCCGAGGACGTGCTTCACGCGTCGCACGCTCGCGGCGTCTTTCTGGGTCCACCCATGGTGGTCGCCCCAGTGCTTGGGATCGGAGGCGCGGCCGTAGTAGTGGTGGAGGACGCATTCGTGGGGCGCGTAGAGGTCCCAGCCGCGCGTCCAGGCCCTCGCCGCGAGACTGAGCTCCTCACCGATGAAGTACACCTGGGGGTCGTAGGGCACCTCGTCGAAGAAGAGGCTCGGCGCGAAAATGAAACCCGCGGCCAGCCAGGGCGTGGGGACCGGGGCGGGCGCCCAGAGGGGCCTCCCCGCGAAGGTCAGGATGCCCGAGTGTTCGAATTGCTTCGGGGCGAGTTCGAACGTCCCGCACGTCATCGTGTCGGGGGGCTCGTACGGGGCGGGGTAGGTCGTGAGGACCGGGTACTCGGAGCGGCACTCGCCCAGCAGCCGCAGGAGGGATACGTCCCAGTCGCGGTGGAAGCGCATATGACTGTCGATCTGCAGCGTGAAGGGCTCCTCCTCGCGGAGGCTGTGCGCGATCGAGCGGGCCCAGCCCGCGCCGCGCGAATCCTGGGCATCGAAGACGAGCGCGCGCACGCGACCTTGAAACGCTTCGGGGCGGAAGAGTCCCTCGTCTTCGGGGCGACGTTGCCAGCAGATGCCCGCGGTGACCCGGTCCGGGTCACGGGCCGTCTGGAACATCGACCGCAGGGTGGGCGCCAGTTCGGGATCACGGTACGCGGCGATGGCCACAAAGATCCGTGGGTTCATCTTTTAAACCTTTCAGGCACTTCGAAGCCGCGGATACCCCCGGCGTGAGTGGCAACGGCGCCGGGGGAGGAAGCGGCCCCGGACGCGGGGCCACCGACAGCGGGCACTCCCGCCTGCGTGCGGACGTACTCCTTGATGGTCTCCAACGGCGCACCTCCACAGGACACGGCGCAGTAGGAAGGGCTCCAGAAGGCGGGGCCCTTCAGCACGCGGAAGACTTCGGGAAACCAGCGTTTGCGCGCGCGACGGGCGACGCGTTGAATCTCCTCGGCGAGCCCCGCGCAGAGCCCGGACAGGTACAGCATGTCGCCCGCGATGAGCTCCAACGTCCGAGGGGGTGACCCCGTCGTCCTGTGCATCTTCCGCGTCTTCGGAGATGGACGCGCAGAGATGGCCCGTCTGCCGCGGGTCGTCGCCCACTACATCAAGCAACGCTTGACGATGATTGCTCGCAGCCTTACAGTCGCCTCCCATGGCAGCACCGAAGAAAGCGAAGGCCGCTCCAAAGCCCGCGAAAGCCGAGGGCGCAGGGGTGTTGTTCGTGCGCGATGCAGAGCTCGCCGCGGACATCGACGCATGGGTTGAGAGGCTGAACACGGCGAACCCTGATGGGCCGCAGTGGAACCGGGCGACGCTCGTACGCGTCGCGCTGAAGCGTGCGCTCCGTGAGCGCGGCGAGAAGGGCGAGACCCCATGATCCTCTCGCGCGCGTTCCGCTACCGGATCTACCCGACCGCTGAACAGCAGGCTCGCCTGCGGCAGTGGGACGGGGCGCTCCGGTTTTTGTGGAACGCCGCGCACAGTCAACGAGAGCACAACGGCACCCGCTGCAAGGTCGACCGCCGCACGATCACGGCGTTCGATCAGATCCACGAACTGACGGACCTCCGCGCCGACCTCGAATGGCTCGCCGACGTGCCGCGCAACGTCTCGGCGCAACTCCTCGTGGAGCTTGACCGGGCGTGGCAACGCTACTTCAAGGGCCTGTGCGACCGCCCCCGCTTCAAGCGGAAGGGACGCGACCATGCCCCGCTGATGGAGCCGCACCCGAAGCTCTTTCGCGTCGAGTCGGGCGCGGTGGTGTTCCCGAAGATCGGGAGCATCCCCGCGGTGATCCACCGCCCGTTGCGGGGCACCCCGAAGACGTGCGCCATCGTCCGCGACGGCGATGCGTGGTTCGCGAGCATCACCTGCGAGGTGGAGGTCGCCGACCCCTTGCCGTCGCCGAAGCCGCCCGTCGCGATCGACCGCGGCGTCGCGGTGCTGCTTGCCGACAGTGACCGCCGCGTGGTCGCCAACCCTCGCCCCGCCGAACACCTGCAACCTCGGATCGCCCGCGCGCAGCGCACCGTCGCGCGTCGAAAGAAGGGGTCGAAGAACCAACAGAAGGCGCGGGCGAAGGTCGCGCGCCTCCAACGCAAAGCCCGCAGGCAGCGCGACCATGTCCTGCACACGGAGTCCCATCGCTACGCCCAAAGCCACGGCGCGGTGATCGTGGAGAAGCTCAACGTGCGCGCCATGACGCAGAGCGCCCGCGGGACGGTCGAAGAGCCCGGCGTGAACGTCGCGCAGAAGGCGGGGCTCAACCGCTCCATCCTCGACGCGGGGTGGAGCCGCTTCGTGGAGATGCTGCGCTACAAGGTCGTGCCGGAGGGCGGGCGCGTGGTGGAGGTGCCCGCGGCCTACTCCTCGCAGACCTGTAGCGCGTGCGGGTGTGTCGATGCCGAGAGCCGCAGGGAGCAGGACGTCTTCCTCTGCACCGCGTGCGGCCACTTCGACAACGCCGACCTGAACGCCGCAAGGGTATTGCTCGCGCGTGGGACGCACGCGCTCGCCGTGGAAGCCACGGTGACAGGCTGCGGAGGGCTCGCCAACGGGCGCCCTGCGAAGCAGCAACTCCGCGCCGTGAGGCGTGGACCTCTCCGTTCGAGTGCGGGGCCTTCGGTCGAGCCGAAAGCCCCTCGCTTTAGCGAGGGGTAGCATTACGGGTCGCTACTCTACTGCATTCCGCCTCGTTCCGGAGCCCTCGTGCGGCGTCGCGGCGCGCCCATTCCGCCACGTCTCCTCCCGTGGCCATCATCCGCAGCACCAGGGGCTCGGCGGGTGGCGGCGGGCCAACGATCTCGTCGTGCGCGACGCCCGCGCCCGCGAAGGACCCGCCGTGCGGACTGAAATCGTAGCCGCACGCGACGATCGCACGCGTGGCCATCGTGATGTGCAACGGTCTCGTCACGCACGTGGTCCCGAACGCACCCCTGCGACCGCGCGCAGCACCGAAAACGTCGAGATCTCGTTTCGGACGAGCAACGCGAATCGAGCCAACGTGCGGCGGCGACCTGCGGCGCTGGCGGCATTGGCGGCAGCGTCCGCGGCATCGGCGGCATCCGCCGCAGCGTTGCCGGCGGTCGCGTAGGCGGCTGCGCTAAGGGTTGCGTTGGCGACGGCGGCGTAGGAGGCGTCGGCGGCGTAGAAGGCGGCGGCGGAGGCTGCGGCGACGGAGGTGGCGGAGGCGGCGGCGGAGGCGGCGG
>JACCDG011564851.1_pt1 | contig 21229 bp, 36 predicted proteins | sample 7442471 | NCBI WGS metagenome assembly JACCDG01 (sample SAMN15323444, study PRJNA562643) | freshwater metagenome | isolation source: river surface water | place: USA:Blue River Watershed | collected 2017-08-17 | reverse complement strand
GGCTTGGCATTCAGTGCCTCTGGCTTGATTGCCATGGGTGCTGGCGTAATATCAACCGTGTTGTCCGTTCCAGGCTATACATTCCTTCATTGGAATTATGATAGCCCAATGGCACAAAAACACGGCGGTAATATGGTATTACATTTGAAATCTAAATGGTTTCAAGCAATTAAGGATTTCTTTACACTTGTGTATAAAATCCTGAGAATAATCACATTCCCTATTTGGGGAACTAGATGGGCAGTAACTAAGTTAAAGACAATCAAAGCAAAATAAAAAAAACGAGTAGACCGTAGGAGGTAACGTGTCACTAATTACATATCGTCCAGTTGTTCGGCTTCGATCAGAAGCAGATGGTCCACTTCGTAGTATGAATGATTACCAGTTCGGATTTTACGATACTGGTTTTCTTCGGCAAGCTATGAAGTCCAGCTCAACTGCGACAAACTTTAGAATGGCAACTATGCCCATTCCACAAAATCCACATGAAGCACGCATTGCAGAACAAATCATCAAACATCCCGATGTGTGCTATGCTGTGGTAGATAAGAATAAGATTGCTATTGTCATCGTAGAGAACAATCCAGGATGGCTGTCAATCTTTAACGAAATGGGATATGAAGTCTTTGCCGGCGATAAGACTGGCAAACGACTCAAGACCTTTCATCGTCCAGCATTGTTGAACGCTCACTTTGATAAAGATGAGATTAACGTTCACATTGCTGAACCAACAGACTATAGCCCGCATGATTTTGATGAACAACAAGGAGAGGTTTCAAGCCGTTTCTGTGATCCATCGATCACAAGCCGTCTTCTTGACGGTGGCTTTGTAATTTCCCGCAAGTTCGTCCAACGTGCTGTACAAAATATTCCAATGTATCATCCGGAAGATACGACTGACAATAAAGAATATTATTATGATTGGCGTATTCGTAAGAAGCTTGTAAAGAATCTTATGAAAGCCCCAATTCTTAATGTTCGCATTGTCTTCGAAGAAGGATTTCTCAAGGGCAATGCTATCGTCGTAGACGAAGAGCTGATGCCCGAAGGTGTTGATGTTATCACTACTCGTGAGAATATCAAATCTGAAATCAAGTATCACAATGGCTACCAGTTCTTGGCCGAACCTCAAGGTTCCCATGAACGTGTAATCACCGATGATCAAACCGTAATCAATCTTGATAATCTTTTCCGTCTGTCAGACATGGAACAATGGCTGACTGAAGAATATGAAAAGATGTTCAATGATGCTATTAACTCTCGACTACTTACCAACTGGCAAGAAATCTACAAGCGTCAGTTTCGCAATGTTGCATCAGCCGAAGACGAAGAAGCCAACTCACGTATGTCCTATGTAGGATATCGTTGGGTTGCTAGCGGTATGAAGATTACCGATTCTCCGTGGCTGTTTGAAACATTGGCAACCAGTCATGCAAAGCCATTCCAAAAGCGTATTCCAATCCCCTGCACAGTTTATGAGCAAGTGATTCCAGAATCTTTAGCTCGTATGGCTGGCTATGAAATTGAGGTTGAGACCGAAACTATTCAGCGTATTGATGAACTTGGAGTTCATGTTGTCAATGACATTGACTGGCTTGAGATGTATGAATCTCATGGCGGTCATGACGAAGACGACTACTTCAAGTGCTTCTATCGCACGATGGTAGGTGGAGATCAATTTGATGGTGAACGTGTAGTCATCATCTGCCGTTCTCCAAATGGCTATGGTGAGTATTCAATCTTTAGGTATGTGGAAGGACAATGGTGTCCGACATGGCATAAAGCAGATGGTACTCCAGTTCAGTTTCCAGAAGTTTCTGGACGTGGATGGCCCAATCGTTTGAGTGATGCCATCTTTACTGGAGATGTTAAGTATGACAAACTTCCATCTGAGTACCAAAAGAAAGTAAAGCCAACCGGTCATTATACTCCTGACGATGTTATCCGCGACATGCGTGTAGCTATGTCTGGCGGCAATGTCGGTGGATATGTCAATGCCGTTATGGCTCACTCTCTTGTACTTCATGCTCATCGACCAAATCAACTTTGTTCCATGGAGAAGGCAATCGACAAGTGTATCAATCCTGATTATATCGAAGATGTTCTTGCTATCGATGCCGAGGCACGAGCTATCGTACGTGAAATCATTGATTCTAAACAACCTGTCGACATTGACTTCTGGAGCCGCAGAGGGTTTGCCCGTTATCTAAAAGATGGTGAGACTGTAGATCTTTTCGAAGGAAAGATCACTCACATGAATGCAATGTGTCAGGAAAAATATCGTGAGTATTGCGAACGCATTCGCGAATGGTCACAAGCAAATGCTGGTCCACCACAGATTGTTCACGATCTTGGTAAGCGTTTGTATTTCCACGCATTGCCTATTGTGAGAAACTTTAGGAGCACCATCTATACAGTCAATACATCCGAAGCTACTCAAGCTACCGGAACTATTGTTCGCAACTCTTGGGAACAATTGTATTCTGACATTGTAAATATTATTGAATCCTTTGAGCGTGAAGAAGACAAGCATGACTTTGTTCTTGCGATGTATTCTGTATCTCTCAAAGTTCCAACTTCCAGTGGTAAAATAACAGATCAGATTGTAATGAATCGATTTGTTTATCCATATCTGGAAGCAGCTTTGCAGTTCTATGGCATCGCTAACACTATTGTATTTTCTCCTTCAAAAGATGGAGATGTAAACATCTTCAGCATGGAGAATAAAGAATGGCGTTATGCAGACTCTGATGGACTTGTTGTTACATACAAGAATCCACTTGAGTTTCAAGATGCACATCGCATAGATAGCACAGTTGTATTTACAACACCAGAACCACCACTTAGAACATCCACAATATCTAGGTATTAGACATGAACAGTGGGGGTGAAACCTGCCCCCACTGTTCTACCCAAACAAGGAAAGGAGTGCCATATGAGCACGACTACAGTATATCACAACTCAGACCCAATTGACCAAATGTTCAACAATATTCGAGATATTGTTGCATCTCAATATCAGAGACCAGATTATTCTATCTTCTTTGAAGAGAAGAATAATTCTTTTGCTTATAAACTTGGAAAGTTTAGCCGTAAGAGCGTATCTTACTTTAAGAGACCAGAAACAAAAACAGCTGTATTGATTGCTACTTGGGTAGTTGAAAGCGTTGCATATGCTTTCACTTTCCTTGTTCTACTTGCATCTGGAGCATACATTACTGCAGCTCTATGGACTGCAATGTATACTTATATCTCATATGCATTCTTTGCTATGCTGCGTGATGCTACCATCGCAAATGCATTATTCCCAAGAAAGTAAGTGTATGTCATTGAATTATTCTTTAATTAAAGATTACACTTCTGAACCTGAACAAGAACTAACATCAATTAAAACTTCGTTTGAAGAACATGTTGCTCTTGCAGGTAAAGAAACTTATCGCCCAAGAATTATGTTTTATAATTTCTTTGGCGAAAAACTTTTTGGAATAGTCTCCAGACCATATGTTGATCAGACAGACTACGTTAGCTCTCTTGCAGAGATGATGTATTCTTACTCAGCATTAGATGCATATTCAGCAGTTATAGTTCTAGATAGCAATCTTACCAAGGGTGGGCAGGTAGTAGGAAATTGTCTTAATGCATATTTCCTATCTAATCAATCTGCCCATGCTATTACGATTCCGTATGAGCATTCCCAAGATAATAAAGTTATCTGGAAAACCTCTGATGAATCCATCAAAGAAGTTGATATGAATAAAAATACAGGCATGCCGCAAGAAATGCTAGAGCTTGCTTATGCGTTCTCGCATATTGACACAGCTCCATTTCCAATGCCTGAACTATTATCGTATTATACTTCTATGGGATTCGTATTCAAAGCATTCAAAGTACTTGGTTATAACTATATTGATTACACAGAAAACAATACATAAACTATGTCTTCCCAAAAAACTCCCCAAACAAATGAAAAACTTTATTGTGCAGTGAAGGACAAAACTGTTATAGTGTATACTAAAACAGAACCTTTGACTGACGAACAATTAGAAGAAATGATGATAGAATCCGTACCATACGGATACGTAGAATCTTTTATTTAAGGATAATATGACTATAACATTACGACCTTACCAAACAGAGGCACTAGACTCTATTGTAAATTATCTTGAAAAAGGAATTAATAAACAACTAGTAGTATTGCCAACTGGTGCAGGTAAGACTGTAATTTTTAGTCATCTTCCTCAAATCATTTCTGATAGTTTACCCATGTTAGTATTAGCTCATCGTGGTGAGCTATTAATTCAAGCTAAGGATAAGATTTTAAGATCTAATCCTGGGCTTGATGTACAAACAGAAAAAGCAGAAGATACTGCAGAACTTGATGGTGATGTAGTTGTAGCTTCTGTCCCAACTTTAGGTAGAGCAGACTCTAAGAGGCTAGCTAAATTTCCTAAAGATTATTTTAAAACCATCATTGTAGATGAAGCACACCACGCTGCTGCTGAATCATATAGAAGAATTCTAGATTATTTCCAACCAAAGCTATTGCTTGGTGTAACCGCAACTCCTCAACGATCTGATTCGGTTCGTCTAACTGACGTCTTTGATGAGATTGTATATTATAAAAATATAATTGATCTTATCCAAGATGGATATCTCTGTAGACTAGTTGGCTACAGAGTAAAGACAGACACCGATATATCAGAAGTGGAGACTTCACATGGCGACTACATGGCTTCGCAATTGGAAGATACAATCAATACTCCTGGTCGTAATGCTATTGTTGTTAAATCTTATTTGGAGTTTGCTCCGAACAAGAAAGCAATCGTATTCGCATCAGGAGTTGACCACGCCAGGGACCTGGCCTCATCCTTTGCGCAAAAGCAAATACCTGTACGAGTAGTACTAGGCGATACATCAGATGAAGAAAGAAAAGAAATCTTTTCTAAATTCTCATCTGGCGAGATTAAAGTAATTGTTAACGTAGGTGTACTCACCGAAGGATTCGATGAACCCTCCGTCGAATCAATTATCTTAGCGAGACCTACTAGATCATCTTTACTTTATACTCAAATTGTAGGACGTGGCACACGTCTATTTGAAGGTAAAGAACATTGTATTATCATAGACATTGCTGACATGACTAAGGGTAAAAAACCTCTTGGTTTGCCAACCTTATTAGGTATGCCAGCGGACTTTGATTTGCAAGGTAGTGATCTTTTAGATGTTGCCGAAAAATACAAGGAGCTTGAAGCATATTGTCCAGGAGAAGCGGTACGCGTATTATCTCCTGATGACATTGATCTAGCTTATAAGCGTATTGATCTCTTCATGCCTCCGCCACCAAATGAATTCATTATGCAATACTCCAGCTTTGTCTGGGCAGAGATTGCAGAAGGTGAGTATCACCTTGGATTAAATAATAATGAATCATTAAAAATATTTACTGATACTCTTGGTAGAATAGCTGTAGCTCATATTCAAAAGACTTCTGTTGGTAATCCACCAGCAGTAACCATTTTGGGCTATCCAGCAGACATCCGAGAGGCATTTGCACGCAGTGACAAATGGGTTATGAACAATCGTTCAAACTCAGTAAACCTTATTGACAACACTGCTGCATGGCGTACTGATTATCCAACTGATAAACAGATTAAACTACTTAAGCGCATTGGCGTACCCGTTACAGCAGACATGACAAAAGGAACAGCAAGTAATATTATTTCTAAATATTACGAAGCTAACCCCAAACCAAAATGGCTTGAAAACAAAATAGCCTATAGCAAAAAATGGAATTAATAAATGACTCGTCTACTGACTAAGCATCCGACTATTCAGCCGGAAAGCTTTCAAAAAAATAGAGACTTAAAAGATCTAAGAGTTAAGTCTCTTTACTTGCCATGTTCTGATTTGATGTATCCAGAATTAATTTTCGATACTCCATCAAACATAAAACAAAAAGTATTTTATAATTCAGAAGATATTTATCTACTTCCATTACACCCTTATTACCACATATACATTGACAGATCTTGTCAATATGAATTAAAGAATGTAAATGCTGTGGCAACATACATTTACAGACATTCTGTACGCTCTTTCATAGGAAAGAATAGTATAGATGCAGTACATGGCGATGTATTGTTCTTTGGTTCTATTGACATAAACACAAAAGAAAATGACGACATTGATTATTCTGTTCCTTACGAAATCGTAGAACAGATAGCTAGATATTACGATTTTAATATCGTTCCATCTAGTTAAAATAAAAAAATAGGGTTCGTCTGAATTCCTATAAAGGAGACACTCGTGTCACTCAGCATAATGATAAATCAAACAACAGAAGATATCAATATGATTTCTTCTATTAGAAATTATCTGGTTCAACTTGATCATAATAATTATGATGTAGGTGAATCAGATTTAATACCTTTAGACGACACCATCAAGTGGTTAAACAATATATTATTAGTTCTTGATGATCCAGAATTTGGTCAAGAACAACTCTATGACCCAATGGAACTAATTGATTAACACTTGCCCAGGTGGCGGAATTGGTAGACGCAAGGGGCTTAAACCCCCTCGCTATGTTAAATAGCGTACGGGTTCGACCCCCGTCTTGGGCACTCAAACAGAAAGTTAGGCTATGCACGATTTGCCTGTAAATAAGAATATATTAAATAACATATCATGGATGGATAATGCCTCTTGTAAAGGGCTTACTGATATATTCTTTGGCAAATATGCTGAAAGACCACAAGCTACTGTACGGAGAGAAGCACGAGCTAAATCTATCTGTGACAAGTGTCCAGTATTTGATCGATGCCGGGAATACGCAAGAGCCAACTTAGAGGTTGGTTATTGGGCCGGCGAGAACGAATACGACAGATACATAGCTGTTAACCCTAAGCGTATACCTAGTCGTTATTCTAGAGGATTAAAAGCTTATATTAACCGACAAAACTTAGCGAAAGAAGAAGCAAATGACCAACATACAGATCTTCAGGAAACCGAAGAAGAGTGAAGTAAATAAAGTAAAAGATACTCTTGCTGAAGTTATTTATAATAAAAGAACTCAGTATGGTATCTCACAGGATACTTTAGCAAATATTGCTGGAGTTGATCGTAAGACAATTAATCGTATCGAGAATGGACATTTCTCTCCAAACCTTGATACACTAGTACGTATCTTTACAACACTTAATATTAAATCTCAAAGTATCTTTGAGTCTAAATAAGGAATTAAAATGAAGAAAGTTATTCTTACTGCTATGGCAGTATTATCACTTGCTGCTTGCGGTAAGGAAACTATTAGAGAAGTACTAGTTACTACTCCACCAACCGAAGCTCCAGCTACAACAGCACCTGCTTCAAATAAGTATGACGATTATCTTGTCACTCTTTATGAGAATTCAGCACAAGCTCGTTCATGGTCAGATTCTGATCTGTTAGAGTTTGGCACTATTGTATGCGGATCATTTGATGCTGGTGCAACACTTGATACTGTATTGAATACTATGTCAAAGTATTCAACTGGCAAATATGATGACGAATTTTATGCAGCAGTAATTGCATCTGCTGTCATGCATCTTTGTCCAGAATGGTATAACTACGTTAATTCTGTGACCTCATAATGCACTGGTTTGACTGGTTAAGAATAGCACTAGCTGTTCCAGCAGCACTTGCTGTTGTTGGATTACTTGCTGTGTTAATCGATGACATAAAGCATAATAGGTAAATGTCAACACAATTCTATTCTCGTTTTGTGATAGATCCATATCTGGATTATCAATCTATTGATTATTCAGATGTGTCTAAAAGTGATTATTCATTTTTATCTGTTGCTACAAAATTAGCTGCAACATCTGATAATCGATTTCGTGTAGGTGCACTTGTTGTTAAGTCTGGTAGAGTGTTTGGCGGAAGTGCCAACATTACTAAAAGATCTCCAAGTACACCACCGAATAGATTTTCTACACATGCTGAAATCGCAGCTTTGAAAGTAGCATCACAAACACATGATTCTACTCTTTATATATCTAGACTCAGTTCTACTGATACACTAGCACTTGCTAAACCATGTGCTTGGTGTATTCAAGAAATACTTGAGTCTGGAGTATATAGAGTAGTCTACACAGTAGACGATAATAGAGCTAAATACTTTTATACATCCAACATTAGTTGGGCTAATTAATGTATCAATGGCGAGTAGCTCAGTTGGCAGAGCAAGGGACTGTTAATCCCTGGGTCGTAGGTTCGAGCCCTACCTCGCCAGCCATAAAAAAACTAATGATGGAAAAACAAAATGATTGATTCTATTAAGTCATTATTTTTTCCCGGTCCATATGATTATGATTTTAGACCATTATTCATGGTAGTTACCATGATGATATCTTCTATAGCTTATGCTATCAAGCATGACTGGGAAGATATTCAAGATGAGTTTAATGATGACTGGGAACAAAAATAATATAATATAATATATAAGGAGTAATATGAGAAAGGCTATCTCCTGGATTGCTTCCGTCGCTTTGATCGGAAGTTTATTTTTTATTAACAATCCTCAAGTTAATGCTAAGGCACCAGTTGATGTATTGCAAGCAACTGGTCCTGTTATGTTCAAAATGAATTTAACTAAAGCTATTCCACGGATTTCAGCAAACATCCCGTATGACTCGGGATACAAGGGACAAGGTAGCTACGTAGTAGTTATTGATTCTGGTGTGCAATCTGATCACCCATTCCTTGCAGGCAAAGTAGCTCTTGAAGCTTGCTTTGCTCCTGTATGCCCTAACGGTACCACTAAGCAGATTGGACCGGGAGCTGCTAAGCCAGTTCACTGGCACGGCACTCACGTAGCTGGAATCATTGCAGGTTCCAATGCAACTATGCACGGTGTTGCACCAGAAGCTAAGATTATTGCTGTCAATATCTTTAATGCTTCTGGTTCAACTTACGATGATAATATTATTGAAGCTCTTAGATGGGTTGATTCAATATCTTCAGATTATAATATTGCATCCGTAAACATGTCTTTGGGTACTAGCCAAATATTTAAGACTTCCTGCAATAACTATATTCCAGCACTTACATCTATTATTGCTACACTTAAATCAAAAAATATTGCAACAGTTGTAGCTGCCGGAAACGCTTATTCTTATGGAATGAGTTCTCCAGCATGCATTACTGATACCGTAAGCGTTGCAGCAACTTATGTTGATAGAGATCTTGTTACAAACTTTTCTAATGTTCATGAGGACACAGATCTTTCTGCACCTGGTTATGGTATATATTCTTCTGATTCATATACAAGCTATCGTGTAGCATCCGGTACATCCATGGCAGCACCTATGGTAGCTGGATCCTATGCGGTGTATCGTTCTAAGTTTGGTATTCAGTCTGTAGATAAAGTCACATCTGATTTTAGATCTACCGGTATTGAAGCTAAAGACGATTACACTGCTTTGTCTACAAAACGCATAGACTTTAAATCTTTATTTAATAATGGATTACCTTCTCCCACTACAACACTTCCACCTACAACTACAACTACATTACCTGGAGCAACCACAACCACAACTACAACAGTACCTCCAGCAGATGATGAAGTAGAGTTTGGTTTATCTGTTCCCTATATTGTATCTTTAAAGAAGTACAAGCCTAATACATCTTTTATGTATTTGGATTTTGTTTACAGATACAATGAGACATCTAAACTCTCATCATTTATTTTAGATTGTAGATATACTGGATTATCTAATTCTACTAAAACTGTTCCTAATCGCAACAAAAGCTACAATAGTTACTTCGTAAGAATATCTACCGTATCTATTCGTTCATGCAGAATGGCTGCCGTTGCCGAAGATGGAACAATTGGTGAATATACTCGTTTTGTTTTAGTTAAATAATTTTAACAAAAAACAAAGCGGTTGTTGCGCCTTTAGCTCAGCCGGTAGAGCACCGGACTTTTAATCCGTTGGTCCTGGGTTCGATCCCCAGAGGGCGCACTGGGTGTTAGAAATAATAACATACAGTGATATGTCTTTCTAACCCAATTTTTAACAAAGGAAAAATATGAAAAAGAAATCTAAACTCTGGTTAGCTATACCAGCATTGTTTATTGGTTCATTTTATTTTACCGATAAAGCTTTGGCTGAAGACCTACAACCGCAGACTGTTTACATGTATGATACAGAACTTGGAACTGAATCATATGAATTGTTAATTCAGTATAGCAATGGTGGACACTCTACTATTGGACAACTCCTTAAAGATTCTGGAGTTGCTTCAACTGTTCCCGGAATTGGTTTTGGTGTTGGGTCAGGTGGAAACGGTTATCGGCCGAATGTTATGATTGTTATCTGGACATCAGAAACAATTAACCTTGAGGCTGCAAAATCAGCTATTAAATCTTTTGTAAACGTTCCAGCTAATCCAACAACTACCAATGGAGACTGTGCAGTTGCTTGTGATGGAACTGTGCAGCCGGAACCTGTTCAGGAACCTGTTGTTCAAACAAATGAAAACGTTGATCCACAACCTGTTTCAACTCAACAGCCAGAACAGCAACAACAAACACAAGAGCCGCTACCAGTACAAGATAGTATACCAGAGTATATATTGCCCACAATAAGTCTTGAATCATTCGCTTCATTTATTACTCCAAATGATATAATAGTTCAGTCACCTATTAGTAACAAGATTGTTAATAATAAAAAAGTTATTAATAAAAAGAAAATTATCTCTAAGAAAACTATTACCAAGAAAGTAGTGAGACATGCCACCAGTAAAACAACCCGTTAAAGATACTCGCACACCACAAGAAATTGCAATTCAATCAGCTGCAACTTCTCACTACACTACTTTGATACCAGGGTACAAAGCTCAACATATTCGTATTAAGAATCCATTGACTGGTAAGGATCCACTCTTTAGTGTTGAAGATCCTGCATTCTTTGAGATGTTTTACGAACTTGCTCAACTTGGATTAAAAGATAAGATGATGCGAGAAATTGAAACATTTGCCGCTACCATTGATCCATATTGGGGTGCTGTTTATTCAGCACTCGAGGGTTATTTTAAAGCCAAGGAGACTGGTAGTGATTCATCTCAAGACGCTAGTCAAGCGTAACATAGAATTAGCTAAAATTAGACAAGAAGAATGTTCTTCTGATGATATTCCTTCCTTTAGATATTGGGAAGGATATATCAACGCATTAGAATCTATTGTTCATGTACTTCCTTTGGAGGAAGAATATCATGCAGATTAAAAGCATTAAGCCTGGTAGTTCTACAATATTAATTTTAAACTACTTAGGTATGCGCAAAAGAAACAGAAAAGAATGGACTACTGATTTACAGATAGCCCAGTTCTTTCCTCATAAGTTTCAACGCAGAACAAAGAAGTCTAGTGATGTCAAGACTTGTTTAGCTCGTATGCTGGAATCTGGTTTCATCAAAAAGAAAACAATTAGAAATGTAGATCATTACTGTATTACAGAACTAGGATCTACTGTTCCTTTCGAAGTTGCCCACAGAATTAAAAATAGTCCTGCTTATCAGCATAGACATAAGTTTGATGTTTTAGATTAATTAAATCTACGTGGTTCTTTAATTGCGTCCCAATATATTTTACCGATACGATCTTCGTATCTGTCAATTGTATTGTCGTAACTATAGTTTTCTACAGCACCCATAACAAGCTTATGAACTACTGTTGCTATTGCAATGAATATTAAAAATGTGATTATCATGTTCTACATAGTATCATACTATCACTATAAGTGAACCTACCAATTGCTATTATCTCTAAAATAGATAGGTCTTATCATGATTGAAGAAGTTATTCCTTGTGAATATTCTAAATGCGATGTTTACATTGTGAGACCGGGTAAGTCTCAATGTTCATATGAAGGAACAGGACAATGCAGAGCAGAAGATGATTATTTTAGCGAAGTTCATCTTTTGCGCAGAGCAGGAGATGCTTTAGCAGCAACTGGTGGTCAGCATGGTTTTGACGACGCATTAGATAATTGGAAAGACATTCGCACTATGATAGATAAATCTAAAGTTTCTAAAATTGATAAAGATACTTTTAACGAAATCAAAGACTTAGAGTATAATATCAAAAAATGGAAAAAGATTGCCGATGACTGGAGACAGGTTGCTATTGCACTTGCTACAGATGCCGGTGATCCACATATGGCCATAGATTGCTATGAAGACATTAGAGATGGACTCTATGATACAGTTCGTGAAAGAATGTATGTTAGTCCATCAACTAAACAAAGAGTGTTTGATGGCATACATGATTATGCAACTTTGATTTCTACAAAAGCAGGCGAAGCTCAGGAACTTAGAGTTGCAGCAGAAGATGCCAGTGATGCTGAGAATGTTTATTATTGGGAAGGATATGAAGCAGCATTAGACTTTGCCATTGATTCATTACCAAACTATAATAATTAATTTTAGGGCCGTTAGCTCAGCGGTTAGAGCAGGGCACTCATAATGCCTTGGCCGTAGGTTCGATCCCTACACGGCCCACTATGAAAAAGAAATCTAAAAAACAAGCAGATAAACCTATTGTTGATAGTGTCTATACATTAGAAACACTTGTTTCAACTTTTATTCCATCAGCTGATTTTGATTATGACAATGAAGGTCAGATTATTATTTATACAAATCTTTATACAGATGATGATGGCAACTTATTACAGAAGGTAGTTTTATGAACAAGCCTATAGGTGCAATTACAAAAAATCCTAGTCTTGTATGCATTAAATGCGCAATAAATAATAATCGTGTAGTCACTGAATTGGCTTCGTCCATTGGGTATCCCGATGGTTACACTTGTGATGATTGCGGAGATGTATATAACAAACAAGGAAAACTTGTAAAACAAATTAATATTAAAGATTTGTAAAATATATGTCATTAGCAAAATATAGAAAGATTACCAAAGGAAATAGTGTGGTTGAAAATAATCAATCTGAGCCTTATAAGTTTATTCAACAGTTACCTCAAGGCGAATGTGTATACTGTGATCTACAAAGAGATAAGGCTAATAGTTTTTTTCCACCGCACACTGCAAGTCCGAATTGCAATTCGGGCAAACACATTCATTGTACCTGCGACGTTTGTTTTTAAGGATTGATTATGACTCTCACATGCCCATGTAAATATTCATTTTTAAATTGGCATTTACCAGTGTGTGATCCACACGATGACGACGAAGACTGAACTATGAAGAAATATATTATTATACCTGTACTAGCTGCAATTTTAGCTTCTTGCTCTATTGGTGAGCCTTGGTCACAAAAAAGAATTGAAGGTATTCGCCAAGCTTTTTGCGTTGAAGAAATGGGCGAACAACCATATTCTAATTCCTGTGATTGTTTTGTTGCAGCTACTCAGAAGAACTTTAAAAACTTTACATCATTTGCTAGATCTACCGGTCCCACACAACAGTATCGTGAAGATCTACTGTGGTGTGGATATGTATTAAACAAATAACAAAGGAATATTATGACATCTTTACCAGCTATTGAATTGCCAATTAATCCTGAATCCTACTATGGTCAAAGCATTGCTGTGTCTAACCTCAATGCAGGAACTACCATTTACATTGGCCCTTCTCCTACAGCAAGAGAAGTCTTTGTAAATAATGTTAATTATAATCCAGAAGGATGGTATGAGGTATTTACCGACGAAGCAGTATATATTGCTAAACCAAATACCAGAGTAACATTTAAGAACAGTTAATTACTATACAACAAGTTTAGACTACTTGGAGTAATTATGAACATTATTGGACCTATATTCGGAACCATTGTTATTACTGTTATATTATTAATTCATTCTTTATAACAAGGAGATTTACCATGGGCATGGATGTTTATGGAAAAGCACCTATCAATGAGGCCGGAGCTTATTTTAGAAATAATGTTTGGTGGTGGCGGCCACTATGGAATTACTGCGAAACACAATATCCAGAGTTGACTCAAGCTGTTACTGATGGACACAGTAACTCTGGAGATGGCCTTGATGCAGCAGGCGCCTATGAACTAGGTAAGAAGTTGCAAGAAGATATAGATTCAGGAGTCGTAGCTGAATACGAAAGACAATACAAAGAACATATTGAATCTTTACCTTTAAAAGAATGCGAGTATTGCGAAGCCACTGGTTTCAGATATACTCAAATGGTTGTTCCTGAGACTGGAACAGTTCCATGTGCCCCTGGCCCAGTAACATGCAATGCTTGTCATGGCGAAGGTAAAGTTAAAGATTGGATGTCCAACTATCCATTTGCTGTTGAGAACGTACAAGAGTTTGCTAAATTTCTTGTTTCTTCAGGTGGATTCAACATATGGTAAAGAAACCTAGGGTTGTTACCAGAGGTAATCCACTTACCGTTCCACCTGTTCACTTTATGAAGAAAATTCTTGAACGTTACGAAGAACAAGTAAAAAGAATAGGTTATACTGATGCTCTTATAAATTATAAGAACTCTATGCAGAACCTATATATCAAATACAATCCAGACATTAAAAGAAGATTTATTAATAAAGATACACTTCCGTATAATTAACGCCCAGTTAGCACAGTGGTAGTGCATCCGCCTTGTAAGCGGAAGGTCCTCAGTTCAATCCTGAGACTGGGCTCTAAGACAGTAGCGTGTCCTACTTAACCGTGGGCGAACCTAATGATGTACTAAGCACGTGAGACCCATATTCTCTTGGCATCACTACTGTCTTTTAATTTCATGATAGTAGCGCATTAACCTGTTGGGAATGGTAGAATATAAATGCGTACTACGGCTTCCCGCCGTAGAACTCTATCACTACTATCACCTTTTAGAGAAAGAGCAATTAAATGATAACTAACCGAATAGGCAGCATATAAGACACAGGGCGGTATACCCTCACTCTTATAAAGTGTTGAAAGGTTAGTTGGTCCACGTGGGTTCAATCCCCACCCGCCCTACTAATGAGGATTTATGAAAAGGTCTGATATTGATGAATTGTTTGAAGAGACCTATTCTTCTTACAATTCTAAAATTGATGAAAAGGTAATAGAAATTAAATCTATTATCATGGAAATCAAAGACACTAATTCAAAATACTCTCTACTAAAAGATAAACTTGTATCTATGTTTACAGATGAAGATTTTACTGATCTTGATTCAGTAGAACTTCATGAGCTTTTTTCTGGTATACTAAGAGATATCAATAGATTAAACTCTGATCTATTTAATCTTATACAGGAAAAAGTTAAATAATTTTTAATGTTAAATCAAAACATATACAATTTTAGCTGGCACGAAAAAGCATTGTGTAGATCTATTGATGGTGGAATATTCTTTCCCACAAACTATACAGAATCTTCAATGCAGCCAGCTAAAGAAATATGTTCTAAGTGCACTGTGAAAGCAGAATGTTTACAAGACGCCATATCCCATAATGTTTACGGAATATGGGCAGGCACGACAGAACAACAAAGAAGAAATATAGTTAACAACTATTACAACGGAGATTACGAAGCCGTTAGCTTAAAAGAAGCTAAATATATTCTAGAATCAGTAATAAGATTTTAGCGTTAATCCAAAGTACTTGACCTACCTTAACAAGGATGTACTACTATGAGCCAAAGCTCTTATTCTCACGACGACGATGATCTTTTTAGCTACGATCCGTCTACAGAAGAAAAACCAAAAGAACAAATCTACAGTTCAGTTTCTGATATCAAATCAAATGACAATACACTCTTAAATGATTTGTCCCGGAACATAAAGAATAACGACGACGAAACATTTGACGGCAAAACTGAAATAAGAGTAAAGCTAGCAGAAGCAATTCTTAGTTCTTATGATAAGTGGATTGCAAGTGCTACATCTGTAGCTTACTTTAGTACTCTAAATACAGTGCTTGACGAACTTACCGGTGGTCGTTTTAGCGTTATGTATTTTTATAATACTGTAGAACAAAAGATACTTCGACGTATCAACATCAATACTTTGATAGGTGAATCATTTGATTCAAAGACTGCTGAAGGAAGTAAAACTCTAAAAGAGTTTTTATCTAGGATTGGCATATCTTATGACAGTCCATATCTTTCTACTTATGTAGGTACACTGCTGAGAATATCCAATCATATCCTTTTGCGGGAAAGAGCAATGTATCTATCTTTAGCGGAAAGACTTCAGTTCACTCCTAATCCTTTGATTCTTCAAGATTCACCTGACTTTAATGAAATAATCTCTGTAAGTAAATTTACAGTAACTGATCAGCAGAGCAGAATTATAGAAGATCAGTTTATCCAAAATTCTAATCAAGAATTCATGGACAAACTTAACACTATGAATCTGTCTGATATCAATTTCAACATTAGATCTATATGAACTCAAAGACCAAGTCTATCCTCATTCTAATATCTACAGCAGCAGCTTTCGCTGCGATAAATTATACTATTGTACATTCACCAATAGTATTTATTATTACTGCTGTACTTATAGCACATGAGTTAGGACATTACTTTGCTGCCATTTTAAATGGTGCACAAGCAGATATCCCATACATTATACCTCTTCCCTTTATTGGGATAGGAATAACAAGAATTAAAAACTTCAAAAAATTATCTGCACATGTTCGTAAGTCCATAATTATATCTGGTCCTACTACTGGTGTAATAACTGCTATATTACTTTTATTATTATCTTTCATAACTCCTTTCATAGCTCCATTATTAATTTTATGTATAGCAATTTCTGAAGTCTTGTTTAACTACTTTGGTTCTGATGGAAAGAAATACCGTCAGGCCAAAAGAGATATAGTGTTTGCGGCTTGATATATTATCATATCCCACACACGTATTTTACAGAAAGATATAACGATGAACAAAGAACAAGAACTTCGCAATACAATATCTGAATACCTTGATGATTGCTGTCTTGACATTCAAGGCATATCATCTTCATCGTCATTATCCTCAGCTGCTGAGGTTCAACTCGCTAGAATCTTAACCAAAATAGCGATAGGGGCTGCTTCAATTTGGTGGTCTGTCATGGAGTTTAAAGACTTTATATCCAACAGGAAGATAACGAAAGGACTGTAATGTCCAATATTGACAAATTTAATTTTTCATTTGAAATGGCTTCCAAAGCTAAAAAAGAATTGGAAGACAACACTTTTGTTTTAAAGCAAAGAATTGACAAAATTGTTGATCATTTTACAATAGGCGATACACCCATATTGAGATTTATTCTGAATATGGATCCAAGTAAAGATGATTTAAAAAAATTATCTAAAGCCTTAGATCGCTTGGGTGACATAGTTGAAGTTTACGAAAGTCTCGTAACTAAACTGAGTGTCATCAAAGCGGCTGAATCTGATCCACACTGGTTTGCTTTAGCATTTGGTGACTTTGAATCAGAAGTCGACCAGGACATTGAAAAGTTTTTTAATTCTAATTAATATCTTGAAAGGTTAGAATATTATGGCTAATAAAGTTGATTATAGCTTTGTTCAAAAAGAGTCTTCAGACTCCATTATTTTTCGGTCAACGATAAATTCATTTAATCTTGACCATGTTACTGACAAAGATATAGCTTCATTTTATACTAGTTTTTCAAACTACGCAATGATGGATACTGGTTTACTGCCACTTGATGGAACCGGTCTTTTAGGTATCCGTAAAGCCGGCGATCATACTCAGGTAATATATCAGCACAAACCTGGTTTGTACTATGTTAACTGGGGACAGTATGAGCGTGACACCAGTGCTAAAAAGTATCTTCTTGCGCAGCCATATAGAATTGTTATTATAGATTTTCTTAACAATAACTTGTTAGGAGCAAGAACATTCTATTCTCCAATTCCAGCAACTCATCCAGACATTCCTCTGTATCATGTTAATCTTCCAAATATTAACTGCAAAGGATATAGAGGAAATGGTGTAGGCTGGATTTGTTTATATCACAACGAAGATTGGTCTCACCTTCCATTCAATGAAATGCTTGCAAAAGCAATTGATCGTTGCTCTGGCACAGAGGCTTACAACGATCAAAATATGTCTGAGACTGATGGTCCTAACTTTTATAAACAATCATTTGATTTTGATTCAGACTATGAGTATCTTTGGGATCCTAATAAATGGGAAGCCAAGTCTACTAATGAAGGATTTAGTTGGACATTAGATGAGAATCTTTGGATTCCTATCAAAGTTAAATCTATGGATGACCAAGGTGCTCATTATAATAATGGCGAAGAACTAACTCTTAAGATGGCTATCTTTGGAAATTATCAAGCTTATTATACTGACAAGTATATTCCAAAGCCAATCAATGCTATTCAAAGAAACATCTTTGATAATGGCGTTAAACTCATTAGCAGTTGGTTTACACGCGCATTTACAATGGCAAAAACAACTTACACTGGTGTTGATATATTTTCTGATAGCTTAAAAGCTAGACAGAATAATATTAATAACGTTTATGAATTAGAAGAAAACGAAGATTACGAACCAGATGAAGATCACGACGAAGATAACGAACCGTTCTGATTCTTTAAAATCTAAATATAGAATTTCTTAGTAACTTATTAAATATTAATATGAAAGGAATATCATGTCTTCAGTGACACTTGATCAACTAAAGCATTTCTGGATGCCTTCCGGAGTACCCTGCTTCATTGCAGATCGTTCAGATATTTGTGATGTAGTTGAGGATATTGGTTTTCAAATCTATTACCTTTTGGGTAATGATGTTAAGGAAACAAAGCCAACAACTACAACCCCCGCATCACAAACAAAAACATATGGGTATGGAGCTACCACATATACATACAATGCACCTGCTAATCCCCCAGCTCCAATCATTACAAAGAAAACAAAATTATTTAAAGTAGTTAATAATTTTGTTGGTAGGTCCATATCTATATCAGAAGACGCTTTGCCAGACGATTTCTTGTCTGTTAAAGAATCTTGTGAGTATACAATGCCGGCAATTCCAAATGTAATTGTTGATAAGCTTGACCAATTCTTTAGACTTGTTTATAGCCAGCATGGCACTGAGTCAATTGTTATTCTTACATATGACATGAACGCAACAGGACCTGAAGGTTGGGGCGTTTTGGTTCCAGATCAGACAAATACTCCAGCACACTGCAAGTATGATGCAGATAGTATTGCTGAACTAAAACCAGAAAATGTTATGATTGTTGGTTCTGTCCACAGTCACCCAGAAATGAGTGCATATGCTTCTGGCACAGATCATGCTGACCAAGCAGACTTTGACGGCTTGCACATTACTTATGGTTGGCAGAAGTCCCAAAATAATGGTGCAACTCAGTACCATCTTGAGCTTCAAATGTCTGGACAGAATTATACACTCAGACCAGAAGATGTGTTTGAGAATATTACACTTTTAAAAGAACCAGATCCTGACGTAGTTGAATGGTCCGGTAAAGTAAAAAAAGCGTACCCCCCGTTGTCAGCGGGGGTTCCGTCGCAGCAAACAACACCGCCCCCATCTCTTACGCAGGGGGCTGGGGATTATAATTATCGGAACCACCAAAAGACTATTGCAGCGAAAGAGGCAATAGAATCTTTGAAGCTTCCCGATAATGCAATCATTGTTGGAGAGATTCAACTTAATTCAGAAAATAAAGGCACTTGCCCTTCTTGTGAATTTATTGTTGATATTCATGACATCAATAGTTGCTGCTGTTCTGTGTGTGACATTCCTCTAATTTCTTTTACAGACAGTATGGAACAGATATGTCAAAAAGTTCATACATATATTCTTAAAAGAAAACTTAGTCATCTTTCCCCAATATATCTTTGGGCAACTGACGAAGCTGACGGTAGAGATTTTGTTATCACCATTACTGATGAATATGAGTTTCATTCACAGAAGAACTTTACGGAATATTTAGATTTAGGTAATTCTAATATTAAGGAAGTTAGTTCTTCTCATTGGGACTACTGGTCTGATGACGATGATGATTACGATTACGATACCCTGTATTCAAATCGTACAGCATGCTGTGGTGCTTCAATGAGCAAGGCTCATACAGATTGTGATTGTCCTGTAATGCTTTTCAAAGAAGATTTAATTGACTTTGATATAGCATTTCGTGATGTAGATATATACGATGAGTATAGCAATTGTTATAATTGCACACATTATTACACGCCTAAATGTCCTGCATTTAAGAATTTAGTTTCTGAATTTGCAACAGATAAGATTTCATTTGTTCCAGAAAATCATAAAGGAAGAATAACTGATTGTTTAAACTTTCAGTTCTTCCGCGATAATACTCGAGATGATTCAATTGTGGAAAATGAAATAATTGAGATCACAGCAAGGAGAAGTAACTCAAATGACAACAACTAAGCGTTTCGTCGTTATTGGAGCTGGTGGTATAGGCACTTGGCTTATTGCCGGTCTTGTAAGACTTCTAGAATGGAAGTTCCCAGGTTCTGGTCTTATCATCGTAGATGGTGACAACTACGAAGAGAAGAATAAAGAACGGCAAGACTTTGGTAAGCTAGGTAATAAAGCTGCTGTAAAAGCTGCTGAGCTGACCCCTGAGTTTCCCGGAACTACTATTATCCCAGTTGCAAAATGGGTAGTATCCGATGATGACACAGGCATATCTGCTGATGACGATGCACCTAGAATTAGAGCGTCTCAACTTATTCGTGAAGACGATGTAGTATTTGCAGTAGTAGATAACTTTGCAGCTAGAAAGATACTCTTTGATGCTGCATCTAAACTTAATAATGTTGATGTCTTTACCGGCGGTAATGACGATGCATTATTTGGCTCTGTATATCATTATCAAAAAAGAGATGGTAATGAGACAACAGAACATCCAGTTGCCTTTCATCCTGAATATGAGAACCCACCAGACAAGAATCCTGGTGAACTTTCTTGTCAGGAAAGATCTAAACTTGAGGGTGGCACTCAGCTATTAGCTACAAACATGGCAGTTGCTGCTTTCATTTTAGGAAGAGTCCACAAGACAATAGTGCTAGGTCAAAGTCCTGATGAGACCGAGATCTACTTTGACTTGGGGCTTGGTAAATCTGAACCATATAACAGAACAGTATCACAGGTTCCACAACCTGTGATGATATAAACTAGGAGAAATATCATGGATCAATCATCTGCACAGCAGCAACCATCTGCTGGCAATGGCATGGCTAATGTTCGCTTCGGCGTTTACAATCAGCC
>JACCDG010156325.1_pt1 | contig 21236 bp, 16 predicted proteins | sample 7442471 | NCBI WGS metagenome assembly JACCDG01 (sample SAMN15323444, study PRJNA562643) | freshwater metagenome | isolation source: river surface water | place: USA:Blue River Watershed | collected 2017-08-17 | reverse complement strand
GAGGCGGCAGGAATATTGAAGATTAAGGCTGCGCTCACTGCCAACGCAATGAGATGCCGTATCTTCATGAACACAATCTTGCCTCATTTAGGGGAGAATATCCCTGTGAGTCCGCGGAGAAATAAGCCTAAGAAGCGTGGCGCCCGCAACTCTTCTGCCGATGATGACCGCGATATAGCGACATCACATCAAACCATCGAAGAACATCATGAGGGTATCTATGTGGTCAGAAGGATCACAGGGTCGAGCTCAAGTAAGCCATATCGCTGCCCGGGGTGTGATCAACTCATTCCCATGGCGACTCCCCATACTGTCGCATGGTTAGAGCACGATGTGGAATCGAGACGTCATTGGCATACTGCATGTTGGAATAATCGCGAGAAGAGAAAACCAAAGATTGAAAGAACGCGCAACGCTCCGAGGTATTAATCTAAACAAAAGAAAAAAAGTCGCGAGTTAGCGACGACGGCGACGATGTAAGAGATTTACCAGTCTGATGATGGTTTTATCAGCAAAGCCGCTACGCTGGAATGTTGTGAATTGCAACGGGATATTGAATCGAGTCTTGACCACTGTACGTGGGTAAGTGAATTCAAGTAACCCTTCAGCGCCATGAATACGTCCATAGCCGCTATCTTTCACGCCACCGAAAGGTACTGAGCCAATTGCAGCGAAGGAAAACGCAGAGTTAATTGAGACCATTCCACAATTCAGCAGCGATGCAATTTTCTTTCCGTTTCGCTTTGACCATACTGCCGCTCCGAGTCCGTAGCTAGTGGAATTCGCAAGGTCGACTGCTTCATCCATGTGTCGCACCGTATTAATGACAAGAGTCGGCCCAAAAGTTTCATCAGTCATTGCTTTGGAATCTTCAGGAACGTTGCGCAAAATGACTGGTTGGACATAACCATCCTTCACAGAGTTCTTGTCGCCAATCAGGAACTCACCTCCGCGCTTGACGGCATCATCGATATGCGACTTGATTACCTTGAGCTGTGAAGGCATTGTGGCCGGACCGTAATGAGCTCCATCTTCGTAACCAACTTTGATTTCCTTGGCCATGTCGACGATAGTCTTCGTGAACTTATCAGCGACATCGCGATGAACGTACACGCGCTCAGCGCCAATACATGATTGTCCGGCATTCGACATTGCATGCCAGAGAGTTACTTCAGCCGCGCGCTTGATGTCTGCGTCGCGATCAATCAGTACGGGATCTTTTCCACCACACTCCAGTACAACCGGTGTCATGCGTTCGGCGCATGTAGCGGCAACTTTCTTAGCAGTGCGGGTAGAACCCGTGAAAGAAATCTTTCCGACTGCACTTTCGGTGAGAGCGATTCCGGTCTCTGGAGTTCCGGTAACGACGGTGAAAATATCGGCGAATGGTGCGATGCGCTTCCAGGTCTCGCCCAGCCATGCGCCAATTGCGGGAGTGAATTCACTCGGCTTGAAGACCACGGTATTTCCTGCAGCAAGTGCGTATGCGATGGACCCCATTGGTGTAAACACTGGGTAGTTCCATGGACCGATGACTCCAACGACGCCATATGGTGCGCGTTGGACTTTTGCTGACATGTTAAACATCAATAATCCAACGGGGCGACTCTGGGAACCAAGAACTTTAGGGGCGAACTTTGCCGCCCACGAAATATGTTCGATTGCAAGGGCCATCTCGAGAGTTGCATCGCTGGTTGGTTTTCCAGTTTCGCGGTGAATCAATTCGGCCGCAGTATTCATCTCTCGAGTAAGTAAAGATGCCCAATCTCGGAGAATTACAAGGCGTTTTCTAAAACTTAGATTTGACCATTGATCTGCAGCGGTCTGTGCTCGTGCGACAGCTTCATTTACTTCTTTAGCTGTTGTAACAGGAAAGATGCCGACTACTTCGCCGGTGGCGGGATTGATTGATTCGAACGTTTTCATGGTCAATGACTAAACTTACAGGTATGACGGAATTGATTCGACCCAGTACCGTCCTTTCCGCAACGCGAAGCCCTATCTCCTTCATCACAGCCGATGGATTGCGCTTGATAGGTGAAGTCGCTACTCCCGATAATGGTGATCTCTCACGTGGCCTGCTCTGTCTTCATCCTCTGCCCACTCATGGGGGAATGATGGATAGCCACATATACAAGAAGGCCGCTAATCGCCTGCCAGCAATGGCTGGCATCACTGTTGTTCGCTTCAATACTCGAGGCACTCAGAGCGAACAAGGAACAAGCGAGGGCGTCTTCGGTAATGGAGTCGCCGAGAAAGAAGATGTGATCGCAGCAATTAATTACTGCTTCGATGGCATTGGAATTAAAGAGCTTTGGGTAACAGGGTGGTCATTTGGTACTGACTTAGCTTTGAAGTACGCCCGCGATCCGCGGATTAGAGCTCTCATTCTTCTTTCACCGCCGTTGCGTTTTTCAAACCCTGAGGATCTTCACTTTTGGGCAGGAGATCATCGACGGATTGTCGCGTTAATTCCGGAGTTTGATGATTATCTCAAGCCCGATGCAGCGCGAGAGAAGTTTGCGGCTATTCCACAGATTGAACTAATCGAAGTTAAGGATGGAAAACATCTCTGGGTCGGCGAACCATTTGTACATCGGGTGCTAACTGAGATTGTCAGCGTGATTAATCCTGAGCGACTACCACTGCCTCTGGAGTTGTAAGTCTAAGCAGCATCTGATTTTGGAAAGACAACTTCATCCATAATCAGAAGAACTGCTGCTGCAATCGGTACCGCTAGAACTCCACCAACAAGTCCAAGCAAAGAGGTACCAAGGAGCGCAGCCACGATCGTGACAAGACCAGGAATTGAGAGCGATCGCTTCATGATGCGGGGCGTGATGAGGTAATTCTCGATTTGCACATACAGCGTGTACAAGACAAGCGCTAACAAGGCTTTGGTGGGGGACTGAGTGAGAGCAACCAGTACCACAATGCTGGCACCGATGAAGTGACCTACTAATGGAATCAAAGCAACGAAGAGAATCACCATTCCAAGTGCAGCTGCATAAGGCAGATCAAGTCCAAGTGCGAGGAAGAAGACAAAAATCGCAGCAAGTGTGGCAATGAGCACTTGGCTACTAACGAAAGCACCGACGCGGGAAATAATCGCATCTCCAATTCGGGAGACTCGTTCACGACGAGAAGCAGGCGCCAAGCGATAGAACATCGCGGTGACTGCGGGCAATGAGGCTAAGAAATAGAGCGTCAAAACCATCACGGTGAGGGCAGAAAATGCGCCAGAAAGAACGGTCCGACCTACGCCAAGTACTCCACCAAATGCTCCCGTAAGCAATTGACCGTCAGAGATCCACGATTCAAATTTCGATTCCAGCGAATCAATAAAGCCGTACTCGGTATTGAGTTGATTCAAAGTGGAGTTGTTGCGGAGTGAGTCCAGTAATTGTGGTGCGCTATCGATAAGTTCATTAGCTTGAGTAAAGACGGGAGGAATTACAACAAGAGCGAATAGCGCAACAATAAGAAGTGCGCTGACTACAACAATCGCGACGGAGATTCCGCGCTTGAGTTTGCGGGATTGGAGCGCTTCAACCGTGGGATTGAGTCCCATCGCCAAGAAGAGCGAGATGATAATCAATACAAAAACTTGGCTTGCTGATTGGAGCGCGCGAAGAAGAGTGATTGCAACGAGGGCGCCAGATGCGGCGAGAAATCCAAAGTAGAAAGGATGTTGGGTGTTGAGAGGCGCCCCTTTGATGCCAAAATCTTCATGGGAGCTCTCACGAGAGTTGGATTTGGGTGACTTTGGTGTGACTTTGCTCAAAACTCGTTTCATTCGCGCCATGCATCTAGTCTAAAGCCTGAAAGAATGAGGCAGTGGCCTCCAATAAGTCTCAATTACATATAACTGGTCTTGGCGATGAGATTTCTGCTCTCTCTAACCTGCCTTGGGATACACCGCTCGAACAATGGCCTGAAGACCCATCTCTGACGGCCCAGCGCGGCATCTCTCGCCACATCGTCCGTCTCGTGCGTTCCACCAACGATCCCGATAGTGAGATTTACGCTGTCAAAGAGACGGTGCAAGAGTTTGCGACGCGGGAGTATGAAGCATTACGAGAGTTGGGACTACGCGGTGCGCCTTCAGTTTCTCAGATTGCCATCGTCAACGGTCGATTCACACCAACCGGAGAAGAACTTCCCTGCGCCATTGTGACTCGATTTTTGCCATATTCATTGCCATATCGCGTTGTTCTTAGCGGAGAAGTAACACAACATCAAATCACCACGATGGCGAATGCGCTGGCATATCTTCTTGTGAGACTTCATTTGTTAGGTTTCTGGTGGGGAGACTGTTCGCTCTCGAACACTCTCTTTCGCCGCGATGCCGATGGGTTTGCCGCATATCTCGTTGATGCAGAGACCGGGGAATTTCAGAAACATCTCAGTAATGGCCAACGTGAGCACGATCTGGATCTCGCGCGTTTTAATGTTGCGGCTGAGTTAGAAGATCTCAAACTTGCCGGCGTTCTCTTTCCTGCGATGGATCCAATTCGCGCTAGTGATTCAGTCATCAGTAGATATAGAAAAATCTGGAAAGCGTTGAGCGAGCCGCAAATTTTGCCGGCTCATGATAGACAGGCTGTTGAGCGCGCAATGCGTTCGCTGCAAGACATTGGCTTTGCGGTCGAAGAGGTCGATATTCAATTAGCCGGGGATCAATCAACTCTGACTTTTACTCCAAAATTAGTTGCACCGAACTATCACTCTCAGCGCCTCAAGGATTTGATGGGACTTGAAACTGAGGAGATTCAAGCAAAGAGAATCTTGGCATCTTTTGATCGATTCAGATCGCGTGAGTTGATAACCACGCCAGATAAAGCGGAATCTGCTCAACGTTGGCTTCATGAAGTCTTTTATAAGGTTGTTGCATCGGTCCCAGAAGCTCTTCAAGGACGAGTTGAAGATGCGCAGTTGTTTCATGAGGTACTAGAGCATCGTTGGTATTTGGGTGAGAAAGCCGGTCACGATGTTGGGCTTGATTTTGCAACGAACGACTACATCACATCTGTACTCCCATTCCGTATGGATTCTGGGGCTCCTGGCGCTCGTAACTCATAGAATCACGTCATGAGCATGCCGCCCTTACCCAATAATTTTGGACGGGCATTTGACCTTAGTTCCCTTACAAAGCCAAAGACAGCAGAGAGCTCGGCTGCGGATTTCAACGAAGCTACTGTTGAAAACTTCATGACCAATTTCATAGCACCTTCGAAGGAGAAGCCAGTCGTTCTCTTGGCTTATTCACCTCGAAGTAAAGCATCGATGGATCTGCGCGATCTCATGTCTCACATGTCAAAGAAGGATGAAGAGCGATGGTTTTTTGGCGCCATCAATGCAGATGTACAGACACAACTCGTCCAGGCACTTCAGATCCAATCCATTCCTTACGCGATTGCTTTTATTGATGAACAACCTCTTGCGCTTTTTGATAAGCCTTACCCAGAGGATCAGATTGCGCTGGTGATCTCCAAGCTATTTCAAGTGGCACAAGAGCGCGGTCTTGCGGTTGAAGTTCCAGAAGTTCAAGAAGCGCCCATGGATCCAGAAGAAGTCGCAGCATTGAGCGCTCTTGAAAGTGGAGATTACCCTGGCGCCGCCATGGCATATCGCAATTGGCTCCAACGCAAACCAGATGAGTCAATGGCCAAAATCGGTTTAGCTCAGTGTGAATTGATGGTGCGAATATCTGGCCTCGACCCAACACAGACAATCAGCGATGCTGACACAGATCCTGCAATTGATAAACAACTTATGGCTGCAGATATTGAGATTGCACACGGTAACCCCAAGGGTGCTTTCACTCGACTCATTTCTGCGGTGAGAAACTCAGTCGGAGATGACAAGAAACGCGCTAAGGAACATCTACTATTGCTATTCCAGTTAGTTGATCCATCTGATCCCGATCTGATTCGGGCGCGAAATGAGTTAGCGAGTGCGTTGTTTTGAATAAGCCCATGGAACGCCAAGAGCGGAGAGACTTACAGTCTTTCTTCTTCCTTTTCGGGCTAGGAATCATGTGCCTTGCTCCGCGCTTACCTGATATCAAGGCTAATCTCGATGTCTCCACCACTTATTTCGGCTTCTTGATGAGCTCGGGCTCTATTGGGGCTTTGGCAGCTCATCTCACGATGGGCCATATCGTCCATCGACTAGGCGTCTATAAAGTCCTGATTTTTAGCTCGACGGTTACGTATCTGACAGTGGGGATCCTTATTGAGCTCAAGAACGCCGAGCTCTATCTCCTGGTGAACATTATCTGTGGTTTTGCATGGGCGACTTATCACATTTCGATTAACGCACAAGCTTTACATCGACAGACTGAGACGGGAGTCCAGATCATTCCAATGCTGCACGGACTCTGGAGCGCTGGAGCAGTCACCACTGCCTTTATTGCACTTCTCATCTCGTCATTTGTTTCTCTTAACTGGCACATTTTCCCTTTAATAATCATGGTCTACGTCTTAACGATCCGCTCCATCAATCGATCACGACCCATTTTGCTACAGGGCAACGAAGTCACCGAAGACGATGAGGTTGTCACCTTCCGCAGAATGATCTCCACTTTTAGTATTGATTGGGTTGTTAGCCTCGGATTTCTCTGTGCTTTGATGTTGGAAGTCTCGGTCGGTGATTGGGCAACCATCATGGCCCGTCAAGAATTTGGCGTCAGCAAGTCACTTGCAGTTGTTCCGTACTTCCTCTTTATGGGCGCCATGATTATTGGTCGTCTGGGTTATCACCGTTTCAAAGGAAATCGGACAGATAAAGAAATAGTCCAACCTTTTGTTGTCATGGGTGGAACAATCTTCTTAACCTCACTTGGCCTTAGCCTCCAAATCAAAGAGAGCAATCTCTATCTTGGATTTGCGATCTTCTGTATTGGTTTCTTGTTATGCGGTATCGGAATCTCTTTTGTCGGTCCGCTCTTCTTTGGCTATGCAAACGCTCGATCAGATAAGCCCGGCGGTGTAGTTGTTGCAGAACTCGGCGCGCTCAATCAGATTCTCACCTTTGTTGGTCGTGGAGTGATTTCAATTGTTGCAGGAGCCACCACGTTGCCGATTGCTATGACAATTCCGGGGGTAATGCTGATTTTTGTGGCGTTTTTTGTGGCTGCTGCCAGCCAACCACGTAAGCGCTAGGCGAGCTCGAGCCAGATCGTTGCCAGCGGCGGTAGTCGAATCACCGCTGATTGTGCGAAGCCCTTATGTTCTTCATTCAAGGCAGAGATAGTCGGATTAGTAATTCCTGATCCACCATATTGTGAAGAATCGGTATTGAGAATCTCTCTCCACTTTCCTGTCGTGGGTAGAGGAATCCGATAACTCTCATGCGGAACTGGTGAAAAGTTGGTCACAGAAATTACAGGTCGACCGTCATCTGACCAACGCGCAAACGCGAGAGTGTTACCTGCGCCATCATCGCCTATCAACCATTGGAAGCCCTCGGAGAAGACATCTTTCTGCCATAGCGATGGATGGGCTGAGTAGGAAAGGTTGATATCAGCGATGAGAGATTGAATACCGCTATGTTCGGTGTACTGCGTCAAGTGCCAATCCAAGGAGGCCGATTCTCGCCATTCATCGTTTTGGGCAAACTCACATCCCATAAAGAGTAGTTTCTTGCCGGGATGTGCCCACATAAATCCGTAGAGCGCACGTAGCGTTGCTAATTTCTGCCATCGGTCACCAGGAAACTTGTTTACGAGCGCACCTTTGCCATGCACAACTTCATCGTGAGAGAGCGGGAGAAGAAAATTCTCGCTCCAGGCATAGAGGATTGAGAAGGTAATTTCATTATGGTGATAAACCCGATGCACAGGTTCGTGATGGAGATATTGCAGAGTGTCATGCATCCAGCCCATATTCCATTTGAATCCGAAACCAAGTCCATTTTCGGAGGTTGGTTTCGTTACACCGCCCCATGCAGTTGATTCTTCAGCAATCATCATGATGCCAGGATGTCGTTTATAGGCAGTCGCAGTTGCTTCTTGTAATAACTTCACAGCAGCCAAGTTCTCGCGACCGCCGAATTCGTTAGGAATCCATTCGCCTTCTTTGCGCGAGTAATCGAGATAAAGCATGGAAGCCACAGCATCAACGCGAAGACCATCGATGTGAAATTCTTCAAGCCAATAAAGAGCGCTAGCAACGAGGAAATTGCGGACTTCATTGCGGCCAAAATTGAAGATCAGGGTGCCCCAATCAGGGTGTTCACCAAGCCTGGGGTCTTCATGTTCGTAGAGAGCCGTTCCATCAAAGCGTGCAAGAGCCCACTCATCTTTAGGGAAGTGAGCAGGAACCCAATCAAGAATTACTCCAATGCCTTTTTTGTGTAGTTCATCTACAAAGAAACGGAAGTCATCTGGCTCTCCAAAGCGTGAGGTTGGGGCAAAGTACGACGTGACTTGATAACCCCACGAAGGGCTGTAGGGATGTTCTGTGACAGGTAAGAGTTCAACATGGGTGAAGCCTAGTTTAAGGAGATAGTTTCCTAAATCTTCCGCGAGCTCTCGGTAACTCAATCCTGGTTTCCAGGATCCAAGGTGGACTTCATAAACAGAGATAGGAGATCTCCATGGTTGGTACATCGCTCTGTCATCTATCCACTTGCTATCGCTCCACGAAAATCCACGTTCGTTAACAATCGATGCGGTAAGTGGGGGAGTCTCTGTCTGTCGAGCTAAAGGATCGGCATGATCAACCCATCGTCCATCACGACCTTCAATTGCATATTTGTACTTGATACCTGGACCTAAATCTGGAATGAAGATTTCCCATAAGCCGCAGGATCCCAGCGGAATCATGGGATGTGTTTTCTTATCCCAGAAGTTGAAATCAGAGATCAAGCTTACGTTGCGAGCGTTGGGTGCCCAAACGGCAAATGCTGTGCCAATCAATTCACCCGAAGAGTCACGCTTTACATGAGAGCCAAGAACATCCCATAAACGTTCGTGTCTACCCTCGGTGATGAGATGCATATCCAATTCACCGAGAGTGGAATGCGGGTTGAGATACCCAGCAGGTGGCGATTGGAAAGTGGAGCGTCTCTTAAAAAATCGGGAGAGTAGGCCGCTCATGGCCTAACTTTACTTACAACTTCACGCGAGCGATATGAGCGACCTTGCCATGTGGTCGCGCTGGATCAAGACGAACATAGGTCTGTTGTGACCAGGAATAGCTGGTGTTATCGAGCAGGTCAACGACCTCAAAAGCGTCTTGATTTAAGCCTAAAGCCCACATATCCCAGTGAATTGTGGTCTCTTGAGCATGGAATCCATCGAGATTCACGACGACCAGGATGAGATTGTCACCTTCGCGTTTTGAGTATGCAATCACGTGATCTGAATCAGTGCTGTGAAAGTGGAGGTTACGGAGCCTCTGTAAGGCGACGTTCTCGCGGCGAATCTTGTTTAGTCCCGTGATGAATGGAGCAAGCGTTAGATTTTTCTTTGTTGCCCCGTTCCAATCTCGAACTTTGATTTCATATTTCTCGCTATCGCGGTACTCCTCTTTACCTTCCGCGATGGGAATATGTTCGTATAGTTCATAACCGGCATACATGCCCCATGATGGCGACATAGTTGAGGCAATGACGGCGCGAAGCGCAAAGACTGCAGGATTTCCGCTCTGGAGATGGAAGGGCAAAATGTCTGGGGTATTGACCCAGAAATTGGGGCGGAAAAAAGCAGCGGTATCACGAGAAACTTCGCGACCATACTCCATCAACTCATGCTTATTCACGCGCCAAGTGAAATAGGTGTAAGACTGTTGGAATCCTGCTTTGCCGAGTGAATGCATCATGGCGGGTGTTGTGAATGCTTCAGATAAGAAAACTACCTCGGGATACTTTGCATTTACTTTTCGGATTAATTCCTGCCAGAAATGAACGGGCTTTGTGTGCGGATTATCTACTCGGAAAATTGCGATGCCTTTATCAATCCAGAAAGAAACGATACGATAAATCTCAGCAAAGAGCCCGGCGTAATCGTTGTCAAAGTTAATAGGATAAATATCTTGATATTTCTTCGGTGGATTTTCTGCATAAGCAATGGATCCATCAGCCCGCTTTGTGAACCACTCTGGATTGGATTTGACCCATGGATGGTCAGGCGAACACTGCAGAGCAAGATCTAGCGCGACTTCGATTCTGTTCTTTCTTGCAACTTTGAGGAATTCTTCGAAATCTTTCATCGTGCCAAGCTCTGGGTTGATGGCATCATGTCCGCCATCTGCGTTTCCGATTCCCCACGGAACGCCTGGGTCGGTTGGAAGGGCTTGCAGCGAGTTGTTCTTGCCCTTGCGATGCGCATATCCGATGGGGTGAATTGGTGGGAGATAGAGGACATCAAAACCCATCTCGGCTACAGCCGGGATGCGTTTGGCCGCGCTCTGGAAGGTTCCACTAGTGACAGAACCATCTGGATTCTTTACTGCACCTTCGCTACGGGGAAAAAACTCGTACCAGCTACCTACGAGCGCGCGTTCGCGTTCGACGTAGATGGGAAACGTTTCGCTGCGGCTCATGAGTGGTTTTGCAAATTCACCAGGATTTTCGGCAATAGCTTCAACGTAGAAGTGCCAGACGCCCATAGAGTTTGGACGAATAGGAGCCTCATACCTTGCGCTCTTAGGCCAAATCTCTCGCATCGCCGTACGAGATACTTCCTTACCGTTCTGATCAATCAGAACTACAAATGCATCAAAAGTTTCATGTCCTTCACGAATTATTGTTGCACTAACAGGTATCGCTTCATTCACGACCGCTTTCGCACCGACATATTCACCACCGAAATGAGTTACGGGGGAGATGTCGAGTATCGGAAAGCGACCAATCATCCGGTGCCTTCAGTATTTCCAGGATCGGCAGCCGTCACGTTATCAAGATCGTATTTCTCGATTGCTTGCTTCACAACTTTTGGCGAAACTTTTCCTTCCTTCGCAAGTTGTGAGAGAACGCCGACGACGATTGATTCGCCATCAACTTTGAAGTGACGACGGAGCGCACCGCGTGTGTCAGATAGACCAAAGCCATCTGTGCCAAGTGAAGTGAATTCTTGTGGAACCCATGGTGCAATCTGATCTTGAACAGTGCGCATAAAATCACTGACAGCCAGAACGCTGCCGTCAAAGGCTTCGAGTTTCTCAGTGAGATAAGCCTTCTTTTTCGATGTTGGATTGAGGAGGTTGTGGCGATCGACTTCAAGGCCATTACGGCGAAGTTCATTCCACGAGGTAACGCTCCAGACATTTGCCTGAATATTCCAATCTTCAGCCAAGAGTTTCTGTGCCTTCAAAGCCCAATTCATTGCGACGCCGGATGCCAAGATATTTGCTCGGCGCTTCTTTCTTCCTGACTTTGCGCTCTTGGAATAGAGGTAAATACCCTTCAAAAGTCCATCTACATCAAGGTTTGCTGGCTCTTCAGGCTGAGCATATGGCTCGTTATAGACGGTGAGGTAATAGAAGATGTTCTCGCTATTTTCACCATACATGCGGCGCAAACCATCTTTAACGATATGACCGAGCTCGAAGGCATAGGCAGGGTCATATGCAATAACGGCTGGGTTTGTTGATGCCAGTAATTGTGAGTGACCATCTTCGTGTTGGAGACCTTCGCCATTCAAAGTTGTGCGACCTGCGGTTGCGCCCATAACAAATCCGCGCGCCATCTGGTCAGCAGCGGCCCAAAACGCATCACCGGTTCTCTGGAATCCGAACATCGAATAGAAGATGTATACCGGAATCATGGGTTCGTCATGTGTGGAGTACGAAGTTCCGACCGCGGTAAATGAGGCCGTCGATCCCGCTTCGTTAATTCCTTCGTGAAGAATTACACCCGTTGTTGATTCCTTGTAGGAGAGCATGAGCTCGCGATCAACAGATGTGTATTGCTGGCCATGGGGAGAATAAATCTTCAATGTCGGGAAGAGTGAATCCATACCGAATGTTCGAGCCTCATCTGGGATGATCGGCACGATGCGGTGACCAAGCCCTTCCACCTTCGTCAGATCTTTGAGCAGTCGAACAAAGGCCATTGTTGTGGCAATCTCTTGATGGCCAGAGCCGCGACGAGCGACTTCAAAGTGTGAATCGTCAGGTTGGGGAAGTGGCTTCGAAACCGCGCGACGTCGTGGAACAGAGCCTCCAAGAGCGCTGCGGCGTTCCATCATGTATTGGTATTCAGGTGAATCTTTTCCAGGATGGAAATACGGTGGCAACTTCTCGTCGAGCTTCTCATTTGGAATTTCAAGATAGAGGCGATCACGAAGTGCTTGAAGATCATCTAACTTCAACTTCTTCATCTGGTGAGTGGCGTTGCGACCTTCGAAGTGCGAACCAAGAGTCCAACCCTTAATTGTCTTTGCCAAAATAACAGTCGGACGGCCCTTGTGGTTCATGGCTGAGGCATAAGCGGCATAAAGCTTCTGATAATCATGGCCTCCACGCTTGAGGTTCCAGATATCGTCATCGCTCCAATTAGCCACCATTGCTGCGGTGCGTGGATCGCGGCCAAAGAAGTTATCGCGAACAAACTTGCCATTTTCAGTCTTATAAGTCTGGAAGTCTCCGTCAGGGGTCTTGTTCATCAAATCAACAAGCGCACCATCGTTATCTTGAGCAAAAAGTGGATCCCATTCACGGCCCCATACAACTTTGATGACATTCCATCCTGCGCCGGTGAAGAGAGCTTCAAGTTCTTGAATAATCTTGCCGTTTCCGCGAACAGGACCATCAAGACGCTGCAAGTTACAGTTGATGACATAAGTCAGGTTATCTAAATTCTCACGAGCAGCAAGAGTGAGTGCCGAGACGCTTTCTGGTTCATCCATTTCACCATCGCCAAGGAATGCCCACACATGTTGCTGTGAGGTGTCCTTGATTCCACGATTGTGTAGATAGCGATTGAATCGCGCCTGATAAACCGCATTGATTGGACCAAGCCCCATGGAAACAGTTGGAAACTCCCAGAACTCTGGCATCAATCGTGGATGCGGATAAGACGAGAGTCCTCCACCAGGATGTGAGAGCTCTTGTCTAAATCCATCGAGTTGATGTTCGCTTAAGCGACCTTCAAGAAAAGCGCGTGCATACATTCCGGGCGAAGCGTGACCTTGGAAGAAAATCTGATCTCCACCGCCAGGATGATCTTTGCCTTTGAAGAAGTGATTGAAACCCACTTCATAGAGCGCAGCAGATGATGCGAATGTTGAGATATGTCCGCCAACTCCGACGCCAGGTCTTTGTGCGCGGTGGACCATGATTGCGGCGTTCCATCGGATATATGCACGGATGCGACGCTCGAGGAATTCATCACCAGGGAACTTCGGCTCCGATTCTGGTGGAATCGTGTTCATGTAATCGGTCAGGCGGAGATTTGGAAGATCGACGTTGTTCTCGTGAGCATGCTTGAAGAGCGAGAGCATGAGGTAACGAGCACGAGATGGGCCAGCAAACTTGACCAGCGAATCCAGAGATTGATGCCATTCGGCGGTCTCTTCTGGGTTGGTATCGACGAGTTGGTCGACGTGGAGGTCCTGGGAGGAGTTAATCTCGTTCTGGCTTGGGCTCACGGGCCTATCTTTGCGTCTAAAGGCGAATAGTGTGAAATCGGCACGTGTGAAATCGGCCCAAGAATCCCATCAAGGAGTTGCGTAAAAAGCCAAGGGCGTGTGGACTTCTCCCATTCGTTTCACCAATTGAGAGTCAAAGGAGAAGGCATTGAGTACCCCGGTGGGGCCAGGGCAACTGGCAGCCCGTATGGGAATCCAAAGCGGCTTTCTCGTTCTTGAACGCGGCTTCGGTGACGATTCAGATGACGCGATGCGTAAAGAAATCGCCCAAGCAACAGGTAATGAACTTCTCGATGAGAACTCACAAGAAGTCGTTGATGCCGTCATGACATGGTGGCGCGAAGAAGATGGCGATCTGATTGATGAACTTGTTGATTGCTTGACCTATCTCTCTGAAAGCGGACCAATCTGGTTGCTGACTCCCAAAGTCGGCCGCGATGGTCACGTTGAACCAAGTGATATTCAGGATGCAGCTCAAACTGCAGGACTGAGCCTTACCTCCACAATTCCAGCATCGAAAGATTGGACCGCAACACGACTTGTTGCCCGAAAGAGCGGAAGAAAATAAATGACCATCACAGTCGGCCAAGAAGCTCCAGACTTCGAGCTTGCCAATCAATTTGGTGAGAAGGTCTCGCTTTCATCATTCCGCGGAAAGAAGAACGTAGTAGTCGTCTTCTTCCCATTCGCATTCACAGGTACTTGCACTGGTGAACTCTGTGCACTTCGTGATGATCTCTCTGTTTTCCAAAACGATGACGTTCAGCTTCTTGCAATCTCTTGTGATGCGATGTTCACTCAGAAAGTCTTTGCCGAGAAAGAAGGATATGAATTTCCGCTGCTCTCTGATTTCTGGCCACATGGGGCTGTTGCGCAAAAGTATGGAGTCTTCAATGCAGAGCGCGGTCTAGCGCTACGCGGAACATTTGTGATCGATAAGAGCGGAATCGTGCGGTGGAGCGTCGTAAATAGCCCTGCTGAGGCGCGAAATCTTGCCGATTACAAGAGTGCGCTGGCCTCGTTATAGACTCCGCACGCAATTGAAGGGCGCTTAGCTCAGTGGTAGAGCGGCTCGTTTACACCGAGTAGGTCGGGGGTTCAAAACCCTCAGCGCCCACCAAAAATAACTTGGGAAAAAGAGTTTGATTCCAAGCAACCAATACAATTTCGTCCATGACGCAGATGCCCCGCAGACTCTTTTTCTTGTTGTTGGGAGCATTGATACCTGGTGCAATTAGTCACAAGGCGGAAGCTGCAAAAAAGAAGAAATCAACCCCCACTCCTACTCCGAAAAAGAAGAAATCAACCCCGACTCCTACTCCATCCAAGAGCAGCAAAGCTTCACCGTCTGCGTCCGCTTCTCCCAGTAAAACGCTAGAAGGTGTCGTAATTGCAAAGAGTGCAGATCTAGCGCTTCGACAATCAAAAGTCTTTTTCATTAAAGATTCATTTGGAATTTCAACGGGCTACTCGTTGACGAGAACTTCAAGAGGCGTCGTTGCATTCGACGTTAGATGCACACACAATGGAGTTCCAAGCAGTTTGAGTGGCGCCCAATTGAAGTGTCCGGCACACGGTTCGATTTTTGATCCGGAGACGGGAGCAGTAGTCCGCGGCCCTGCGGTCGATCCGCTAAAGAGTTATCGCACGGTTGAAGCGAATGGCGAAATAAGAATCGTTATTTCTTAATTTTGTAACCAACAGGACACTTTGGATTAGTGCCAGTAACCTTAATTGTCTTTCCATTCTTCACACAGGTGATTGTCTTTTTCTTGCTAGACGTTGCTCTCGCAGAAGGTGACGCACTTGGGGTTGGAATTGCGCTCGCACTTGCGCTCGAACTTGGAGAACTAGATGGCGATGGCGCAACCATTTCTGCGGCGCTCATAGATGGAGAAGCTAAAGGAGATGCGACTGCACTGGCCGAAGGAGATGCGGTAACAGCAGCAGCTGGCGCAGCGGTTGGCAGCAAACTCATGTCGTACGAAACGTTTCCGAGCGCATCTTTAACATTCTTGGGGAAATTATCGGGTAATGGGGTTTCAGAGAGATGTTTCATGACAGAGAGAACTTCAGGTCTGAAGTTTGGAAATACCTGTTCTGCTCCTTGAGCAGTAATTCCTGCACGGCGTGTGAGGATTTCAGTTAAAAGGCTCCGATAATCGGCAGTTACGACAAGATCGCCATCTTTGAGCTGCTTATCGTCAAGACCAGGGAATCGACCGTGAATCTTTCCACCGTTAACGCCTCCGCCTGCGACGAAAGTGCTGGTGCCCCATCCATGCTCTGTTCCGGTGGATTGGTTTTCACTGACTCTTCGTCCAAACTCCGTAACGGTGACAACCGTTACGCGTGACCAGAGAACTCCGAGATCTTCGCGGAATGATGCGATTGATCCGCCAAGATCAGCAAGGTAGGAAGTTAGCCATCCATTTTCAAGATTTCCCATATTTGCATGCATATCCCAATCACCTTGGAATTCAACATCTACGGCGCGAACACCGATGCCGGCTTTCAGAAGCGCTGCAACATCGCGGAGTCTTTGGCCTGTTCCTGTGCTTGGGTATGTCACAGCGCTTCTTTGAGCGCCGGCCTTTGCGATCTGGTCTAGAGCTTGAATAGTTGATTTCGCTTGGGTCGCCCACACATTTGTCCATCGCCCATGAGTTTCATCAATAAATCCAGCTAAGTCTTCTGCCTTATAGCCGTAAACCGAATCCAATCTAAAGTTATCGATTGCATTGAGATTAATTGGTGCGGCTTTTCCACCCACGAGCTGTTTAGTCGTGGAACCAATTCCAACTGACTGAACTACAGATCCACTTCCAGTTACATCCAAAAATCGTGCCATCCAACCGCTGCGCTTGTCTTTTTCTCCATAAGCTGCATAGGCAACATCAGAAATCTCATCAAAGTGGCTGCGCGAATGTGTCGGAGCACCAATTGTGTTAACAATAGCTAGTTCTTTTGCTTGCCATAATGGCATCAATTTCTTTAAGGCTGGATGAAGTCCGAAGTCGCGATCTAATTGAAGAAGGCTGGCATTCGGTATGTAGATCTGGCCGCGCGCCTTACGCATCATGTTTTCGTCAGTGGGGACTACGGCGCTCAGACCGTCGAAACCACCTCGAAGTACGATGGTTACTACTACATCTGGAACTTCAGTGGTTGATGCTGCGAATGTATATCTGATTCCATTTGCAGAGAGAATTGTCATTCCACCAAAGAGAGCCACACCACGTAGGAACTGTCGACGAGTAAATCCATCGCGTCCTTCAGGACAACGCTCGATCGCTTCTTCTGTAATCATCGCAGACTCCAAACTGGTAGTTGGAAAATTAAGCGCGCAATCAGCGCCGAAATATCACGATATGAGTTATTGAGATTGGGGTTAGATCCGTAAACCTTTGTCACTGCATTTCTGACTGAGGTTCGATCCGCACTACCCAATTCTTTGAAGAGAAGGAGTTGAGAAACTTGATCTATCTGTCTATCCAAGTTCGTCTCTCGATTGGGTAATAGAGCCTCCCAGTCGGGTTGGTTCCATGTGTTGCCTTGTACAAAGTTTCCGTACACATTCCAACGTGTGACTTGGTAACTTGCGTTAACCCAACTGGAAGCAACATCGGGATAGCCATCAGGAAATGGCCAAGACAATGGTGCGTGTCCCATTCTTGCTAACTCATTGGCCACGATCGCTGGAAAAGCAAACTCCCTTGTGATTCCCTGCCATTTTTGCACTCTTGTAAAGTTGGGCCACACATCTAAAGATCGAGCAACAGAGATGTAATCCTCGCCAGGTCGCTTTAATTTTGTGCCGATAGCGTTCTTGAAATCGGAATGTTTGTAGACTGCTTGCAATGTAGCTTTGATGTCACCGCCACTTGATGTGTAAGAAGCAGCGATATCGCTAATGAATTTTTGTGAAGGTACATCCTCGACGAAGCGTCGACCAAGCTTCAGAGCTATCGTTTTGGCTGTCTCGGGATGAGAGGCTAAGTAGTTGAGAAGTGAAGTTATTGCAGGTAACACTTGATGGACTGACGTGACTGTTCTCTGCCAACCCATGATTTTGAATGTACCAAAGTTCTGTCTTTGCTCTTGAAGCATCGATGCAAAAGGAATTCCGTCTGTGAGCAGATTACCTTGAGGGAATGGTCTTGGACCTCTCTGGTACCAGCGCTCAGGCCATTTCACTCGTAGACCCGAAAACAACTTCGAAGCATCAATAATGTCGGCTTGGGTATAACCTGACTTTGGAGTGACTGTGTGTAGTTCGAGCAACTCGCGACCATAATTTTCGTTAGGAAGCTCTTTGGTACTTAGCTCGCCATCGAGATAGACGATCATGGCTGGATGCAATGCGGTTGCTTGCAATAGATCTTCAAATTTAGTTAAGGCATATTGGCGAATAACCCGTTTATTCCAATCATTTGTATGCCAATCTAGATGTCCATCTTTGGTGTCGTCTCCAAGAGTCGTGATGTTGAAATGGTCATGCCAAAATTCGACCATCATTTCGAATACTTGACGATTTGAGTGAGCCTGTCGGATGAGGGTGTAGAGATGCAAAACGCGCCCTGACATATGGTTTGAATTGAATATTTGACCCTTGTTTATATCTCCCTCGGATTCAGCTAGAGGCCATAAGAAATTCATATCTTTATGTATGTAATTGAAAATATCCCACTTTGCAAGATAGGCATCTACTTCAGCATCGGGAATAGAGAGATGTTCTAGCTGCTTTTCAAACCAATTATCTGCACCGACCTTGGTTACTTCAGCCACTAAATCTTTTGTAGGGCCATAGGCAAATCTCTGGAGAAGATGGATGATGGGATCGCTGGATGGCGCGGTTGCGCCTGAGGCCCACCTCGATTGCATGACGAAAGGCTACATCAGGGATTTCGAGAAATCACTACTCGATCAAAGGCGCCATGTGCGGTCACTTCAACCGTTATGCCTTCATAGGTGACTTTGTCTCCTTCATGCAGCAAAACATCCGTTCCTGGAGTCGCGTAACACGAATAGGTTTCTGTGGGTCTGCCACTTGGTGAAATGGCTTTGAAGTATTCATCTTCATGCCCCAAGGCAGAGTCATAGATGTAAGCAAAAACGCCATTTCGCTCAGTAAAGGTTGTACAGGAGAACTTTGTGACTCTTCGTGATTCCAAGACCAAAGCTTTTTTCTCGGATAGAGGAATAACTGCAAGTTTAATTCCTTGTGTTTTGTTATCAGTCAGTGGAACCAGAGTGATATCAAGTTTGGATAGATTGGCTGCTGTTCGGCAATAGACACGTGAATCGGGCATCCAGCCAACTAAAAATCTAATCCATCCTCCCAATTCACGGGCACCTTCTGTACTACCCTGAATAAAGTACGTATGAAGTGGTGTACCAACTCGTGATCCACCAAATTTCCCAACGCCCAACCCGACCATGTAGTGATACATCCACCAAGACCAGAAATTTCGTCCAGATTTCGGCTCTTCCTGGAATGTGCTTGGGATTGAGAAAAGGTCTATTCGAGTTCCTTCGCCCGTGACGTAATTTCTGACAACATCAAAATTATTATTGCCTTTGATGCCGTATTCGATAATTTTCTGTCCAGCAGGAAGGATGAATTGCACTCCTTGAATGCCAGTGAAGTCGACATACTTATCTGATTCGGAGATGGCTCTCTGCCACACACTGTGTTGGGCCGGAGATGAAAATCCTCTGTTATCTGTCACAGGAATTGCATAATCGCCTGAGAGTCCTGGGAGGCGTATCCACTTGTCATGTACTTGCCATTCAATCTTGAATTGTCCTTCGCTAGTGCTTTCTGCCCATTCCGAAGCGAATGTCATCTCTTCGCGAGCGCGGGTCATAAAGTTTGCCTCGCCAGGTAGGTCAGAAAAATCAAGTGGAATCAGCGCCCACTTAACGACTCCTTTGCCTTGATACAGAGGCGTGGGAGCCGGAAATCCAGACTTCGTTCCGTCGAATCCGGGCTGTTTGATTTTGCAGAGTTCAATATTTTCACTGGGCACACTTGGTGGTGCATATGCCACCAAAGATGTCTTCTGCTTAATGCCTGTTGGGGTGCTGGGCGTTGGACCTGCACTTTGAGCGGGAGTAGGTGAAGGAGTAGGTGAGGGAGTAGTGGAAGGTGCAGGCGTTGGAGTTGAAGTTGGTGACTGTGTTGGAGTCGGCGAGGGTGGCGACGATGATGCTGGCGCCGCTTTTTTGATCACAACGCCTTTATCCCAGATCAACTTCTTTCCACTCTTAATGCAGGTAAATTTCTTGCCATTCGAATTCTTTATTGAGCCTGCTTTATTGCACACAGCCCCAGCTTTCGGTGGGGTAGCGGCGACGGCTTGAACGAGCGATGCGATGAGAAGGAGAGCAACAAGAAGTGCTCTAATCTTCATGAGCATGAATGATAAGAGTCTTAACTCATATAGGGAAGCACCGTCAAAGTCTTCTATGGAAAGTCTTCAACACGCGGGGACAACCAACCATGAAGTAGAGTCATGCCTATGAACGACTTACTTTACGTACTTGGAGTTTTTCTCTTTTGTCTAGCCTGGGGTTGGGGATTTACCGGCCTTATCGATAAGGATTAGATCATGAGTGAATCAAAGGAAACCTTTCGGTGTCCATGTGGCTGTCCTGAAGGCAACTGCACCTGTTGCTGCAGTAAACCTCAAGGATGCGGACATAGACCTGCTGGTAATCGCTAAGTTCAAAACTCATGCCAGCAAGTAAGAAGGAGCGTTCTGCTCATTTTCCCAAAATAGAAGCGAAGTATGGCCAACCCATGAGGTATTGGTTTGGTGTCATGAAAGAAATTAGCGATCGAAAATACCCTGAACAGATCGCTTTTCTCAGAGAAGAGCATGGATTTAGTCAGGCTCACGCAAACGCTCTGGTCATGTATTCGCGTGGCTCAACTAGTTCGCAGCGATTTGATGGATTTAGCGATTTCCTCGCTCAGCATGACGACACCAAGAAGAAAACTATTCGAAAGATTTTCAAGGTCATTCAAGCAAAGTATCCCAAGCTTGAATTAGTCATTGCATGGAATCAGCCGATGTTGAAGTCTCGTGAAGGTTATGTCTTTGGCTTATCAGTCTCAAAGAACCACATAACAATCGCTCCGTTTAATTCAGAAGTGCTGGAAGAAATATCATCTCTACTCGAGGGCTACAAAGTAAATAAGAAGACGGTTCAGGTACCAGTTGACTGGAAAGTTGACGAGAAGCTTCTACTTAAGATGGTGTCACTTACCTTAAAGACGATGAAGTCAAAGTAATAACTACCTACTCAACGGCCCTAGCAAGTACGAATTAAGTCTTTGAGCAGGGCTACTCTGATTGCCATGTTGTGCTTTGAATGATGAAGTACCGTCTACGCCACAGAGCCCACGGATTGCACCTGCGCCACCAGGGTGACTTGATATCCAACGAGTGAGGTCATAAACAAATCCATCAATGAGAGTCCAACAACTTGCTGAAGAGTTATTGGCTCGCACCTGATCCATCGTGTAGCCAACTTTTGTTGGAGTTGGAGTTGGAGTTGGAGTTACGGAAGGCGTTGGAGTAGGTGTGGGCGTAGGAGTTACGGAAGGCGTTGGAGTAGGTGTGGGCGTAGG
>JACCDG011412955.1_pt1 | contig 21238 bp, 24 predicted proteins | sample 7442471 | NCBI WGS metagenome assembly JACCDG01 (sample SAMN15323444, study PRJNA562643) | freshwater metagenome | isolation source: river surface water | place: USA:Blue River Watershed | collected 2017-08-17 | reverse complement strand
TGAACACGTCCTTGAAGGTCTCGCCCAGGTCAGGGAAGTTCTGCGCGACGCTGGCCGCGATTCCCTGGCCCACGGCTGCGATCTTCTCGTCGACGGTGTCGAGCGCAGTCGTGTCGATGTCGATGCCGAAACGGGCTTCGATCTTGCCGAGGTCGCGTTCTGCAATCGAGTTGATTGCGCCGGTGAGGCCTTCAAGTTGCTCCTGGCCGGTGACCTCAACGGAAATGACCGACTCGGACACCTCAGCCGCGGCCGCCTTTATCTTGTCGACACCCTCCGCCATCTTCGATGTCTTCGCGTTGAATACGTCGTCGGGAAAATTGACAAACGGCCCGGCGACCTTGTCAGCGATGTCGATCGCCTCTTGCAGCGCTGACTGGAATTGCTCGATCGCTTCAGGCAGTGCGCTTTGCAACACGTCGACCACGGCGCCGATTGAGTCGCCGATGCCGCTGATGAAGTCACCGATACCGTCTGGAAGCACGAAGTCGGCGACCGATGAGAAGAACTCTTTGACCGACCCAAGCGATTCGACAACCGTCGACGACGCGAAGTCAGCTATGCCAGAGGCGATGTCGGCCACCACATCGGCCGCTGCGCCTCCGAAGTCCGCAACCGTGCCCATTGCCGAGCCGATGGCCTCAAACGCCGGGGCCGCGAGCTTCAGACCGGCTGTGGCAGTGCCAAAGCCGGTAAAGATGCCGACCACCTTCAGCGCTGGGCCAGCAAGTTCGGCGAGACCAGCCGCGAGAGGAGCTACGGCCTCTAGCCCTGTGCCGAGTGAGTCCGCTATCGCCGAGCCGATGTCAAGGAGCGGGGCCCCGACGACTTCGGCGATGTTGCCGAGCTTCGCCGTGAAGCGCTCAAACGAGCGTTCCGACGCCGTCGAGATGTTCTCGAACGAGTCGCCGCCCTTCTTCTCAATGACCGCGAACACGGCGTTGGCGCGTTCCTCGGCAGTGTCGAGCCCATCGAGCTCGACCGGGATGTTGAGCTTCTTGAGGGCAATCTCAGCGCGGGCACCGCCGCGAACGACGGCGGTTTCGATCAACGACTCGACCTGACTCAGCGACGAGCCCGCCTCGATGGCGATTGCCGCCAACTGCGGGGCGATGTTCGCGAGCTTTGCGGCGAATTTCTCAGCGGCGACGCCAGAGCCCTCAAGCACCCGGCCAACGCTCGTGGCGAACCGCTTTAGTTCCTCGTCGTCGACACCAAGAGCCTCGCCTGCTGCTTGCAGCGAGCCCGTGAAGCCATCGAAGCTCACGGTCTCCAGTTCTTTGACCGCATCGCCAAAGACCGCGACGGCCTCGCGCGCCACAACAGCGGCGTCACGAGCCGCGCCGAACGACACCGCGGCAACGGCCCCCGCGGCGGCGATAGCCGCGCCAGCAGGACCAGCAGCGCCCGCCATTTTCCCGAGTTCAGTGGTCACCCCGGAAATGCCGCCCTTGGCCGATTGCGCTAGCCCGACGAGTTTGCCGAGGTTGGCGTTGGCGGACTCGGTGCCGGTAACCGACATCTTCACGGGTTCGCCCTCGACCGAGCCGCGTAGGGCGTCGATCTCTGACGCAGCCGCCGACGTATCGGCTTCCACGCCGATCACAACCGACTCGGAGTCAAGCGAACTCGTGAGGCCGTCGAGTGAACTGGTGTCGGCGGTAACGCCGATTTCGAGTTCGGGCGCATCACCGAGCGCGTCCTCGATGGCAGCATCGAACGCCGACGTGTCGACGTTCAACTCGATGTCGACGCCGGGAATGTTGTCGACCACGTCCGCGATGGCACTGAGTGCAGCGGCGGAGTCCGCGTCGAGTTCGATCGTTGCGGCTTCGGACGCCAACGACGCCAGTAGTGCTTCGATCTCGGCGGTAGCGGCTTCGGTGTCGGTGTGGATCGGAACGTCGATCGGAGCGAAGTCACCCAGCGACGAGGCGAAACCGCTCGTGTCGGCAGTGACTTCGAGCGGCGGAACCGACACGGACGCGATGGCCGAGAGCAACGCTTCGGCGAACACCGCGCCCGCCTCCGACGCGGCTTCTCCGATGCGCTCGACAAGATCGGCACCGAGCCCCTTGAGGTCGGCCTCCAACTTGATCTCGGCCGCGGGCAGGTTCGCGAGGCCCGACGTGAGTTCGGAGGAGAACCGCGAGAAGTCCGGCCGGATGACAACAACGTCCTCAGCGATCGGCATCGGCACCCCCTTCGGCCATCGCCAACAACCGCGCCCGCGCCTCGTCGCGAGAGACACGCCACGACCGCGCCATGAGCGCGACCTCGTTCTCGGACACCTCGACGACAGCGGGCTTGGTGGGGTCATCGGCAAGCCACGCGCTCACGGCGTTGCGCGGACCGTCAAGAATCTCGGCCCAACGGCGCATGTTGTCGGCGCCGTCTAGCGCCTTCTTCGTGGACGGGTTGGCCAGCGGATGCGCGATGGCGTGCTCGACAAGGTCGAGGTGTTCCTCGACTGCGAACCGTTCAACGGCATCGAGCACGTCCGCGAGAGGCACGGCCCTCAGCGACCGACCGGTACGAGCGATGAACCAGCCGCGGACTTCCGAGCCCCGCGAGTTGTAGAGCGACCAGAGCCGGACCGCGGCTTGGTAGGGCGCTCAGCCGCGGCCTCCACGGCGGCGGAGACCTGTTCACGAGCCGCCTTGATGTAGGCATTAACCATCACGTGGAGAACGTCACCGAGTTGCATGCCCCGCTCGCGTGAGAGCTTCACCAAGGCGTCGTGAAGCTCCTCGCGACTGCGCTCGACAAGGTGGGCAGCCAGCCAGCCGAAGTACCAGTCGATCGCGGTGTCTTTGTCTTGCAAGGCGACGAAGTCGATCACCGGCTCGAACTGGAACACCTCGTCGCCAAAGCCGATCGCGACCGGCGTGAGCTTGCGGCGCTCTAACTGTGAGGTGATGTCAATCACGTTTGTGGTCTGGCTCATTTGTGGGCTCCTATCGGTAGGGGGTGGTTTCCAGCGCTCGCTGGAGAACTCGGTGCGCGTCGGTGCCCGGGTGGTGCACCTCTCGCGCAAAAACAGTGCGGCCGTCCGCGCCTTGAAAAACAAGGAACTTCCCGCGACGCGGGCGGATCGTGTGCGCCCGCGTGCCGTGCTCGATGAACGTCGAGTGCGGGGCTGTGTTGCCGATCGCGTAGGACCAGTCGGTGCCGCCGCCGCGTGACTCGTTGAAGAACCCGCCGCGGTAGGCGCCCGTGCGCGCGTTGGTTGGGTTCAGTTGCTGGGCCGTGGTCTGAATGCGCCGCGCGTAGGTCGCGAACTTGGCGTGGACCGGACCGCCGACGCCGAACAGTCGAGCGAGTTCGGCCTCGTTGATCTGCACACTCATGCGGGCCTCCGGGCCCCGTAACGAACGAGCGCGCCGACGCGCCAGCCCGCGGCGACACCCGATTCGGCCTCGCCGCAGCCGTCGGGGCACAACATTTCGGGCGGTTGCCAGAAGATGGCGTCGGGCGAGACGCATGAACCGCCGTCCTTGGTGGGAAGGATCAAGCCCGACTGAAGTGCCTTGCGCCACGCGCAGCGAAAGTCGTCAAAGCAGCCGAGCACGTCGTTGGTCGCCGCGGTGTACTCCTCCGCAGTGGGGTTGCGATCAAGACGCACGTGCGCGCACCACGGGCGCAAGTATTCGACCCAGAGGCGCCAGTACTCCACTGCAGCGCAACACGACGAGGTGTCGAAAGGGTTCGCGTTCGGATCGAACACCGAGAGCGGGTCGAGATAAACGCGAAGGTCAACGCAGCAGCCGAGGGGCCGACAGTGCGAAATGGTGGGATTGTTGGGCGCGCAGTCGAGATCGGTGAGCGCGTCAGTAGCCCACGCGAGGGTGGTGTCGAGCAGGTCGAGAGTCCAATCCATGCCCCACCTCCCTTCGTCGGGGTTGGGCACCGGCGCCGTGGGGCTGCGGCGCTGGTGCTAGGGCCGGGCGGGCAAGAGCCCCAAGCCCGCCCGGCCAACTAGCTCATGGGCAGACGACGGGCGCCTCGGAGAGCGACCGAACGCCGGCGGTCGTCGTAAACGACGTAAGCCAGCCGCACTTGGCCTGACCGGTGTAGGTAGTCGTGCCGGGCACGGCCGTCACGACCCAGTTGATGAGTCCGGGGATTGAGTTCAAGAACGCCTCAACCCCGGCCGGGTCATCGAAGAACGGCGACGGGCCGTAGGTAATGCCGTCGACCACGATTGCCGTGATCTGGCTCGTGGCCAGCGGCCCGATGGTGGACTGCACCGTGACATCACAAAGGTCCGGCCCCGGCGTTGACACCCAGGCGCAGCGAGCACCCTCGCCGGGCAGTGACGGCACGTCGGTCGTGTCGATGCGGGTGAACACATCGACCCCGTCGGGGTACGTTGCCGCACTCCACGCGCCGGTGGTGAACGCTGGAAGGGTCGTCGCCGTGATCTTCGGGTTCGAGTACCCGCGGAACGTCAGTTCAGAGACAGCGAGCGTGCCGCCCTGCACGGTTGGCGTTCCGAAGATGAAATCACGAGCCGAGTAGAACGTGACGTGGTCGAAGACTTCCTCGCCCTCGTCGGGGCAGTCACCGGCATTGCAATCGAACTTCGGCTGCCACCACTCGACCATGAACCGACGATCGGCAACCGTGCCGCTAGTGCCCGCGTAACCGACGCCGACTGTGTCGCCAGCGCCGTCGTAGTAACCCTTTTGGCCGCTCAGCCAGACTTCCATTTCTTTGTTGACCGAGCACAGGTTCATGGTCACGTCGACCCACTTCAGTTGCTTGCCGCGCTGGACAACCTCAGTCACGGTGCCTTTGCAGTCAGCTGGCAGCGTGTAGGTCTTGTCGTCGGTGGTCGTCGCCACCATGCCCACTTCGCCGCGAATCGTCTGCTGGCACACCAGCGAAACGGCGTCAGCGTCGTCGCAGACCGTGACGGGGTAACACTGATCCAGTTCGGTGATGCGAAAGACACAAGGAGAGTCCTTGTAGATGGTCATTTGCTCAGCCCTCCTTTGAGGCCGAAGCGGCCTTGGCGGTCTTGGTGTCGGTCGGGGCCGTTTCGGCCGGGGCCTCAACGGGTGCGGGCACTTGCTCCTCGGCGGGCGCGGGCGGCACCTCGATCACGGCGTAGCCGTCGCGAATCGCGGCGGCGTAGCGCTCCTTGTTGGTGCGCGTTGCTTTGATGCGCTTGCCCTTTGGGTTCCCGCCGATGGGGACGAGAAACACGATTTGTGGACAGGCCGACCCGAGTCGGCCTCTGCGAGACGCCATGTCGGCTCCTCCTTTTTTGGCGCGCCCCTGACTTGGAGCGCGAGAACTGTCAGCGCCGCAACACACGTCACGCCGTCCCGACGAACGACGAACGGCGCGAGCGGTCAAACACGAATGCCGTGCCCGCTACCTCGCCGGGGTTGCGGGCAGAGAGCCACGCCTTGATCTCCGGCAGTTGGGCAACGCTCCACTCCAAGGCGTCGGCGTCAAGCTGGATCGTGTTGCCGTAGCCGGTGATGCTTGTGACGCGGGGGTCCATGCGGCACTCACTCGGGCAGGTGAACGACTTGACCAGTTCCAGCGCGATGGTGCGAGCGGCGATGCGGTCGAGCTCGTCGGGCGGGTTGCCCCAGCGGTATTCGACCGACATGCCCGCGTCTGGCGTCGACAGGTCGTTGCAGCGTGGCCAGGCGAACGAATCGAGCAGGATGAGGTTGCGCCAGTCGTCGACGCGGTAGTGGATCGGGTCGACGACAACGCCACCGACACGGACCGCCCCGATATCAAGCACCGGGTAGGGGCCGTCGAGCACGAGCGAGCGCAAGGCGACACAGCCGCACGGCTTCGCGCACTCACACGCGTTGCCACACGACGTGCAGTCCGAGAGCGGCGGCAGGTAGTCGCCGGATTCAAGGCGCTGGCGCCCGCACGAACCACAGCCACACACGGCCGCGATGCATGGCCACACGGTCGAGCTGCACACGCCGATCTGGCGGCCGCTCATGCTCCAGATGAGTTGCGAGGTTGCGGCAATGACCGCGTCGCGCACGGCTTGGTCTGCGTCGGTCCACGCCGAGCACGCGCCGAGAACCACGTCGCTGTCTTCAACGACGGGCTCACAACTTGGGCGCGGCGGGGCGATCGGCATGGCTACTTCGTCGCCTTGCGCTTCGCGGTGGTCTTGGCCGCGGCCTTAGCCGGCGCGGCCTGGGGAGCAGCGACGCGTGGCGCGATGGGCGCTATCGGCGGAGCGGGCACGCCACGGCCGACACTGACCGGCTCGGATGCAACGAGCGCGCCGGCGTTGCTTGTGACATCGACGGTGACGGAGTAGACGCCATCGTCGGAGCAGCCGGGGCAGAGCTCGCACGCGAGCGTGACCACGCCGCCGTCGGGCCATGTCGACACAACGAACGACGCGCCGGGGGCATTGGCGATGCCGCTCGCGCCGCCGCTGTAGGTCATCACCGCAGCGCGGGTGCTCCAGTCCGCGGGCGTGCTCAACGAGAGCAGGTGCCCGTTGAGCGGCGCGCCGGTCGAGTTGGTGATCGTGAGCGTGATCGGCTCGCAGACGCAACCGCTCGGGACTTCGAGCGATGACGGCGAGACGGTGACGCCACCACCGGGGCCACAGTTGGCGTCGTCGTAGGTGATCGACGCGGATGCATTCGACCACGCGAAGTCGGCCGGACCGTTGTCGCCCGTTTCGGCCGAGCCGAAAATGGCGACATAGTCACCGTTTTGGAACTTCGTCAGGTCAAGCGCCGTGGCAACGAGTGACAGGGTCCATGTCCCATTGCCCGGGGGGGCACTGACATCACCAGCAACCCCGACGGCAACGCCAACCTGGGTCACGTCGATCACAGCGACGAACCCCTGCGGACTCCCGACAGTCCCAGAGACGGTCAGGTCGGCCGAAAAGTCGAGCGTGACGTTGGGCCCGGTCGCGCACAGCGGGACAGCCGGCAGGCTCAGTGCTCGCCAGAACTGTTCCTGGGGAAGGTTGCCGTCCGTGTTGAGGGTGACCGTCCCGCCGGAGAACGCCGCGTCATGCGAGATCGTGTTGACGACGGTGATCGTGCCCGGGGGTGGGTTGGTCGCATCGAGGAGCGACTGGGCGGCGGCCAACTCGGCCGGGGTTAGGTCACGAGTGGTGTTGATCGGCAGCGTGATCACAGGGAACTCCTCAGATGACTTCGACGGCGAGCGACATGGCTCGGAATTGGGCGGTCCACGCGACGGCCTGGGGTTCGCTCGATTGCTCGGCGAGCAGGATCACGATGAGCGGGCGACTCCAGTCGACGGCGCCGGGAACCGGAATCGTGAAGCGCCGCCAGGTGGGCGTAAGCGTGGCGAGGTTGATGGCGCCAGCGGCCTCGAAGGTGTCCTGATGAATCGGGCCGTCGGTGTAGTGCCAGTACGCCCCGGCGCCCATGAGGGGCTGGGGGTGATCGTCGGGAGTGGCGCCCGACGCGTAGAAGCCCACGGCCACCCCGTCGGTGTACGGCGGCGCGTGGTTCGGGTCTTTGCCGAGTACGCGAGCCTCGATCGACAAGAACGCGGGGCGCCGCTCTGGCGGTAGCGCGGCGACTGCGGCGCGTGCGGCGGGCCAAAGCCCGAACCCGTACTGGATGGTCGAGCCTCCGGGGCCGAGAGCAAACGGCTCACCGGGCACACCCGACAGCGACACACCGGCGATAGACGCCACGTTGCCGACAGCGATGCCAGTAGCCCACAACGCTTCGTACCCAGCAGGCGCTGGGGCAGGCGTGCGCGTCCAGGCGCCCAACGGCGACGCGGAATACACGTGGGTCATGCCGACCTCTTTCGCGCTGGGCGCGGGCGGGCGGGCGCGTTCGAGACAGTGACCGGCCGAGACGACTCGATGAGTTGGTCGACCTTGGTGCCGAGGGCGTCTAGCCGCTCACTCACAACGGCGTGCTGGGCCGAGTTCTCCTCGCGCGACAGCCGCGACTCCTCGCGCGCTCGCTCGGCGGAAGCCGACGCGGCGTCGACCTTCTCCCCGATGTCGCCAACGACGTGGCGCAAGGGTTCACGGCGCGGATCACCATCGGGCGCCGTCGGGTCGCCAAGCACGTCGTCGTGCACGCGCTGGACCTTGCGAAGAATCCGCCCGACCTTGGTCAACAACGCGGACAGGCCGAGCAGGAGCGCGATAGCAGCGCCCGCGGAAGCGACGGTTACCTCGACGGCGATCACTCGACGCCCTCCTCAGTGCGACCGAGTTCGATCGGGGCGTTAAGCCCGACCTGCACGATGTACACGAGCGCCTCGACAATGGCGGCGAAAGCGGCCTGCTGTTCGCCCGAAAGCGAGAGCAGCCCGACGCCGACGGCAAAGCCGACGCTCTGGCGGATCAGCGCACGAATCGCGCTCGAACCCTGGGCAGAAAAGATGCGACGCAGCGCGGCCATTAGTAGCTCCACTTCGTGGGGTGGTCAGTGCGTCCGCGCGTCGTGTTGGTCTTTGGGTCGACGTGGCGAACATCGACGTGCAGAACGTTCGGCCCGAGCGAGCCGAGGCCGGAGAACACGCGCAACGCCTCAACGGTGGGCGTCGGGAGCCGGTCACGCTCGTCGATGTCGACAGCGAGGCCGTAGAGGTGCTGCGAGCTCTTGGCACCGCCCACGCGTGCGTTGTGAGCGGGGTCGCGGTACGCCGAGGTGATGCGCGCTTTGCGGCCGAGCAACGTGCACAACCGCTCTAGCCCGGCGATCAGTTCACGATGCGAACGAATCCAGCGATTCCCGAGTGAGGCGAAGTCCTTGGCGCGGTAATGCGGCGAGACGTGGCCGTCGAGTTCGACCGAAACGCCGAGCGCGTAACGAGTCTGCGGGCCCGCCCACCCGTCAGGGGCCAGCGCTGCGGCGCAGTACATCCGCTGGAAATCGGTCACGGCATCGAACGTGCGCGGCCCGTATGCGCCATCGACGGTGATCGGCCAGCCGAGCGCCACGAGCGCCTGCTGTACGGCCTTGGTCGTGTCGGCAATCGCGGGGTAGGTCATGGCCGCTCCTTTGCAGCGTCGAGTCCGCGGGGCGCTCCACACCGCGGAACAGCCGCGAACGGCCGAACCACACCGCGGAACATCCCGCGCACTCGACGCGGCTCACAGCGACGACCCCCGACGAGGAGCGCCGGTGACACCGCCGATATAGAGGCGGCACAACGTCCGTGGCGTGACCATGCGGGTCCGCGCCGCAAACGGCTCCGTGGGGTTCTGGACCGGCACGTCGGCCCAGTCCGGGTTCGGCCAGGGTGTGGCGATGAACGTCTCTGACGGGTCGCTCACCGGCTGGCGCGTGCCGTCAATAACGGCCGTGAGCACCAGCCGAAAGAACTGGCGCGGCACGTCTTTGCGATTGAGGCTCGGTCGGTGCTGCCCGCGGTCGGTCCACTCGGTGAGTGGCCACTCGCACGCGCCCGAACTGGCAAGCCACCAGCGTTGAAAGCCGCCGACGCTGACGCGCTCGAACGGCGCCAATGTGGGCGATACGGCCCACTCACTAGAGCGCGGGTCGACGATCAGGGCGCCGCTCGGGCCCTGGTGGGTGCCGCCACCAACGGAGTCACCAAGATGGGCTGCGCCATTGAGATGCGACGGATGCACCCAGCGACGCCCGCGACGATTCGGAGAGCCGACCGCGCCGCGCTTAGCGCGCTTGTAGCGCAGCAGGTGAAGCTCAGGACTTGCGGCGAGGATTGCCGCGGGCAGGCCCGCGGGCCAGTAGGCAGCGAGTTCGTCGTGGCCGATGAACCGTGTGTGGTCCGGCGTTGGGTGCTCGGGCGCGGGGCCGGTGAGTGGGCCAAGCACTTCGAGCAAGGGCGCGGAGGCCCAGAGCCCAGCGACAGCGTGGGCCGAGATCGAGCCCGATGTCGCCATCAGTTCTGCTCCGTCCACGCGATGTAGGCGACGGCGGTGCCGGTTGCGGTCAAGGTCACGAGGCCCGAGAGCATCGGGTCGTCGTCACCGTCGACGGCCCACGAAAGCGAGACGCCTGAGTCGATGATGCTGCGGGGTCCGGTCGTCGCAGCCCAGTCGACAGTGACCGGGTTGGACGCATCCGCGGTGACGACAGTGACCGTCAACGACTGGAGCCCGCCGGCGGTTGGCAGCACCAACACCGGCGCCGCGGAATCGAGCCGGTGCAGCCCGGCAGCGACAGCCGGAAGCGGCGTGCAGCGCTCGACCCGAAGCGGGCCGGTGAGGTTGATCTGGTTCGCCATCAGGGACACCCCACCTGAGACACGACGAGATCAGCGGCGGAGGTCACGGTCACCGGTAGCGACGGGTTCGTGATCGTCACGTTGAGGTTGTCGCCATCGGCGAACCCGGCGACGTTGACCTCGACAGCAAGGACGCAGCAGCGCGAGAACACCGCCATGCCGAACTGCTCAACGACTGCGGCGAACTCGTTGGTGGTCGTGTTCGGCGCGGAAAGCCGGAACTGCGGCGACGTGAACGTGTCAAGGCCCGCGACCGCGAACATCCAGTCGCGGGAGGTGGAAGCGGGCGAGCCGCCGACGATCGGAGCAACGCCCCAAAAGCCGGAACCCTCGACGACCAAGGCGGCGGCGCCCGCCTGGTACACGCCGGGGGTTGTGGACGACTCGCCCACGATCTTGGCCGCGCGCAGCTCGGTGACGACCCACGACGGGGCAAGCACGATCATGCGGCGCCCACCGGCGCAATCGGCCCACGCCTGTTGGAGTTGCGCGAACGCAAGCCCGGCACCAAGCGGGCCAGTGCCCACGACCGTGGCGACGCCATCGTCGGTGAGGTGCGGGCCCACGCCGGTGAGGTTGTGATCGTTCGCCGACGGCACGACGCTGAAGGCCGGATCGTGAAGCGGGTCAAGGCCCCACAACTCGCGCTCTAACGCGTCGGACAACTGCGCTCGCACGACCTCTGCGCCGAGCTCGCTCAGCGCAGCCGTTGGGTCGCCGCCGTCAAGACAGTCAGATGTCAGCCCGACGTAGAGCCCGATCGGGTCCGCGGTGAGGTCGGACGCGTCTGCTTGGTCGAGATTCTTGAGCCCGGTGTCAACCGAGTCTTGGCAGCGGCGAGCCCAGCGTTGGGGCCGAACGCACAGCGGAGCGCGACCGGTGACGCCGAAGCGAAAGCCCGGCGCCATAGCCGCGCCCGGCTCTGACGGCAATGGTCGCGGGGGGAAGGCCGCGAGCAGGCCGCCAGAGCGCGGGGCGAACCCCGAAGGGGTGAAGTGCTGGCGCGACACCGGCTACGGCTGCACGCCGTCGACGTTGCACGATGACACAGCGTCGTAGGGCCCAGGCCATGCGCCGTTGACGCAGATGTCCAGGTCGTGCCACACGCTGAAGCAGCCGCGGAACTGGTCCTGGTACTTGAGCTCCTGGAACCACTGCGCCGTGTTTTCGGCAACGTTGTCGTTGCCGCGGAAGCGGTTGCCGGGGTCGAAGCCGAGTTCCAGTTGTCCGAGAGTGCGACGGCGGTAGTCGCCGGTGCGGAAGATGGCGAATGAGCCAGACTGGCCAGCAAGCTCGGGACCGGGGCCGCCCGTGGGGGCAGTGCCGACGTAGAGCGGGCCGCCCGCGGTGGTTGGCGCGTCCCACATCGGCACGACCCTCGCTCCTGGAGCAAGGCGCGAGATGATCCGCAGCGCGTCCACCTCAGCCTGGGCGACGTTGCCCGGCCCGAGATCGCGCAGGACGCCGTCAGTCGCAATGCCCCACAGCAGCAGGCGATCGACCAGCACCGTCAGGCCGTTCACGTTGTCCTCGCGCAATTGGTCGAGCATGAACGCAAGGTCGGCGCCGAAGTGCGAAGCGAACAACGCCGACACCGGGCGGTTGTTCGCGTTTGTGTTCGTCCACTGCGTTGAGTTCGCCTTGACGAACTCCCAGGCGCGGCCGTTGGCCGACGAAATCCAGCCACGTTCGGCCCGACGAATGAACGCCTCGACGGTCTCGGGGCTCCCCCACTCGTCCTCGTTCTTGATCGTCAAGCACTGGTAGATCGTTCGCGATGGCGGCGTGATGAACGGCTCGCAGTCGTCACTCACGCACGTCTTGTCGGAGACGCCGTCCCACTCGTTGACCGCGATCGAGCCCGACATGGCCGGGCGGAACTGCTCGGGCCGATTGCCGTTCGTGACCTCGAACGCCAGTTCCCACTGCGATGCCATCGAACCGCACTCGACGACCGCGTAATCGGGCTCGGCGGGTTCACACGCGATGCCCGCGGCGATATCTGTGCGCGATGCCTCGATCCGCTCGAAGTCCGGCGCGACCGAGAGCACGACCTGGCGATGGCCCGCACTGATCAGGCCCTTGGACAGGCCTGAGACCGTGGCCGCAACGTCAGCCGATGCGATCTTTGAGCCAGCGACGTGAGCGCCGAAGGTGGTGCCCATCGTGATCGTGGTGGGCGCCTTGACCCGACGGCCGCCGACGGACAGCGCCGGGGCGGGTGCGGGGTCGGTGGAGCCGACACCGAGCATGCGAGCGAGTTCCGCGGCGTTGCCCGTCGTGCGCGGGCTGGGGGCCACCGACGCGGCGATCGGTGCAGCCGCGGGGCGTAGTGCCGCGGGGCGTAGCGACTTGGCCCGCTCAATGGCTTCGGCCTTGGCTGCGGCCGCCTTCGCCTCGCGCGATGCAATCTCGCCACTGGCGCCGGAGAACGTGTCGAGCGCTGTGACGACGGCGGCTAGCGCCTCAACGTTGTCGCCAAGGGCGTCAACCGCCGCGTTAAACGCGGCCTCATCCAGGTCGCTGAACCCTGCGCCAAGGTGTTCGGTGAGGATTGCCTCAGCCTCAGAACGAACGGTGGCGAGGGCTTCGTCGGTGGCGGTGGCGTAATCGACGCTCGCCGGGGCCGTCTCGGCCGTGGCTGGATCGGCCGGGGTTTGCTCGGTGACTTGGGGCTGCTCAGTGGCCGTCTCGGCAGTGGCATCCTCGACAACGGGCGCGGAAGTGGTGTCCTTGGACACAGCGGTGTACCTCCTGCACAGCACCAGCTGTGCGGCTCATTGAGAGCCCCGGAGGTCCGCATCACGCTTCCCAACGAGTGGCCAGTCCGGCATCACGCCCGGCGACTGACTTTCCTCGGTTTTCAGTTGTGGGCTTTTGGTAGCACAGACGGCGCGCGGCCGTCAAGACCTACGGCTAATTTTTCTTGAGCCGCCTGACTCGCACGTCTTGCGCCCACGCGGCCAAGCACTCGCCACACGCGGGCGTACCGGCCGCTAGGTGCCGCCGGTACCCCTCGGGCGAGCCGTGATCGGGCGCCGAGCGGGGGCGCCCGATCTTCGCCCCCGACTCGCCCGCCTTCTTCCTGGCCCGAAATGCGCGCGCCCGCTCAGCGCCCGACTTTGGTGTGCTCACGCGAAGCTCAATCCGTGGGGCGCAAGAGCGGCGCAACGGCGACAGACCATCCCGTTGATCCCGCTGCTGTCGCTGGCGGGCACCAGGTCGCGATATTCGAAGCACTCGTCGCACGTTCCGCGACGTCCAGCCGAGGCCTTTTTCGCGGGCCGTGTCGCGGGGGCCGCAGTGGCCTCGCGCAAGTAACCGTAGACGTGCTCCACGCCGTTGACCATAAACGGCTTGCCCAGGCTCAGGACCTTGACTCTTTCGAGCCCGCCGCGGGCACCCTCCACGCTGACCTTGACGTTGCCGGGGTGCACTTGGCGCACGGTGCCAAAAACAACCTTCTCGCCCTGCTTGGTGGTCCGAAACGTTGGGAACGCTGACATCACGCTGCCACCACCGTCGAGTGGTAGGCACGACGGGCGATGGAGAGAACCTTGCCAGGCTCACCGTGCCAGAGACACGCGACGGCGTCAACGGCACTGTAATAGCAAGCCTCCCAGCGGTTACCGCCTGTGAGTCGCATGGCGGCGTCGGCGGCGCGGACCGAATAGCAGGCCGCGGCAAAGACCTCGTCTTCGGTGAGAGCTCGGGCCGCCGGATGTAGTGGCCAAGGCTTGTTCATTGGTGACTTCCTTCCTGAAGGCGGCGCTTCCGCCTACAGGGATAAGTGTATCGAAAACGTTACACCGAGTCAAGTCAATACGGCATTTTTTTTCTTTCAGAGCCGCGAGCGTTTACGCCGCAGCGGGGCAGAACTCCGGCAAGCCGTACGTGGCGTCGATGAGCGACCAGAGCCTGGGCGTCTCCTCGATCCACGGGCCACCGATGACGCCGGCGGCGATCTGTGGGCGCACGAGCATCGAGCCGGGGGCACCCTGGCCGCCGATGCCGACGAGGCACGCGCCAGCCATCAGCCAGCCGTCGCGATCAGCGAACGTGCCGGGAAACAACTCCTGGCCGCGGTGAATCTTCGTGCGGTGGTAACTGATCGCACTCGCGTTCCACGAGGCGATCTGCTCGTCGGTGGTGCCGGGGCGAACGGCGCCGAATGCGGCAAGTGAACCGTCGGCCTGCCAGTGGTAGACAACGTCGGCGCCAACGGCGTCGTCGCGGTCCGCGTAGTGCGCGAACAGTTCGGCCGCGGTGGCAAAGCGCTTGTGGCCGATACCCGAGATGATTGGCGACGTCCGCAGCTGGCCGAAGGTGGTGACCCGGCCCGGTGATTGCAGAATGACCGGCACGCCGTCACTTGTGGGTGTGACGCACGCGCCCGAGCCGCCCAGGCCCAGGTGGCACGCGGAAGCAGCGACGATGCCGAAGATGCGCCCGCGCTCGGGACCATCGGGCACGATCCAGAACTTGTGATCGACCGCGAAGGGCTCGAACCACTCACCCGGCGGGCACACGAGCGGATCGACGCTCGTGGCAGCGGCGGCCACGTCGGCGGACTCCACCTGGCGCAGAGCCAATCGCACGGCGATTGCTGCGGCGGATGCCGCGATCTCGACCTGGTCGGGTGGGAGCTCCGCCGGTGTCACCTCGACGGCTTCGGGCACCAGACGTATCCACGTGTTGGGCTCCGCTGGCGACGACACGACGGTGACCTCGATGAGTTGGCCCGTGTACCGCGTGACGCTCGCCAGTGGAGGCCCGTCGGCTGGGGGCTCGTTATCCTCGTCGTTGACGATGTCCACGCGACCAATCCCGGGCGAGCAGGCCCAGGGCATTCCGCGGCGTAGCTCCTCGATCAAGTAGCGGCCCGCGATGTTGTCGAGCAGGCCGGACGCGATCACCGACCCGTCTGGCTCCTGGCGAATGGCTGTGATCTCGCCAACGAGTTCGGCACCGTTGTGCCCGTCGTGTGAGTCCCGTTGCCAGCGCAGCCGCAGCGGGAACGCGTACGCGTCACCCCACGCCAGTCCGGCGAGTTCGCGCTTGTCTGCCGTTTCGCGACCGATGACGGCAATGAGCGCCTCGAATGGCGTGCCGTCGGTGATGGCGGCCAACACAGACGGGATCGACGCCGAGCGGGCACACGCGTCGCAGCACGCGCCCTTCGGTTCGGTCACTGCGGCCGCGGCGATCTCTGCGCGATGAATGGCGCGGCGAATAGTGGCGCGGCGCAAGGCGGCACGAGCGATTGCAACCTGACTCACGATGAGCCTCCTTCGACAAGCACGGCAACGCAGCCGCAGCCGTTGTGATCGGGCCCGCCCGGGCCGTTCGTCGGACTAAACGAGTCCCCCACCCACTCGAAGCCGGAGCCCGCCGACTCAAGGACCGGGTCGTCCCACGACGTGAACTCAACGCCGTCGAGGTCGGCGTGCGGGGGGAAGTCTTTCGGGTTGCCGGAGTGAATCCACTGCCAGCGCGGCGTTACGCCGGCGGATTCGAGCCCGGCACTGACAAGGCGTGAGCCGACAAGTCCGGCCACGAACGCGAGCAAGCCCGAGCCGCCGCCAGCAGCGGCAGCGATCGTGCGGACGATGCCCTCGTCGGGCTCGATCGTCGCTAGGTCGTCGTCGGCGGCAAGGTCATCGAGCGCCGTGGCGATAGCGCGGCGGGTCGCTGCATCGAAGCCGGTCAGCGCCGCGACGGTCCAGTCGTCGAGCTCGGCGGGGTCGATCTGCGCGGCACCAAGCGCAGCGAGCGCGCCGAGCACCTTGCGCTGCGCGACCTCGATGCGTTGGCGAACGGCCGTTGAGCGATCGGCCACGGTGCGCGCAACCACGTCGTCAACGTCGACCCCGACGGCGGCGAGCGCTGCGGGGTTGAACTGATCGAGAGCAGCGCCACGCTTGCGAGCAAGGTCACGGCCCCGACGCACGGCTGCCCGAGCAACCTCGGTGGCCGACGCCGCTACCGCGACGGCGATGTCCGCGCTAAGCCGACGGTCGGCATCGTTGATTGCGCGCAACGACTTCGCCACGGGTCGCGGCGGCGTCGCAGCGGCGTGCACCGTGTAGCGATGCGGAGCTAGGCCAAACGGCCAGCAACGCCATTCGTCGGGCGTCTGCCACGCGCCAGCGACGCAGATTCCCGAGCCAACGAGGACGTCGGTCGGGTCGATAGGACCCGTGTACTCCTCTGCACCAGGTTCGAGGTAGCGCAGCGTCATGTGGGGTCGGAACGCGTATTGATCCGACCACGCAATGCCATCGCGGTTTAGCTCCCACACGATTCGTTGGCGCAGTTCGTGGAGTTCGGGAGACGTGGCCTCCCAAACGAGCGCCGTGCCGTCGGGGCCAAGCAGCGACTGATGGGTGAAACGAAGCGGAATCGGTCCGGTTGTCTCGGCCACCCGCGCCACCGCGCCTTCGACCGCCGCAAACGTCTCGTCGGATACGTCTCCACCGAGAAATACAAGGGTGACGTGGGCATCCTTGGGCAAGTCCGCCGGCCATCCAGAGTTGAGAGGCGTCCCGCTGGGCCAATCGGCGGGCACCGGTGCAGGCCGCCAGGTCGCAGGCATCCGCAGGCAGATCATGGCCGACCGCTTCTTGAGATCAGGCGGCCTAGCACCGGCGGCGGCTACGTCAGGCTCCACTTCGGACGCGTTGACCGGCTCGTCGGCCGCGGGCGGCACTGGGGCGGTTGGTTCCGCGGTCTGTGGCGCCCACTCCTCGGGGAAGCGGAAGAACGCCCGAGCGCCGTGCGGCCCGATGATCTGCGCGTCAACCGCAGCGAGCACGACCTCAGAGTCGGGCGGCGGCTCTAGCGCCGTTTCGTCGGGGCGCACGATCTGGTTCTCCCACGGCAGGCCAGACAGCACAAGGAACTGCTGCAGAAAGCCAGTCGCCAACGAGGCGAGCCGGTTGCAGTAGGGCAAAATGTAGGAGTCGACGAGCGAACGGCGCACTAGTTCGCCGTTGACATACTTCGACTCCACGAGCGAGCCATCGACCGCACGCGCCTCGACGTCGAGAAACACGAGGAGCAAGTCAGCGAGCGTGGTGCGGACTTGCAAAACGCGCTCGTCGTACTTCCGCTCGAACGCCAGGTGCCGAAACTCGCCGGTGCGTTCGCCGGGCACCGTCGCGACAGTCGGCACGAGCTCGGCCGACGTGCGCGGGTGCTCGACGGCAGAAGTGATGGCGCGGTCAAGCGAGGCCGTAAACCATTCGATCAACGACGGCACCGTCTGCGTGCCGCCGGGTCCGCTTGCCACCGGCGGCGGCTGGACTTCGGCGGGGACCAGCAACAGCCCGGGCGACAGGTTCACTTGGGCGATCACGCCGAGCAGGCGGTCTAGGCAAATGATCGTGTCGCACACGTGTGCGGCGGCCATCACGCCAGACCACGGGACTCCCGACTCGCGCCCGAGCTTCGACTCGCGGCAATGGCCCCACACGACCGAGTCGACGGGCAGCTGCAGCGGGTCGCGGGTGCCGTCCTCGATGGTGACCCAGGGTGCGCGAAAGCGCAACGCAAGCGGCGACACGGCGCGCCACTGCCCGCCGCGGTCCTCGTCGTTCCAGCCGATGAGGACGGCCTCACCACCGACGAATAACTCAGACGCGAAGCGCTCTGCGAGTTCGGCTTGGCCACCAACGCCGGAGCCAAAGCCGCGGACCCACTCGTGCGCGGGAAGAACCTCAGAGGCCTCGTAGACGGTGGCGCCCGAGTCCGACATCATCGCCTGGCGCGCCACGAGGGGAACCTTGCCGACCAGGCGCGCCACCGAACGCGTCGCGTTCATGACCTCACCGACGCGTTCCCAGTGTCGGTACGCGGCCTCTTGGCGGGCGCCGTTGGGTCTCGCCTTCGCGAACTCGCCCGACAGCGAGGCCTTCGCCTCCGCCGCGGCCGAGACTTCGACGGTGCGAATTACGCGTTCGAGCAGGGCGCCCCAGGTTGGCGGGGACGGGCCAGGCGCGTACTCACTGACCCGCCCCCGTGAATCTGACACCAGCAGCGCCACGAGGCGTGCTCAGTCCCGCTCGGCGATGGTGGCGAGATGGATCAGGGCGTCGTCGATTGCGACCATGAGCCACGCGGCGAGAGTGCCCAGCGCGCCGCCGCCGATGGCGCTCAGCCACGACATGTCGGTTGCGAGCGCAGCGACGGGCACAACGAGCGCCGCGACCCAAAATGAGGTACAGCGAGCGCAGTTCAGCACTTGGCGCGCAAAGCCGGTGGGGATGCGGTCGCGCAGCGGCTTTGTGATCACGTCAGCAGCGAGGAGCCACGCGAGGGTTGCCACGATCGCGGCGACGGCGATCACTCAGCGACCGCCACGACAGCCACACGGCTGGCGCACCGTCGCCGCGCCACGGGCGCTAGCGGCCCTCTTGGCCGCAGCCTTGCCGGTGTGGATTTGCACCGAGCCGCCGGAGGTGAGAGCGAAGTGCGTCAGGTTGGTCGACGTGTGAGTCTGCGCCGCGCCATGAAACGCCCACGTCTCGCCGTTGAGAGTGACCTGCAACACATGAGTGCCCGAGTCGTACGTCGCCGATCCGGGCACGCAATCGGTGGACCCGCCGGTCATTCGCACGCAGCCATCGAGTGTCGTTGCCACGTCGCGGGATGGTAGCGCGTGACGTAACGCAACGGGCGTTACACTCAACGGCGCGCGCTGGGTGGAGTAGTGCTAGCTCGTCGGACCTAGGATCCGAATGCCTCGGTTGGATTCCGGGCTCAGCGCGTTACACGCCCATCGTCACCGGCCGAGGTGATGGGGCTGCGATCTCAATCGTTTGCGGTCCTTGGCCCATAAGTTCAGTGAGCGCCCACACCAGAGCGTCCATGCGGTCCGGGCTCTTTTCGCCCGGAACCCACGAAGTCATCTGGTCCTCAAGGAGTTGCAGTTCGCGGCCGACATGAGAGACGCGGCCCTGCTCGTAAAGCGCCGCAATCGGCTCGGCGCGTGTGAGCTTGCCGCGGCTGGCGTGCACGAGCTTCACCGGGATATCGGGAGCGATCTGGCTCCACACCGACGTGAGCCAGTCCCCGCCCTGGTTGGCCTCTACGACAACGGCGTCGGCCTTGAGCTCTCGGTACAGCGCCGCGGCACGCTGGACAGCAGCCGCGGGAGACGCCCGCAGCGTTCGGTCAGCCAAGACGTACCCGCGCCCGTCGAAGCCGAGCCCGGCGGCGACGATGCCCATGAGGTCCGAGGTTTCGGTCTTCTTGGCCGCCGGGTCCATCGCCACGACTACACGCCGCAAGGGCGGGGCGGCATCGACTCGTCCGGCGTCGATGTTCGTCAGCGACCAGAGCGCGCCCTCGACATCCTCAAGCATCTCGCCATCGAGTTCCTGGCGCCCCAACCGCGTGCCGCCGTAGGCGTCGACCATTGCAGCGAGCGCTTCGGGCGCAAGGTTCTCGGCGTTGTCCTGGGTGCGCCCTCTTGTGATGACCCACCCAGGCTGCGAAGCGCTCGCGAGCAACAGCCGCAAGAGCGCGACGCGTCGTGGCGTGCCCGAGACGACGACGCGAGGTTGCGCGCCGTCGGCGAGTGGGATGCGAAGGGCAAACATGAGGTTCGGCCAAATGTCAGCGCCCGTGCGCGCCATCGAGCCAGGCTCCTCGACCCACGCAACACACAGGTTCGGGCCGCGTTGCTTCTCCGGCGACTCGGCCGCTCGGATATCAGCGCGGAAACCGTTGGGCCAACGCACCTCGCCGTGACTTCGGTTCCACGCCAGCGCCACGCCGTACCGCGCAGCGACGGCGATCAGACCCGACGGGCCCTCAACACAAATGTCGCGGCCGTCGGCAAACGTCGGCGGCACGATCGCGCCAAGCGCTCCGGGGTTGGCCATCGCGGTCTCGTGGAACCACTCGGCCGCTGAGCGAGTCTTTCCGAACCCGCGCCCGGCGAGCAGCAGCCATACGCGCCAATCATCGACGGGCGGCAACTGTTCGGGCCGGGCGTGTGAGTGCCCAGCAACGGGCCAGTGCTGGCCCATCGGGGCCTCGGCGCGATAACCACCGAGCGCAAGACACGCCGAGCACGGGCGCCACGAGATGGCAGCGAGCGCTCGCAACTCCTCGGCCCGGCGCTGCGACGCGTCGCGGAGCGCGGCAGTCGGGTCAGCTAGGGAAGTCAGGGACATGACGGATCACGCCATCTCGCGCATCCGCGACAGGAGCGGTTCGCCCATCACCTGCCATACCCGAACGACCGGCCCCATCACTCGCCCACCCGCGCAAGCAACACCGTCGCCACTTGCTCGTCATCGAACCCGGCCTCGCGCAGGCGGCGCTCAAAGCCAGCCACGTCGCTGGCCGCGGCGGTAGCCACGGCTGCACGGGCCTGCTCCTCAGCAGCAGCGACGGCGCGCTCGTCGAGTCCGGCAGCCACGCACACCTTCGCTGCGGTGATCACGCGGTCATGCCAGGCGCCCAGTTCGCCGGCGAAGACGTGCACGCGCTGCACGGCTCGATACTCGTTGCCGTTGCTCGTGATGACCTCCAACGGGTTCGGGTTGTTCCCGTCGTCGGTCATCTGAGCCACCACCCGAAGCCACCACTCGTGGCGGATCACGGCGTGGCGTAACGCGCCAAGGAGCACGTCGCGCGGGTCGAGCTTTTCGGCGGTTTCCTTGTCGATTTCGAGCAGCGACAGCGACCGCTCCATCACTCTCGTAACGCGCTCGGTCGCGAGGCGCGCAGCGGCCTTGCGCTTCGCCTGTGGCGAGCTACCGCCGTGGGCCTTACACACGGCCTGCCCGTCCATCGCCCGAGCGGTGCAACGCCGCGTCCCGTCCTTGAGCATCGCGGCGCACTTGCCGTCGTCTCGGCGTTTGAGTCCGGCTGCGGTCATGGCGCGATCAACTCCAGTTCTTGGGCGGGTTTGGGCAACGTCCAGAGTCCCTGCTTGCCCCTCATCGGGATCGGCTCGACTGGGAAGGGATTGGCCAACACCCAGTGGTACATCCACGGTTGG
>JACCDG011814060.1_pt1 | contig 21252 bp, 23 predicted proteins | sample 7442471 | NCBI WGS metagenome assembly JACCDG01 (sample SAMN15323444, study PRJNA562643) | freshwater metagenome | isolation source: river surface water | place: USA:Blue River Watershed | collected 2017-08-17 | reverse complement strand
GTAAGAGTCTGTCCCTCCTCGAGATACCATGAGTAAGGAAACACAAGAGTCTTTGAGTCTTCTGGTTGTGACAGTGCAATGCTCTGGTAGATCCTGAGACAACCACCTACAAGGTCTCCTATATCTTCAATCGATGGATAGAATCCAGAGTTTCTCTGTGGATGTCTAGTGACAATCGATCCCGTGGGTGGAGCATAAGCCAGCTTCAGCAGCTCCTCGATGTTGGGGATCTGACGACGAAGGCTTGCACTATGCTCGAGAGTGGTGTATTTCATTGGCGTGAGGGCTTCTGCCTTTCACCAATGGTGATTTCATTGGAGTAGATCTTCTGGAACTCCGGAACACCCTTGGCAGCCGAGTAGGTTTCGACCGAGCCAACGTCATAGTACTGGAGGCGGACAATGGGAACGATGATCTTGGCAGTCGTGGGATCCAGCCTCACGACGACGATCAAGTCGGACTTCGTGATCGGTTGAACACCCTTGGCGAAGAAGATTTTGGCAGTCTGGTTGACCGGACCTACTCGAAGTGGAGCATCGTCCTTCAGGTTGTAGAAGTAGGTGGAGTAGAGCAGGACTGGTATCTCAACGTGGATCAGGCCACTTCCCTGGCAGTTGCGGCAGTCCGAGCTTGGATCCTTGCCATTGATGGTACAGCGGCACTTCTGCACCCTGTCTCTACTGTCCCTATAGGGCCGGCGCACAAGGCAATACCCTCCCAGACCTTCATCTAGGAGGGTCGCAAACTCCTTGGCAATGTTGATCGTACCAAGAGCCACGTACAGCTCCTACCTTAGTCGGGTGGGTTGTAGTCCGGAGACTGGAGCTCGCCAAAGGATGACCGCCACCTGGTAAATGCGGTGATCGAGTAGAGTCTGGATGGGTGATAGGCCCTGGCTCCCTGCACTGCTCCAGCCAGAGCAACGGCATCATCTCCGAAGATACCAATCCAGCTTCCACGGAGACAGTCTTCGTTCCTCCGGCGGAAGCCACCAAGGATGTCCGCAATTGGTCCAGAGGTTGGAGCCATCTGGAAGCTCACTCTGAAGTCGGCAAGCTGCTTCTCCTGGGGCCGGCCACCGGTGAGCTGCTCGGTGATCAGGGCTTCTTCCATCATACGACGGAACACAGCGCACCTGACCCAGGACTTCATGTACATCGTAGGACACTGGAACAACCTATCTGTTCCACGGCCGTAACCGTTGAGCACCCTCATCAGGTAGTCGGATTCCATGAAGATCGTGTACGCCAACTCAGCATCGGTATATCCGAGCTTGGTCAGGAACATCTTCACATCGTACTTCACATTGTCCATGTAGGCCCAGAATGGGTAGTAGGCCGTTCCAAAGGTCATGGAGATGTCTTCGTCCGTCTCTCCAGTCACTTCATCCTCGTCAATGGTTGGAGCACCAGCCTTCAGGGTGATTGTGACCCTGGTATTCTCGTCCCACACACCACCAGAAGTAGTGATCTCTTCCTTCGAGCAGTCCATGTTGGTGACGTGGTAGGTCTTTTCGACCGTCTCGAAAACCAGTACGGCCGTCTTTCCACCATTGGTAAGTGTAACAGATTCAATGACTGGTGTGTCATGGGGCCGGACAGAATCGCCGTCGATTGGTACGACCGAAACGCTGAAGTCGTTGACCTCGATCTCTTCCTCGTCCAGCATGAAGTTGAAGGTCATGTTGATGTTGCCAACCGGAGTGGATCCCATTCCACTCCTCAGCTGGTTGTTGAAGGAGTCGTTGACCGGCTTGCTGGATACAAGAGCCTGGGTAGTTCCACTGGAACTAGTGGACTCTGTGACGAGGTATGGAGATCCTGTCGTGGACCACGGGCTTTCAAACGTCGATCCGTCCACCACCGTATGAGTACCGGTCTGGAAGAAGATCGTCTTCTCGAACGCCAGAGCCTGTCCACCAGAGCTCCTGATCGCTGTGCTCAGGACGAGCTTGTACTGGGTATTGGGATTTAGGGTGTATGCTGGGAAGATACGGATGACCCACTCGTCGTCATCGTTCTCCTCTACCTGAAGCTCTATCGTTTCAGGCTTGGCCTGGTTCTGAATGGAAACAAGAATGACTGCCCCGGTAACCACAGTAGCCGGATTCAGATCGTCGAACACCACCGAGATCGGAGTGTTTACCGCAACCTGAGTGCTGGCATTCTCTGGACTAGCAGAGATGAATACCGGGGCAGCCATCTAGGGTTACTCCTGGGTCTTTGCGAGTGCCTTGGACTCCGACTCTCCGAACTCCATCTGGTGGATCAGGCTTTCGAGGGCCGTGATGACTTCCCGACGTCCCTTGTTGTCCTTCTCGACACAGATCATCTGCTGAATGGTGAGCTTCGGACTGGCCTTGGCGTACTTCATGATGTTCTCGAGAGAGTTGCCGATTGGGCGACCATTTGGTCCACTGTCGGCATTCTCATAGTTCATCATGTAGATCAGCTTGTTCTTGCTGGCCGGATTCAGGGATGCCATCGGGTCCGGGCTTTCCTTCGACAGGGGCGGCCTGGTGGCCATCGGATCGACGATGTCCTGATCACCATTGCTGACGTTGATCAGATCCTTGCTCTGGAGGCCATTTGCGATGGCGATCAGACCATGCAGCGGAAGCTGTTCGAGGCTGGGTACTCCATTGGCACCGAACCTGACAGTCCTGGTTCCGCCAGACGACATGCTCAGAACCACCTTGCCAGATGTTGGGTGATCCGTGATGTCGAACAGGATGCGCTTTGCCGTGTTGAGCTTCACTGCCTTGATGTTGACAAGATTGGCGAGGATGTTCTTCCTCTTCTCGGCAGAGTTCTTGCGGTACCGCTCGACGACTTCCTTGCCACCCATCAGCACCTTGGTGGGAATCGGAAGTGCCGGACCCTTCACTTCTGCGGTGGCAGTGCCACCTGCATCCTTGTCCTTCGTTCCTTCGGCCATGGTACTACTCCTCTTGGGTATATCGGTGTCGATGCTGACACCTGTGGTGAGACACGCTGGAATAACGCTGGGCCCGGTCGACACCCCTCGACCGGGCCCGGTTCCCTGATGCGCAAGTGGTAATAAAGACCAAGGGCCCAGATTTCTCCAGGCCCTTGGGATTCCTCAGGTTGACCTCTGGTGCCTGGATCAGGAACCGTAGATCGTGTCGCCGACCGGGAAGCCGTCGAGGTCAATGTTGTCATCGAACGTGGGGACGTACGAGAACTTGTTGACGAAGTCGAAGGCGTACTTGTCGACCGGAACGCCACGAATGACGCGGATTGCGGCACCGTTGAGTTCCGTGGCGAACGCATACTTCTCGCTCACCTTGAAGTTCCGGAAATCCGTTTCCGGGGTCACCCACTCGCCGGAGTTCACACCACCCTGGTTGACGAGATACCCAAGGTACCTCGAGTCCGCGATGATGATATCGACATGCGCCGGGTAGTTGCCCGAAGCGGCCGAGTAGAACCCGTAGGGCGTGACCAGCGGCTCCATCATGAATGGAAGCTGGTTCGGGAAGGCCTTCGTTGCCATGTTCGACAGCTCGGTCATCGCATCATGCCGACGATGAAGCTGCGGAACATTCTGGGCGAAGTTCTGGAACCCGGAATTGCCCTGTGGCGTCTGCCAGATCTTCGACATGGCCGCCGCTCCACCGTTCTGGAACGTCCAGCTGCGAAGCTCCGGGTCACGGAGGAACATCGGGAAGGCCAGCGGGTGGATGATCATGAGATCAGGCATGAATCCATCGGCCAGCATTTCCGACCAGACCTGGATGATGTCGCCGGCCGTCATCGTGCCATTGAGCACTCCGAGCGAGTCGCGACCGGTGGTGCGACGGGCACCAGCCGTGATGTTGTCGAACGCCACCCGCCCCTGACGGAGCAGGAAGTTCGCTGCCTTGCGTTCCTTCGTGCGCTCGAGAGCCTTGCCCAGACCGCCGAGCAGGATTCCGAGCAGATGGAACTGCGAAGCGGATTCCGACAGCTTCCAGGCATCGTCAGTGAAGGAGACCTTCAGACCGACCTTGCCCGTCACAACGGACATCGATCCCTGCATTTCGAACTTCGACATGGTGGGGTACTGCTCGGCCTCACCCATGTCTTCGGCCTCAGGCAGTCCGCCAATCGACGGGAAGCTGACGACCTGGTTCTCCGGGATGTTGATCGGAGTCAGACGCTTGTAGAGCTGAGCTGTCGGCTCCTGGGGCATCTGAATGATGTTCGAGATGATCTGCGGGATGAACGGCTTGATCTCGTTGGACGTGATATAGTCCTTGAAGGACATATCGACGCCCATTCGGGTCCGGCCATTGTTCAGGATGACATTGATGCCGTCCTGAACCTTCTGACCAGGGGTGCGCGTCCCGGCGCTCTTCGCCTTGATCTCGTCGAGAAAGCCTGCATCCGAGGAGATCAGATTGAAGATTGCGTCCTTGACGACTTCACCAATGGTATCGCCGAGACGATCCTTGATCTCGGCGGAGTTGTTTGGTGTCGTGGTTGCCATGTTGGGTTGGTTTCCTTGGTGGATTCGTCCGGGTCTATTAGGACCCGATCAGGATGCGAAGCGAGCCGGCGTCGTTGTAGCTGTTTGGAGCGACGTTGCCCCGGAGCGAATTGCCGACCTGGAAGAGGTGAGCCGGGATGCCATACGTATCCCGTCCGGAAAGACCCATGCCTGGGGTCGTGACGACCTTCGAAAGGGCCGGCGCCTGGCCGTCCTCGTCGAGAGAGCGGAAGACCTGGAGAACCTTGCCCATGACATGGTTGAGGTTCTTGACGGCACCCGCATTGCCCGAGAGCTCGATGATGACACCGGTGTCGGTGGCATTCGTCGCGGAACCCGAGACATCCGTCATGGCATCGGTAGCCGTGATGTTTCCTTCGGCACCAACGATGAGGGACGTGATGGTGACGACGGCACCAGAGACAGAGGCCGTCAGATCGCCCGGTGGAAGGATGACGTCGAGTGTCGCCTTGATGTTGGCGGCAGTCGTCGCCTCGTCACTGGCATCAGCGACGACAAACTCGCCGGCACTCGTGTCCGCAGTGCCACCATAGGCAACCGCCGTGAGGGTGTAGGTGTTGCCGGCGTGATGGATCTTGAACGTCTCACCAGCGACCACCCCGTTGCCTGCCGCGACAGTGATGGCGTAGCTCGGGGCCGTGGCCGTCAGAGCACCCATCGCCAGCATGTTCGCAACATCGAACGCCGGACGGTTGGTTGCACTGATGTTCGTGATGAGCTTCGGAACGATGGAATCGCCAGGATCCGGGTCCCGTCCGAACTTCAGGGCTCCGAAGCGGTAGAACGGAATCGATGCGACGCCGTTGTTGGCGATCACCGGCTTGAGTTCCGGGTTGTAGTTCTGGTAGAGACTCGACGGGAAGTTCCGGACACCATTGGTGTACGAGAAGTTCCGGCCGATGGGGGCGTTCGCCACACCAATGGGGAACACCTTGGTGAACGAGGCAGAGGTTGTGCCGGCGGCGGCAACCGCAACACCGGGAGTATCGAGGCTTTCGATCAGCTGATCGACGTCGACCGACGTGTAGGTGGCCGTGGCTGCACCACTACCAGTGGCGGGCACGATGTACTGCCGACCAGTCGTTGGGTCGCGGTAGATACCGACGGGCTCACCCTGCTCGATGACCACTGCATCCTGCCAGCGGCCGTCACCGATCACTGCGCCGTAGAGACGCTTGACCGGAAGAGCCGGGTGGGGCTCGATGTTCTTGAGGTGGGTGGTGCGACCAGGCTGATCCTGCCACATGAACGGCACCGAGTACTTGGTACCGTATGGACGCATACCTGGTGTCGGGGCGGTGGCGTAGTTGCTTGGGACGTAGGACATTTTTGCTTCATCCTTCTTGAAGTAGGAGTGGTGTGCTGAACGGACCTGGGCCAGAGACTAGCTTACCAGCCGAGAGCCGACTTCACACTATCCTTCTTGGGATTCGACTCACCTGCATCGGCCTTGTCCTTCAGCTTCTCCTCCGGAGGGTTGGAGGGCTTTGGGGACTCGTTGGCCTTGTCCTTCGTCGGGGCCGCAGTGGTGCGGAACTCGAGGATTGCGTCGCGGATGGCCGTCAGGGCGTCGAGAGACTTCTTGTCGAGATCGCCCTTGGCGTTCTTGTAAGCGTCGGAGTTGCGGTCCTTGACCGTCTCCGCCAGCTTGCCAGCTTCGATTCGGAGCTCGATGATCTCGTCAACCAGGCGAGTCTTGACCACTGCCTGCGTGGCTACTAGCTCGTCCTTGAGAGTCTTGATCTCGGCGTCCTTTTCGGAAATGGTCTTGTCAACAGCGTCCTTGACCTTCTTGTCCGAGAGGCTCGAAATGCCGGAAACCTCGCTCACTCTGAGCAGGTCACCAGCACTCGCCTTCGAAAGGAAGTCCAGAACCTGTGAGAGATTCGGTTCCATTGGGGTTGCCTTTGTGGCTTGGAGTTTGTCCTTCTGGACACCTGTTTCCTGCTTGAGGAGCGCAGGATCGGCACCCAGATTGGATAGCAGGGTTTCGGCCTTCACCGGACCCTTGTACAGACCATCCAACACAGCTTTGACAGATGCGCTCTTCTGGATCTCGGTGGCTGCCGGAAGACATCCGTTTGGACCCACACCATCCGAACCCATCAGTTGGCGGAAGCGATCAAACGAGATAGTGTCATCCTTCAGCTCGGTCAGCAACTGCTGATAATCCGGATCCTTCCTCACATCCTCGTTAGCCAGACACCTGGCCTTATCGAGGGAGTGAATAACAAGTGCCCTGTTGAACTGTTGGTCTGTCAGTTTGGAAGAGAACACACGATCAGTAGTATGCAGGTTTTCACGACGACGAAGCTCGAAGTGAATCTGACTGCGGACTGCTGGATCGATTGCCAGGGAAGAGTCTCTCAACAGGGAGAGTCCAGCCTGAACATAGGTTGGGTTGTGTGCTGGGAACGTGCGATTTGGTCCGACATACGCATTGTCCGGAAGATCGTCACGCTCACGACCAGAGAGGCGCTTGTTGCCCAGGATACCCTTCACCAGGCTAAACTGAGTGTCGGTCAGCTTCTCGTTCTCGACACCTGTCGGATAGATCGTTGGCCCTCGCTCAGTGAGTTCGGGACCAGAGTTCAGACTGTCGAGAAGCATCTGGCGATCCACACAGCTGTCGAGGATGTTCTTGTCGGGGTTCGCCATATCGACGATCCTGGAACCATCCTTCCAGACGGCGAAGACTTCGATGGAGGCATCTTCAACCAGGTCCTTCTTGTCGTCCCCAACAACGGTGACCTCTTCCACACGGGTCATTGGGTCGCCGGCGTAGCCATCCTCGATGAAGGCAAGATGCACATTGGAGAAGGAACTCATGATGGAGTAGGCCTTCTTCTCCCCTATGACCTTTCCTTCCTTGTCCCTCGTCTTGTACCTGTCACCATAGTAGTGATGGAGCTTGATGTTGTCCTCGTTGTCGTCGCCGTTTTCTCCGTTGCAGCAGTAGCGACCAACCGAAGGACTGCCACAGATCGAGCAGACAGACGCCTTGGCATTGTCCTGATCCGGAAACCGACCAACGGACATTCGGTTGAACCGGCCGTCGATTACCTTCTCTGCGGCCTTCGCATCATGGATGGCAATCCAGAGTACCTCTTCTCCCAGACCAGCCGAAGCATCGAGATTGTAGGAGTGCTTCTCTTCGTATTCACTTTCCTTGCCACCGGAGAGATCACGATACTCGGCCTTCAGGACAGTTCCAATGGAATCAGCATAGTGACCACCATTGAGCACCGGAGCCTTCGGCCAGCTCTTCAGACCGTCTCTGATGCCCTTGGGAGTGAAGACTCCACCGTTGTAGTACTTGCCGGCGTGACCTACCACGACCTTGGCGACTACAAGGGCCTTGCTAGCCATGTCCTTGATGGACACAGATGTCCGATCCGTATCTCCGACGGTCTTCCCGCGAAGGGTTCGAATCTCTGTGTTTGCCTTGACTAGCGAGAGAAGATCCATGGATGTGCCTTTCAACGCTGATAGCTCCGGTAATAAGGTCTTTTAGTCCTTCGCTGCTTCTCCTGGCTTCTTACCACCGTGTTGATTGGTTCCACGGGTCTTCTGGGTAGCCTTGGATTCCCCACCACTATCACTACTGCCACCGGCGGGGACTCCATACTTCGCTGCTACCCGGGCTGTCTCCTCGGCCTTCACAAGCTCGACGACGTTGAAGTAGAGCCTGCCTTCTTCCGCTGGAGTCAACGGGTATCTGCTGAGCTTTTCACGCATCTCTTCGAACGTAATGACGTTGCCATGGAACAGGGACAGCTGGTGGGTTTCCTCGGCGATTCTTTCACCCTGGTCGATGGAATTGAAGTTGAATCGACCGTTGTACCGTTCATCATGGGGATCGATCCCACCCTCACGCTGAATGTCGTCGATGATGCCAAAGTTGACGGCCCGTTCGACAAACTCGGCAATGTAGTTGGCCCGGCTTACGCCTTCCTTGCTGAGTTCCTTGGCCGAACTACGGGAGGTGCCAGAATTGTCACCCTTGTCGAGACTGGAGAGGCCGAGCCCCTCGGATACCCTAGTGCGGTAGTATTCGAGGAGGGGCATCATCTTGTCGACGTCATAACCATCCAGAACCTTTTCGATGACAGTTCGGTGGTCGGTGCAGACTACACCTTCAAGGGAGAGAGTCTCGAACTTCGAAGCTACCTGGGAAACTTCGATCTGGATGCCGTCTGGGGAAGCAAATGCTGGGATCAGATCCGTACCAACCCTGACCTGGAGAAGGGGGTAGGCACGCTGATAGGCGATGATACCCATCAGTTCTTCGAGCTTTCGGAGCTCAACGATGTCCCCAACGGTAGGAAGGACGAAGGGACATCCCATCAGGAACCCAGGCTGGCGGAACATGGCGATATGAGCCACGTCCTCCGCCCTGAAGATCCTGCTATTGGATCCCAATCCCTCGTTGAAGATGAGGTCGGTTATGGAGGACCCTCCAAACATCCCGTCACGGATTTCCCAACGGGAGATACGACGTGTGGACTTCTTGAGCCATGGTAGGGCGTTGGTTGTATCGAGCACCTCGAGAGCCATGATTGGATCGATAGTCCGATTCTTTCCCTCGATCCGAACCGGCCTGGCACCCTTCACCTCACCACGGGTCTTGTAGATCATGGCGTTCGAATAGGCAGAGGCCTGCCTCAGGATGTCATCCAGCACTCCCTCAAATGGCTGACCACTGGTATCAGCGATACGGTGTAGCCGATCCTTGATGTACTTTATCGTCCCAGGATCGCGGCTCTGGATGGTCCAGCCGGCGTTCATCACACGTTCTACGGTCTTCTGGACCGCATTCTGGAACATCTCCTCGTTCATCATGAGCTTTGCTACACGCTGCATGTCGAACTCTGGAACTGCCTGGATCGATCCACTTCTCTCGGAAGCCATGAGGCCCTGAGCTAGGGCTAGGAACCCGGAGCTACTCCTGGACTTGGGTACGACAGAACGTACAACCGGAGTCTTGATAATTGCATCGACAATAGCAGAAGAACGACCCTGGCTAGCAGAGTCGTAGGGGACGATGCCAAATTGTGGGCTTTCGTACTGAAGTTCTCTGAACATCAGTTGGGGTCCCCAGTAGGTCTGGTCTCGGCATCCATAATAGCCTGGATTCTCTTTGTGCGATCATCCGGCCTGATGGTTGCAAGGCCATTCAGCATCCTGGCATGGGCAGACCTGGCATCTTCCGACACATCTCCCGTAAGAGGGTCAGAAGATAGCGGGGCAATAAGGTCAGACCTGGGACTGTTGGTTTCTGCTCCAGGAATCTCGGTCCTTGAGTGCTGGGCTAGGGATCTGATCTCCTTCATCTCGGCCAGAAGTCTGATTTTGGAGAAGTTATCCCGGACATACCGGTCCTGGGTGGACTTGTTGGCCATCACTACATGAAGGTCCTCTCCAGTGGAAGACTGGACGAGGTTCTTGACGAATCCGGACATCAGGACAGGTCTCCAGACGGAACTTCCGGTTCGGTTTTACCAACCAGGTTCCTGAAGAATGCCCTGATTCCCCTCATCCGTCCAAGGGTCTTGGTAGTTCCAATGGAACTGTTGTCAATGATCTGAGCCGTCTTCCGGCACACTGGACCCTTGATCGCAGCGACTTCAAGAGCCGAGGAGGAGAGGTCTCGGACAACTGCTGGGTTCACCTGGCTGCGTCGCATATCTAGGCGACCAAGAGACCGGCTTGCCGACTCATCGGACGAACATACAGCCACATGGGCTCCTGCCCTGGCTAGGGTGTTGCCCTTCAGAGCAGAGACAGAACCCTGGGCTTCAGACCTGAACTTCTGATGGGGAACAGTGGCCCCAGAGAATCTGTAGGCTGGTTCGAGCAACGAACCACAGGCCAGGTCAGCAGCCTGCTCACTGATCGAGGTGTTGAGCTGCACCTCTTCAAGAAGCTGTTGGAGGTCCGGACCATTCTTCACAGCGCCGGCCTTCAGCTTCATGAGCTGGTTCTTCTGGTCCTGAAGCCTGGCAAGTTCGGAGTAGGCCACATCCATCCCAAGCAGATCCACTTCCTCGGGATCCTCGGCCTCAAGGACGCAGTGGGCGACGAAGCTCATGACTCTTGAAGCTACGCTGAGCATCAGATGGACACCGAGATAGGGATTTCAGGGAAGTCGGACTTCGTGCCAATGGATCCCAGATCGTTGAGATCTGGAATCTCTTCCTGGCTCTGACCAATGAGATGCTTGAGCTTCTCAAGAACCAGGTCGAGTGGAGACTTGTAGTGCTTCACCAAGGATCTTCCAACTGTGCCCTTCTTCAGATCGGTGAACGACTGTCCGGTCATCTTCTTCAGCTGTCCATCCAACGCACTGGATCCAAGATCGGAAGGGTAATTCATCTCTGGAAGAGAGGATACCTTGGCGGCAAAGGACGAAGTGGACATGGAGGATAGAACCTCCAGTGGAGACGAAGAACCGCTACCCGACATGGTAGTAGGGGAGAGAGTTGAGTTGGTTGGCTGGAACAGCGTAGGTCCCTGAGGAAGACCCATACCCATCAACCGACCAGCATCCATTGTTGGAGTCTGCGCGATTGAGCTGGTGGTGGCTGACTGCTCAGACCCCGACTGTTCAGTCTTGGCAGGACTGGTCAACTGTCCAATGGTGTTCTGAATGGGGTTCTTTGGAAGGACTCCGCTGTCCTGGAGGACGTTGAGAGCAACTGGTCCAGCTGGCCCAAGAGCCGAGGCAGCTAGAGCGTTAAGTCCAATGTTCTCAATGTCTCCCGAAAGTAGGGAGTCAATTCCAACCTTATCGCCCACAAATTCAGCAGCATCCCCCAACAGGGAGGGAATCTGCTCAAGGGACTTGAGCTGAATACCACTCATGAGAGCCCTCCACCAGATTCGGAAGTGCTGGACCTGATGGCCTGGAGAGCGATAGTACCGGCTGGGCCGAACTGGGTGGCCACGGCAACATCAAGCAATGGACCCAGGCTCTCTGCTGCCTCGGTTATCGTAGTAGTGATAGACGACAGCTGATTTCTCAACTGACTCACCACACTACCAGCAATACCCATTGTGATGGCTTGTTCGGCAGGAAGTGGCCCAGAGTCGTCGGGGATCGAGAGATCGATCATCCGGTTCCTGATCAGAAGGTCATGTTGCGACTGACTGGGGTAGGACTGTGGGGAAGGAGGGGATTCTTCGTACAACAGTCCAGCAGTCTGCTCTATGATGTACCCTTGGGCCGGCCAAGGGCAGAATACGATGACCTGACCACGAATCCTGGTGGAGTTCTGCCACTCGTCAAACGATGTGGCGAATCCCTCGGAGAGCTTGTCGATCAGATAGTACAGGTATGGATTCCGGTCGTTCTGCTGGCTGACAAAGAGAGGATGGATCTCTGGTACCTGACGGGCATCACCACGCTCGACCAACTCTCCGAAGATGTTGGTGTAGCTTCTCGGTCCAATCGAGGCTTCCTTGGCTCCCTGGGCAGCAGGACTCTCCACCACCCACTGATCGCCACGAATGGCGGAGGCGGTGTTGACCTTCAGGATGTGCTTGCCCATTCTGGCCATCAGACATCATCCGTCCTGGAGATCGCACGACTGATCAGGCGCTTGAACGCCTGATCATCTGCCTCTGGGTCACCGGTCTGGCATCCTACTACATCAGACGGATCAACGTCCCAGAGAGCCAGGGACCGTCTGACCATCCTCTTGTAGAAACCATACCCCAACACAGTTCCGTTCTTCGTTCCTACCCGGTCGATGGATATGAGGAGAGAAGAAATCGAGGGGGGAATGATGGAGTTGTCTTCATTGAGTTCCCAGGACGCATACTTCTGGTCCAGCAATCCGATGTGTGTTCTCCACTTTCCCATGACACGGTCGATGTTCTCGATCATCTCATCGATGTTCGGAGCAACAGATGAGATCTCCTGCTGGGACTGCCCTTCAGCAGCCCTGGGAGATGTACGTCTGAATGGTTTGAAGGAGAAGGTCAAAAGGCCGACCTGCCAAAGGGGTTTCTACGACCGGTGGACTTCAGCACCTTGTTGGCAATGACTGTATGCTGTCTCGGCCTTTCATCGTCCAGTTCCCCCTGAGACTGCTTTACCGAGGGCTTCAGGAACTCGGCTCGGTCGGCCGGCCTGGCGTTGGACCTGGCACCAGCCAGAGCAGCAGCCTGTGCCTGCTTGAGCTTCTCGATGAGTGGATCATCGGGGGAGATCTGCCCGACGACAGCACTTCCAGACCTCTGACGACCAATGACAGCCGACATTCCAGAGGGACGCCTAACGAAGTCGCTGGTCTCGACGATGAAAGCCATCAGGGCAAGAGCCATGGCTATTGCATCGTGATCATCCTCTGCACTCCAGGTAGGACGACCTGTAGGAGTCATCTTCTTCCTGAACTTCAGGAGGGAGGGGACTAGGTTTTCACGAAGCTGATTGTTCTTCCTGAAGTCGAACTTCTGGCGAGTCAGGTCGAACTCGTTCTTCGGTATCATCAGGGCGTGTTCCTGCACAAGACCCTTGGCGATTTCCACCATGAAGGGCTTGTTCTCCTTCTGAATCATCTTCCTGGTGCCCTTGTCATACACCTCCGTATTGGCGTTCATGTTGATGCCCTTCACATTTATCAGGTTCCTATCCTGTGGTGTCCAAGTTGAATCCCTCTCTTCGTTCAGTGTTGAGATTTCATGCAATCTTTGGATTTGTGTCGAGCCAAAGCCCTCATCGGCATAGATGAACATTGGCATGAACATCCTGTTCAAATACCTCACCATGTCGATGGCAGCTATCTGGGAGAACTTGGCGCTCTCGATGGTATAGCGGCCAACGATCTGGTACTTCTGCTTATCAGCATGGTACTCTATCACGATGAATCTGGTACCGATCTTGTCTCCGTTCCAATCGATACCGACCATCCTGATGTTGCCTTCCTTGAGTGGAATTGCAACAGCCTTGGTATAGTCTGGATGGTCGGTCTTCGGGTCGATCTCGATGGTGGGATACTTGACAGCCATGCTGTGACAGGCCATCAGGTCGTCATAGCTGAACTCGGTAGCCATTTCATCGCCGAACTGGGCAAGATACTCCCGAATCCAGCTGTCATCCGAAAGACAGGACTCCCTGGCAATCTCGACGTAGTCCTTGAGGCTAACTCCAGAAGCCAGACCACTCTTCGGATAGTCGTAGATGGTCCGATAGATCTCCTTGTAGAACCTGGACATTGGACCTTCACACATGTTGTAGAACTGCTCGCGCTTGCCAATGGGGGTGGACATACCAGTGAACTTGACCGATCCACCACCCTCGTTGATGATGGGGTTGATGACTTCCCAGGCCTTGAAGGTTAGGAAGTCAATCTCGTCACCCAGCACGTAGCCAGCATTCCCGTCCCAATCCTTCACGCCGTCGCCGCGAAGAGAAACAGACCGGTCGGCCGACTGGACACCAACAGAAGTGCCCTTGATCACGCAGCCAGACTTGAACCTCATCTCGAGAGGGCTCTTCTTGAACAACCTATCCGTATTGATGACAGGGATGATCCTTGAAAGGACGTACTCACCACCTCGGCGGGCGAGGTTCTCGACATCCTGGAAGATCTTCTCCGTCTGCTTCTTGAACGGGGCGAATACGATGATGGATTGCTTGATCTGAAACAGGGCGAAGTGCAAAAGCTCGACGGTGGCGATGGATGTCTTGCCCAATCGTCGGCTCATCCTCATGACCTTCTTCTTGGAAGTGCAGAGAATCGATTCCTGCTGGTACTCATACAGGTCGATTTTCAGCACCTCCTTGGCGAAGATCACTGGATTCATTGCATATATCAGATCGAGGATCTCGTCGTCAGAAAGTCCTTCCTCCCTACCAAGTCTCGTGATTCTCTCGGGATCTATGTCGGACTTGAACACATAGCTACAGGGGATCTTCCAATCCACTGGCCCATCTTCCGGGGCAAGGGACAGTCTCCTCATCTTCTTGGTGTAATCGTGGATGCACTTTACGCAGATCGGATGTAGATCCGCAGCATCCCTGGTAACTGTGGATTGGGTCTTTTCGTCAGTAGCTACCATGGAGGATTGCCGCCTCATTGCCCAGAGCCGATCTTGCATTCAGCCTGGAGTTGGATATGGCCTGGAGTGCTCTCTGCCTGTTGGTCAGACCCTGAGCCGTATCGGGAGACGCAGTGCCAAACTCCAGAGAGCGATGACCAGCTGCCATGTTCATCAGCCCCCGGCCGCTACTGTTGAGGGCCCACTTTCCGACATCATACACGTCCTTGGCCAACATTGCCCAGCCAGCCATTTCGAGAATCGTACCACCAGCCGCACCGATTGCTGCACCGGCCACCGTACCAGCTGGACCTCCCAGAAAGGTTCCAATGGTACCACCAAGCACAGCACCAGCAGGAATGCCGGCAAATGCAGCACCGGCCCTCAGGGCGTACTTGCTGGCCTGGGCGGCGTACTTTGTCCGGCTGAAGATACCACCGGCGGTGGAAATTGCCTTGAGACCTTCATGGGTGGCCCGAAGTCCTCCACGACCAGAGACCTGCTTTCCTAGTTGATCGACAATACTGTTGCCCATGTTGAAAGCCCAGCGGTTCTCAGCCATGAACCGGATACGCTCTCCACTGTGGGAGAAGCTCTTACCACTATAGAACGAGGCACCCTTGGCGGTCAACCTACTGCGTAGGCTCTTGGTCATCTGATCATCGATACTAGCAATCTGGCCACCTATATCGATAGGGCTCATACCAATTTGATGGGCACCACGCACCAGATCCCGATCATACCATCTCATGAACATCGACTGCTGCAAGCGGCCCAGCTGCCTGGAGGCCGATCCTCCAACTCCGAACTTCTTCTGGCTGTACCCGGCCATTGCCGAACCGATGCCAGCAGCACCTTCAAGTGTTGGACTGATCGGGTAGCCCAGGTTCCGGCCAACGACAGTCCCCAGAGCTAGCGAGGTGTAGGCATCGAACTTGAACTGGGAACCTACGGCCGAGAGAAATGGATGGGTGGATTGCTCTCCGGCCGGTGGAGCCATATCGTTTCCAGAATCGTAGTAGTTCACGGAATACTCCTACGACCGGAAGCCTTGCCTGCCATGGACTTGGTGGTGCCAAAGAACCTCTTGGCTCCTCGTGCCATACCACCAAAGATCGTAGGAGCAGCCATGAATCCCACCATGGCTCCCACACCAACCATGTTGGTCAGTCCTGTCACACCGCGCTCTGCAATAGCGTCGTTGGACACGGTTCTCACACGGGACTTCTCCCAGTCGGAGGCGATCCTGTACTTGTCATCTGGCATCAGATAGTACTCGCAACTTGGGATAGCATTTTGGTGCTAGAGACGAATTGACCACGTGCGTTTCTGTGTCGGTACTTTGATGGACTGAATATCCCCGGAATCTTGGTGGGACCAAGACTGGATGGGCCAGTGGAAGATGGAAAGAGACGCGGAATCGGAGCGTTGGGGTGGGAGTAGGGGAGGAACGGTCCACGAATCGGAAGGTGTCCACGTTGGACATTGCGCTGCTTGAGGATACTGGAGGTCCTGGAACGGCGGAACACATTGCCACCCAGGCCACCAATTCCAGCTCCGATCACTGCACCCTTGGCGATGGATCCACTGAACGAGGCATCTTCGTTCATCATGGAGCTGAAACCACCAAACATGCCACCGGCCAACGCACCAGAAGCTGCCCTGGCAGCCATGCCTCTAGTAGGCTTGAGCAAGCCCAAGCCTCCCTTGAGACGTCCAACTGCGCTCCAGAGACCCATGATCACATCCTATGATGGCCAGTTCGGTTTTGAAAGCTACGCTGCACAAGCCAGGGATCTACTGGAACGATCCTGCCTTGGTTGTAATAAACTGAACCGTCGGTAATCTCGGGTGTTGGAAGCTCATTGGCCTGTTCTTCCCTCTGGTTCTTGGCTCTTTCGTTGGCCAAATCGTAGGACAGAATGGCAGCAGCTCCTACGGCCGCAAGGGCATACCCACCCGGCACCTTCCGTACTGCCGTGGCGATCTTCGACCCCACGTTCTTCATCGTGGAGGCGGCCCTGGCCGATCTCGAGGGAGGGGGCATAGAGCCTGGCGGAACAGCTTTGATGATTGAGGAGCCAGCGCCGGCAGCCCCAGGCACTCCTCCTGTGGGAGGTGGTACTACAGGGGGTGGAACTGGTGGTACCTGTGGAACGCCATTTGTCGTGTAGATCTTCTCCAATTCTGCTGAAGTCTGACGGAGAAACTGCTTACGTTGCTCGAACTTCTCGGTAAAGTCGTCCCCAGGAGCGATTATCTTCATCTTTCGCTCCATCTTACCGTTTTCCAGCTCTAGTCGTTGCTGACTGACGTAATCAGCTGCTGACTGCACACCCAGTCTACCCTTACCACGACACTTGAAGCAGGTCTTGTCCTTGAGTGTGGACCTAGGATCGGAGGTAGCGATCTCCCATACCGGTCTTTGACCAGTACCACCACACCGGGGACAGATCACCATACTCACTCATCGTCCTCGAAGTCTTCGGTGCCTTGAGTAGAGTAGCTCTGTGGAGCCTGGTTGATTCCTGCACGCTCCATGTCTCTCTGCTGCATCTGGAGGATCTCTTCGTCCTTTTCCAGGACAGAAGGTTCGATCTCGAGGGCCTGGGCAGCAATGTCCTGTCTGTTCTCGATGATACCACCCTTGCGCCTGTTCAACAGTTCCTTCAGCTTGGAACTGGCATCCACCATCTTGGCAGCCGCACCGATCTGGTCGATCTTCGCACGGTGACGCTTGTCGGGTGTGGCGATCAGCTCGTTGCGCTTCTGGCTGATCAGGTCGGCCAGCATCTTGATGCCCTGGAACAGCGGGTTGAGTTGCTTGCGGATCACGGTGGCCGTACCACTGACCACATGATCGTCTACCAGACCACTTGGAGCCTGGGCCAGTTCCCGCATCAGGCGCTGTTGCGCCATCATCAGGCTTACCATGTCCTGCACGATTGAGATGTCACCAAAGTTGGTACGATTGATCTTGAGACTGTCTATCATGTAGTTGAGCAGATTGGTCGCGGTATACGACTCGATTGGGCATGTCTGGTTGAGTGGCTCCCGTTCGATCTCGTAGAGCGGACACATGCACTTGGTGAGGTCACGCCGGGCGGCTGGATCCTTGGTCCGGGCAGCGTCCTGCACCATGGGGCAAGCAGCGCCCTGGCATACCATGGCGGCATTTCTCACGATGGACGTGCTGTAGTCAGATCCAACCTGCCTCTTGATCTTGGTAAGAGCCTTCATCATACCATTGTCTATGTTGTAGCCCTCTGGAAGGTGCTTGGCGATGTCCTCGATGTTCACATCGGCCGGCAAACCAAGACCAGCCCCGGCCACCACCTTGGGCCGTGGTGGAACCGTGGGCGTTGGTTCGAACTCCGGAACGTGTGTGGGTAGCATGTCGAGATCAAGGGGTTCCATGGTAGTGTCCTGGCGTTAGACGGTATCGAGGCCGGTGGTCAGTTCTACCACCGTATGTCCGCTGAACGCATTGGGAGATGAAGCGCACAGCGTCCTCACCTTACGGATAACGTCGGACGCCACATCTATGAATATCAGGGCATCTGCCTGGCCCAGCACCTCCAGGATGAAGTCGTCTGGGGGAACTATTTCTCCATCGATCAGGATGCGGTGTATCTTCCGGAGACCAAGCCTCATGTCGATTTCGCAGGCTGCATAGAGACTTTGGTCGCTGAAGATCAGGACGGTTGTACCGAACCAATCTGTGAGGTCGCCGGCAACGGCTAGCAGATCTCCATGACCGGAGAACTCCATGATCTCGGTGAAGTCCGAGAGAAACTGGAAGGTGGTGAGGACTTTACGGGCCTCCAGGCGCATGGCCTGATTTCTCTTGGAGAGAAACTGGTATTTCATCGTGGATTGGCCTCTATTAGATGTCCCAACCTAACAGGAAGGCCGGAATTCTGCTTATCCCTCATTATGCCAAGGTAGTTTTCGTATCGGTAGAAGGCACCTTGTAGCACCTGGTTGATCTGGGTCAAACCCATCGGTCTTTGCTGACTACCACGTATCCTGGTGAAGTTGGCAGCTCCCCGTGGAGTGACGGTGAACACCTTGACACCAGCTTCCTTTGGTATCTCCTTGTAGTCGAACTTGACCGACTCGTGGATCACAAAATTGAAGTGGGTGCAGAATGGGAAGTACAACCTCCACTTCTCCTCACGCAGGCAGTTCAGCAGATCGGCCCTGGTGAGCTTCATCTCGTAGCCGTACATCAGGCCACGACGCCTGGGTATGCAGAAGAAGTCGAACCTCAGGCCACTATTGGTGGGGCTGAACTCGACAAGGGTATTCCCCGACTCTGTGGTACGCCAGAGCAGTTCTCCCACGGCATGTCGAGCAGACAGATGATCCACCGGGTCCTCGGGATCCGAGAGTGGGAGAGGAGGTACTGCTGGTTCTGGAGGGAGCTTCGTCGTTTGGTGGCCGAGAGCCCGTCCGAGCTAAACCCTCCAGAACCAATGCGATAATAATCGAGTCAGTCCTCAAACAGTTCGAAGACCGAGGATGGCGAGCACTGGGAGGTGGAACTGGAGAGGGCCATTCCAGGGAAATCCCTGATGAACTGGTGGCAGGACTCGAGCTTGGAGATGGGACAGAAGTCCGGACATCTCTTCGGCCGCCCATCCTTGCCAGCCCAGATCTCCCCTGGAGTGCAATCCGGCAACTCTTCAGACCGAGTAGCTGAGGAGAACGACGAGAGGTAGGCTACTCGAGCTGTGACCCAGGCTTCGGTGTCGGCGGGCGACATGAGAGGCACGCTATACGTCTCGATGGGCTTCAGACCCTGTGGACGATGCTTGTCGTAGTCCTTGACCGTGAGATCGAGGATAGCCCGTCTGATCGGGATTGGGGTGGGATCATTGACCAGAGTCATCTGGTCAGTCCCCTCGTTGAGGATCTTTCTCTTTCCCGGGTGCTGCAATCCCCAACGATACACCGAGAGCTGGATCATCCAGTCGGAACATGCTCCACCAGGCCAGTTGAGCCACTCTGCCGGATCCTTGCCCTTGAGAGCCTTGTACTTCTTGGACACCTTGTAGTCGAACAGTGTTTCGGTGTTCTGGTCAACCGAGTCGAACATCAGGCCGATCCACACTATCTCACCGTTGGGCAGGGTGATAGGCACGATGTATGGGACTTCGGTCAACCAGCCCATCTCGGTCAGCTTTGCGGCCGATTGCTCGAACAACAGGTGGGTCTTCGTGCCCAGGTAGGTAGCCTGCTGGTCCATCGGACTCTCATACCATTCCAGCTGCTTTTGGAGCCAGAAAATGCGTGGTGGAGTCATGAGCTGCGTGGTGGAACAGAAAATGCCCGTGTTTCGGTATACTATCTTCTCACGGCTGAAGATCAGCAACTTGGGCAGGCTCTGGCCCCAGTCCTCGAACTTGTAGGTCGGGACTATGTCGGCAAACCGGACATGCTGTCCGTGGAGGTTGATGAGGCCGGCTAGCACAGCGCATGATCCCCTTGGCGAGTCAGATATGCACGCAGAGCAGATACTCTACCTGCCCCTGGTGTTTCATTCCATGATGATTGTCACGGTCCTGCTCGACAGGCTTGGCCGAGTCCTGCACCACTACATATCCTCTGATACTGGCGATGGCCACCAGCATTGTGATCACCTTGGCACCCCACCGCTTGTCGAGAGACAGCTGGATGTAGAGCCTCTCGCCGGACAGTATGCGCCTGGCCGAACTGGTAAGCTGACCTGCCAGGTGGGTCAATGCGAAGTTCAACGCATCCCGCTCTTCGGCAGACAGTCCGTGGGAAGATGTGATGGTGGGAAACTCGGAGGTCTGTTGGGCGAGATCCACAACAGATGGAAGAACGGCCAGTCGTGCAGCAATACTGGCCGATGTTATATTGGCCGACGCCGGCGGTGGAGTATCGGGAGTAGGAGTGGGAGCCATGTGATGAAATACCCCTTGACCTGAAGATGAGTGGAGATAGGCTGTGATGGTCAACCAGCTAGGGGGAATACCCCTCTACTAGAGAGCCCTGGAGCTTCAGACTCCGGGGCTCTTCGCTTTTCAGGCATGTGATCAGGGAACGACCAGGCCAATACGCCTGAGAAATGCAGGTAGCTCCTGGGCCATCTGCTCACACAGCACTACGTAGCTCTGAGGAGTAATCTCCGCGAAGTGCGGATCCAACATGTCCGCCTGCTCTCCAAGCACGTTCATCATAAGATAACAAGGACTCTTCACATCCAGGTGGCTCTTCGAGCAGAGCCTGGTGTAGTGCTCCTCTTCGGCCACCAGGACGAGCGAACTGCGGTTGAGCTGGTCTTGGGTGAGCTGGACGGAAGGCCGGCCCGTCACAGGCTTGTATCCCCGAGCAGCGAGGGCCTTCACCAGGGTGGGGTGATGCACCCCGGTCCACGGATAGAGCGAGGAACTGTGAAACGAGATCTTGGGGTGGTGATGACGAAGTACTACTTCGAGGGTGGGGGACCGAGAGATGTTTGCGGTGCAGCAAAGCTCTATGTGGAGGAGTTGGGACATAGGCGGGGCTCCTGAGATCCTTGGTTCCAGTGGAACGAGCGTCAAGCGTTAAGCACTACAAGAGTAATGAGAAGCCTGAGTCAAGCACGTGGTATCATATGCCAGGAAATGGGGAGGTACCTGGTGGGGAGATGGGGAGGGTGAAAAGTGCCGATCTCGAGGGTGGGGG
>JACCDG011920011.1_pt1 | contig 21281 bp, 22 predicted proteins | sample 7442471 | NCBI WGS metagenome assembly JACCDG01 (sample SAMN15323444, study PRJNA562643) | freshwater metagenome | isolation source: river surface water | place: USA:Blue River Watershed | collected 2017-08-17 | reverse complement strand
GATTAATACAAAAGCCCGGCGCTTCGCGCCGGGCTTTTGTATTTTAAACTTAATTTCATATATTTGACAAATTACCCTTTTTAGTGTATAAGGAAGGAGAAGTACATTACATTGAACTAAAAAACCCCCAACTCATCATGAAGAAGCTAGCGTCTCTTTTCTTTTCTGCTATTTTCGCCGTAAGCGGTGTAATGGCACAACATGGAGTCGATCACATCGTGACCGATGAACTGGCCTCGACTGTAAAGGCCCCAAGTGAAGTATTCGAACTTGTAGCGCGTCCCAAGTCACAAAAACCCACATGGGCAATTGTCGAGAAAGATGGCGAGCCTACAGGTGTAAGCGGTCCGCTCACAGAACTTCACCGTGGAGAGAAAGCCTCGACATATGTTGTAGGAACAACCGACACCATCGCCTTGCCAAACAAGGACTACAAGATGGAGAAAGGTCTCCTTTACAACAGAAGGTCACAGAAACTGGAGTGCATTATCATCGAGCTCAAGGATTGTGAATGTGGACCAAAAACAGGCATCCTCTTCGGAGAAGACTCTGTTACCACAAACACCTTCCCCACTCACAAGATGGTACTCGACTCAGTAGAAGTGATCTGGCGACAAGAAGGATCGTACTTCATTCCTGGTGTGATAGCAGAAGATGTGAACACAGCAGATTCCTCTCCGGTTTCAGCATATGGCCTAGCCATTCAAACTGAGGAGGGCGCTGCATGTGAGATCATCTGGCTTCATGCTGAGGACAGGGTCACGCAAACGAAGATCCAAGTATACGAAGCGACGCTTCGTGAAGGAAAACGTTTTGCGCAAACTGAAAATGGATACACCCTGGACGGCAAACTGATCCTACCTTCTTCAAAGGTGTTGAAGCAGTATGACCCTTCTACTCAAGTGAGGGGTGCGAAGAAGAACAAACACAAGAAACGCACGAAGGTGTGATATTGTAACAAGAACGAACAGAGGCGAGCCAACCGGCTCGCCTCTTCTTTTTTATACAAACAAAAACCCGCAAGCGAAGCTTGCGGGTTTTTGTTTTGATTATTTTACAATCTCTGTAACATTTATCTTATACCAATCTTGGAAACCTGTTTCTTCTTCTCCTATTATTTCATTCATTTTTACTGTTACTTTTTCAGCTTCTTGAAGTACAGCAAATTCTCGTGTTGTTTTTCCGTCTGAACACTTTGCATATGCAAGTGGGATTCCAGCTACATCTGTAGTATCTAAGAATTCAACACTTTCACATTTTCCAGGATGGAAACCAAGTTTGTATGGTCGTCCGAAAGTGATCGCACTTCCGTTTCGTGTAAAATCAGCAAACATCATTTTTAAATATGTTTGTCCTGTTCCTACAACCAAAGGATCTTCTGTATCAAACATCCATTCAACTCCAGAGAACGCATACTCATAATCTCCTGAAACAACTGGCTTGGCAACAGATAATGCAGTTTGGTTTTCTGTTTCTGAAGTTTCTGGTACTTCAACTTCTTGTTTATTTTTACTTCCCTTTCCGACTGTTAAAACTAATACAACAATTATAATAACAACAAGAATTCCTCCTAATAAGCTCTTGTTAGACTTGATTTCTTCCATTTTTTCTTTGATTTTCATATCGGGTTAAATATACCACAAAAGGTTTTGCCAATTCAAACCTTGTTTTAAGCCGTTTTTTGTGTTGTTTTGAGACTTTAGAGTAAAAAAATATCCCAGTCAGACCGGGATAAATTGGTATTCTTTGATAAATTCATCAATAGATCCTGTTATAGGAGCTATATGCTTTAGCAGTGACCTAAGGCATGGGTCTGTATGAACTAAAGGATGCGAGACTAGAGCGCGAACAATATTCTTTTTTATCTTTCTCTTGTCCAATCCTATACCAACACTTCTCACCGCAGAAACAAGGGCATACCTTGAAGACCTAGATGTAGGATTATCATGTCCCAGAAAAATACTAGTAAATAAAGCTGAGAAGTCTTGGTTTATTAGGTGTTTATCCAGACCACGCTCGAGAACATCCTTTAGTGAAAGGCATAGGTTTTCCGCACTACCAGATCTAAAGAACGCGTCTTTTATTCTATTGAGCTCCTTTAGTAGCTCAGTTTGCGTTAGGGTTTTCTCGTTTTCCATTGTTATGGAGCTTTTGATTATTATGAACAACTAGCGATTATTGTCAATTCTTCTTCAAATATGCCAGCCAGAAATTCCTTTTATACTTCCGGTCACCGACAGTTGTATAGCTCGAGTCTTTTTCCAGCTTTAAAATATCAAAATCTTTTGAATATAGCTTTTCGAAATCAATACGCGAAAAAACTCGCTCGTATAGATCGATGTCTTTCATAAAATACGTATCGTGCTCTTTCCCGGGACTTAGTTTTAAAAGGTTCAGTGCGTTTTTATCTCCATCTTTACAGAGCGCTCGCACGAACATATACCCACCCGGTTTTAAAACTCGCAGAGTTTCTTTCAAATACACTTCTCTTTCTTTTTCATCAAGCGAGTTTGAAGAAGTTACATCCAGAACTAAATCAAAAGACTCATCAGAAAAGTCTATCGATTCACCGAAACTTCCCTCACGGAAATCTGCTGAAACCCCCGCTTTTTTTGCTCGCTCCTTTGAGATCTTCACCGCTTCTTTTGAAAGTTCAATACCGAAAACTTTCGCTCCACGCTCTGCCAGATATATTGCATTCTTCCCTGTTCCAGCACCGAGGTCTAGCACAGAAAGTACTGAGAGATCTACACCTTCTTTTCTCTTTAGCCATTTTACAAAATCTTTAAAAGCTACCGCAGGCTCGTCGGAGTTCGTTATCATCTTCGGCTTCTTATATTCCCTTTCCCAGGCGGTGAATTGTGACATGTTGGTATTTTATCACAACATTATTTGTATTTTTATATATATACTTGACAGATATCATAATAAGTGCTATTATATAATTAAACCAGAACACACGATGAACATTCAGAAAAAACTGTGGGTCACAATTTTGATCCTTTCGGTCTTAGCACTCTTCCTTCTCGCCTGTCTACCCTTAGAAGTTTACTTCGGATGGGATATGCCGTTCGTACACCTTGGCGATGTGACCTTGACTATCTTCGGTCACAATATCCTGGGAGTAGACCGACAGCTGGGGTTCGTGATGCTCTCAGGCCTCATGATGATGCTCCCAGCCAGGACTATGCACATCGCTATGATCAAGCTCACAGAGAAGAACCGCTAAGCGCCAAACCGGCGCGAAGAAGGAACCGCATCCCAAAGAGATGCGGTTTTTTCATTGAAAATTGACTTTTTCTAAAAAATATACAGAATACAAACAAACACCCGTACAAATGACAAATGAAGACAAGAAGTACGTCAAAGAGGTTATCGACCATTTCATCGACTTATACAAACTGAGTCTTAAGCCATACTATAAGGCTTATCAGATATGGTTCGATAGAGGTATGACATCCGAGATAGTTGTCGACTTTCTTAGAGCAGTAAGCATCCCAGCCAATATTCGAATTAAGAAAGTCTCAGTGCTTCCTTCTCCTATGGGAACAAACTTGCAAACCCGTGGAAGAATACACATTGTTGAGGAAAACGGACGTCCGATACTTTTTAACTCACAGAGTTTTAGGAGTCACCGGTTTCTGATTGAAATACACGAAGACTCCTACAAAAGTTTTTCTGTGTTCATAACGGTGTTAATCCATGAACTCGCTCACTTGGTGCTGTACTCAACACACAACAGGTATCGCAAGAGCGAAGTTGCCACAGATCTTTTTGTGATATGTTTCGGCTTGTTCGAATACGTAGAGAGTGGTGGAGCTGACAACTACATCACCAAAGAACAAGTCGCGTTCGCAAAGGAGTACGTCTCACTCAAGAGACAATACGCAAGCGCCAGTAAGCTTGGCAAGATGATACTGGATCTTCGTATCAAACTCCTCTAGATGAACATCCCACAACACCGCTGAAAAGCGAAAGCCGACCTTTACGGGCCGGCTTTCTTTTTTATTTTCTATTTTTAAAATCTTAATCTAATTTAGAATTAGCCAAAAAAATTTACCAAATAAATTATCACAAGTGACATCAAAAGCATGCAGACAGCGGGGAGAGCTTTTACTAAAGGGTCTTTTACTTTTATATGCATAGATATCGCGCCGAGCATTAGAACAGAAAGTAAAATGAGAGCTGGAAAACCAAGCGGATACATCAGGTGCGGTAGAAAAACAGTGAGTATCATCACTAAAGCGATAGCTATTTTGAAAAATCCGATAACGTACATAAACCAAACCGGTAGACCGTACGCAGAAAATTCTTCTTTCATATTTTTAGCGCCAGCTCCGCGGTATTTAGTCGCCCGTCCTGAACGCACCAGCCATACGTTTATAAGACCCAAAGCAATAAGAATCTGAAGAACAGAGACAATCCAAACTATTGTTATTCCTGACATGATATTTTTGTTAATTAATAAAATCGGTTTTAATCTTTAATATATTTATCATCTAATTTTAAATCTTCTGAAAAATAAATAGATGTTCGTGCATAATCAAAAGAAAATTTGCTTCTTTTGACTTATTAACCCAAAACCCTGTTGCCTTACAGTTAAACTGTCGTTTAATAATATCTTCTTTTAGAACAAATCCGGCATCAAGAAACTTTTGCATTACCTTATACGCAAGAGGTATGTACATCTTATTTCTTCGAGTATCCCCAATCAAAATAGCGCAAAACTTTCCGGGTTTTAAAATCCTATAAATTTCATCAGCGACCTTTTTCATTTCATCGCAAAATTTTTCGATATCATGAATTCCTGAAATATCTTCTTTTATTTTTCCCTCACTATATTTAATAATATCTGCATACGGCGGATGAGTGAGAATAAAATCGACACTCTCTGCTTTTGCCTTACTTAAATCACGAGCATCTCTTTTTTCTACTTTTTGCCAAGACTTATTATCTACTTTAAATTTCAATGACTCTTTTGTTCTTTCCAGGGCAATATCATTTACGTCCGAACAAATAATATTCCTATTTAAAATCTTCGCTTCTATGGCCGTAGTACCACCACCAATCATAGGATCAAGTAAAATGTCCCCCTCTTTTGAGTATCGCAAAATCAGATTTCTCACCACTTCCGGCGCCCAATTCCCCCTCCAATCTGATTTGTGGGTCGCCCAATTCCCGCGTCTCGGAAAAGCCCAGACAGAGGTACATTCCATTTCAAAATCTTCGGGATGAAGTTTTAATTCGTTTTTACTCATTTAAACAAATGAGAATATTCTAAACGCATCTTCTGCTAATTCTTTAGATCGTGATACCGTAGCCTCTTTCGGGTCTGTATCGAATGGATATTTGTTTAAAATATTATTGTACTCAAAAATATCTGTAGAATAATAATTACTAAATTTGGTAGTAAAATCCTTGTCGCTGGCGGCCCGATTCATTTCTCTAGACAAGATTGTCAAATTACCAACATGGTGCAAAAATTCATCGAGTTCATATTTTGATTGTGATAAAATATGTTCTACTGTTTTTGTTTCGTAAGTTACACCCTTATTTTTTTGTTGATATATTGCAAGCAAAATAAACCTAATAAGCTCATTATTCTGATCATTTCCTTTCTTATATATAAACGTATCGTTAAAATTATCAATAAATTCATTCTTTCTTTCTTTAACCAACTCCCAAAGGTCCGCGTAAAATTTATCTGATTCTTTATTGTATTCTTTACCTTTGTAATTTGATAACTCTTTACATCTGTCAGCAAATTTTTTCTCGTATTTTGATGGGTTTACGGATGACACAACTTTAATTATTACTCCAAGATTCCATAATTTTTTAATATCACTAATAAACTGCTTTTTGGTATAATCCTCACTAAGAATATATTTTTTGCAATATGCTAAAAGAACTTCATAAATTTGATCTGAGTCCAGTAAAACAAATGCTCCTAGATATTTTTCCACCTCTAAATCTTTGGATCCCAGTAATATTTTTTCTCTAAGATATTCTACATTTGCAGTACGCAAGGCAATATATATAGCAGCATCATCACGCATATCACTAATAAATTTAATAATTTCTGAGCTGCCATGCATCTCTTCGTCTAATTTTTTCTTTATGGAATCATACAATTGAGAAGTGTTTATATAGCCATAATTTGATATCCATTGATGTCGAAGAAATTTTGAGAACAAATTAATTTTATTTACTTCAAAATTATTCTCCATTTCTTCCCAAATTTTTTCTGCATTTTGTAATGCCAAAGTATCCGACTCCTTAATCCTCTTAAAAACCGTATTCTTAACCAGATCAACAACGGATAATTCTAGTCCTGTAGAATTTAATCCTTCAAAAATTTGATAAACGTCACTTTCATTACGACATTCAATAATAATAAATTCGAGATCTAATATTTTATTAACCAATTGTTGAACTGCTGTTTTTACTGATCCACTACTTTCTTTTAGATAATCTCTTAAGAGTTGATTGATGTATCGTAAATTCTTTACGAATCGTAATTGTGCTTCGTCTAATGAATCCTCTCTTACCAAATCATCGTGTACCAACTTTCTGTATATTTCTGACAAGTTTTTTTTTGAAAAAACAAGCTTGATTTTACTCTCATCCGAAAAAGATGTACTGAAAATAAGAGACGATCTTAATTCTTCCATCATCTCTTTATGTTTTTGTAATTGTTGCTTGTTTTTATCCTTATCTTTATCCTTAGCTATATAGTTTCTTATTGCAACAAGGAAAAGAGATAGGGTGGTTAATCTTTGTTGCCCGTCAATCACCAAATAACCAGACTGAATGTCTTCTGTAGAATGTTGAACCACGACAATGTTACCAATGTAGTACTGCCTATCATTATTAATAACACTCCCCCAAAGTTGCTCTATCTGTTTTGGTTTCCAATTATATGCACGCTGAAAGGTCGGTATGTGGAACGAAACCGTTGAACTTAGAATCTCTTTGTATGCTTTTTTTTGAGTTTGCTGTATTTTTGAAGACATAATTTAAAAATAATTAATTTGGGACTGGTAATCCTAATTTTTGTAATGGTAAATATTCAAAATAATACTGACAACCTACAGAAATTATATAGTCACAGACATCTTTATATCTTGCGTGTCTAAAATAATCGCTTAATATATAAATATATTCAACCTCAATATTTAAAGGTGCCATTAATTTGGCATAGTGTTTTCTCTTAAAGTCACAAGTCTGGAGTTTTTCATCAACAGAGCCTCCAACCGTCTGAAATTTCATTTCAATTATGAATAAAGTGTTATTTATAATTACATAAAGCGCCTCATCTGGCTCTAATCTCTTGGAAAGCACTTTTGTGTAATCCACTCCTTTTGATTCTAAAAATCTATACAGCGCTCTTTTTTTGTAACTTCGGGCCACTTCTTCACCTTTATAATAAACAATATTCTTTTTAACTTCATAATCTTTCTTTGTTTGCAATAAAGTTAAAATGTCAGTTTTCCTTTCGAAATTTAATCCAGTTATTGTGCTTCCACCTCCGACTCCTCCTTTTTTCATAAAATCTTAATAATTAGTTACTAAAACCTCGCTAACCTTTCCTCTTCCTGAAGCTTTTGAATTTATTGCTCTACCCGCTTGAACCTTACTAATCTTAACTCCTTTGATTCCAGAATATATTTTATTTATGAAATCAGCATCAGAATTTGAAAGCATTACAAAACAACCTCTTTTGTGAAGTTCTACAAAAGTATCCCTTAGTTCTATTTGCTCTTTGTCTAAGAAAGCGTCTTTTGTATAAGCTGTAAAAGAAGCAGTTTTACTTACTGGGTAGTAAGGCGGATCAAAATATATAAAGTCTCCTTTCTTTGCCTTTTTCAATACTGACTTATAGTCTTGGTGTTTAATATCTACATTTTGTAAGACCTTTGAAACTTTTCTTAGATTTTCTTCGTCACAAATTAAAGGATTTTCATATTTCCCAAATGGAACATTAAATCCTCCAGTACTGTTTACTCGATACATTCCATTAAAAGCAGTTCTGTTTAAGTAGATAAATCGTGAAGCAACTTCTAAGTCAGAAAGTTTTTCTGGATTTTTTGCACGAATTTTTAAAAAGTAGTCTTTACTATGTTTGTGTTTTTTAAGAGATTTTATTAAAGATTCAACATGATTTTTTATAATATTATAAGTAGCAACAAGTTCCTTGTTCATATCTGAAAGAAAAGCTTTTTCCGGAAGCAGATCAAAGAAAACAGCACCTCCACCAACAAAAGGTTCGTAGTAAGTATTCTTTATTGGATCAAAGGCTTCTGGCGGATAGAGTCCCAGTTCTTTGAACTGCTTTAATAGCTGTCTTTTACCTCCAACCCATTTTACAAATGGTTTTGGCTTGCTCTCAATAATATTTTTAGCGCTTTCTATTAAATTATTTTTATCAGCAAGAGTAAAAACGTGCCTTGCGTATATAGGATTTAAGTTAAATAGATTTTCAATTTCCTTAATAGCCTGTTTTGTGGTCATACAAATATTATAACATAGTGATTTTAGGATGAAATATATTCCACGGAAACACACGGACATCTCGTTAAATCTCGATTTAAAACACTCAAATATAGAGCCTTGGTGACAATTTTAACTTTTTGTGTTGTTACTTTTCAATACTAGGAATTTTATAGATAACAAGCCGGTAGTAGTCTCTTGTTTCATTGCTATGCTTATCAGTTTGTGTCTCAATAAAATTAAGATCGATTTGTATATCTTTATTCTCTAACCTAAGTTCACTTATGACTTTTTCTAGGGAATTTTTCTTTGCTTTTTCAGAATCATATAATTCTGATATGGAGATTGGAGCTAGGTAAGCAGTACCTCCAAATTTTAATGTCCTAAAAATCTCAGAAAGTGCCTTTTTTGTTGAATTATAAATATTCTCCTCACCAACCTTAGGATCTTCAAAAGAATATTCACCGAGAAAAACGTTCGGAATAGAAGCGTGAGAAAAAGACATATCAAAAGTATCATCAGGAAAAGGCAACTCTCTAACATCAGCATTAGTCAATTTATCTTTTAACTCCTCGGGAACATTAATATCTATGCCCACAATATCAGCTTCAGTATTTTTATTTAAATAATCTAAAATCTCAGCATCTCCAGCACCAATATCTAAAACCTTTCCCTTAAAATCTTCTAGACTAAGTCCTAGATTCCTTAGGGTAGTTTGTATATCTTCCGGTATAAGATTTCTCTCATTTAGGTTTTTAAATTTTTCTAGCATTTTTTAATTCTACCGAAAAATAACAATATTGGAAACAAGTAAGAAAAAGAAAAAACCGCAGCCATATGACCGCGGGTTTCTCATCTTTTGAGTCAAGCTGAGTTCGTCAGCTTTTCTTCTTTGCGCTACTTCCTCCGCCAAGCCACCATGGCTTGTATCCGAGGATGACCCTGATGCCAACCAATCCGAGGGCAAGGATAGCCAACATTTCAATCAGCTCCCATAGGCCGTTTGCCATCCGTACCACGGACTGAGGATTGATCAAGAAGTAGAGTAGGAAGAACACCGCAACAGCTCCAAAGAACCAGTTGCGACGGGTCATGATATTGTGAAGAACTTCTCTCATGTTCTGTCTTTTGTGGTTTAACTATATTATAGCATATCTTACAATATTGTCAATATTACGTAATTACGTTTACAAGAAAAAGAAAAAGCCAGAACACTTGATTCGCATACGTACCCTTGATTTGATGAGTTTTTTTATGTATTCTGTGTGAGTCTTTAAAAGATAAACGATAAAGGCTCTATCGTCTAACGGTTAGGACGGATCCTTCTCAAGGATCAAATCGGAGTTCGATTCTCCGTAGAGTCACATTAGTATTAGAAAAAATTGTATGATTCAAGAATTTTTGCAGATTGTAGACGAGAACACAGGAGAACCAACAGGTGAACATATTTCACGAAAAGAGGCTTTAGAAAAAAAGTTATGGTGTAGAACAACAAATATTTTCGTATTGAACTCAAAAGGAGAAATCCTCTGTCACCAACGCTCTCTAGAGAAAGAACGTTTCCCTGGAGCGTGGTCTACTCACTTTGGCGGACACATCACCGAAGGTGAATCTTTCAAGATAAGTGCACTTAAAGAAATCGAGGAAGAAATCGGACTTAAAGTAAATGCCTTCCAATTAATTCCATGGAGAACAAGTAGAAAAATTTTAAGTAGAATATGGGTTCGTGACTTTATAACTGTTTATGACGGAAATATAGAAGATCTCCAACTTCAAAAATCTGAGATTGAGAAAGTAGAATGGATGACAGCCGAACAAATAATGGCGGAGCTTGATGCAGAAAGTGAACTTGGCATGGCTAACTGGCTGGCAGGAACACACGATTTCAATACAGACTATCAATGTATGAGAGCTGTTCTTACTGCAACGATTGATGCTGGGATTTTTGGAGGTAATTTTACACACCTCAAAAAATGGCACCCTTTAACCAATAGCTCACTCACAACTCCTCAATAGTAAAAACAATCTCCGCACAGCATGCGGAGATTGTTTTATACTTTCTTCAAAACTAAACACATGAAAAGTGGGATTTCTTTTCTGGCTTTGTCTTCTGCTTTTGCGTGTGGGCCTTTTTCACTTTTTCGATGAGAAATCCATTCTTCGATTTTTGCTATGGCAAAACCTTCTTTTCCAAAAGCTTTTGAATACACTTGAAGTGGTCGGTGATAACTCACTGTCATTTTTTTATGAGTCTTACTTCCTGGGGTCATATCTATCTCGATCTCGCTTTCGCTCATATATGAATCCACTCGTCTGTATTGGATTTTGTTTTCAGCATCCATTCCCCATGAAGAATTTTTAGGAACTCGAAATGTCGGATGATTTATCACAACACACACTCGCCCATCGTCTTTTAGAAGGCGTTTGAAATTTTGGACGACACTACCGAGGTTTTTCATATTTTGTATTGCTAGGACAACAGTGATCACGTCGAACTTCTCGCCTTTTAAGATTTTTTCGTCTTCGGCGTTCCCTACAAAAAATTTAGCTGAGGGGATATTTTTCTTTGCTATATCTATGAGAGATTTTCCTAGGTCAACTCCTGTTATGTTTTTTGAGTTTTCTAGAAATTTTTCAATAAAATATCCTTGGCCACAACCAAGTTCAAGAAGTGATTCGTTTGGTTTTAAATCTACGACACGTAGAAGATTTGGCGCTACAACTTGAGCGTGATATGTGTTATCACTTTCTAAGTGTTTGTCGTACCAATCAGCAACTTTGCCCCATGAGGTGTCTTTTTTCATAACAAGTGCATTATACATAGCGGGTATGAAAAGAAAAAGCCCGGTCGCCTTTAGCAACCGAGCTTTTGTTCAGGTGGGTTTCTTACCCAAGATGTAAAGGAGCTCGAAGTGAGCCCATATCGCATCCCAGGTGCTCAGGTATTGAACGTACACAATACCCTTTTCGTAACAGTACTCCTGCACGATCCACGAAATCTCTGGATAGTGAACGTGAGAAACGTCTGGCATGAGGTGGTGCTCTTTTTGGAAATTAAGCCCTCCAAAAAACCAGAACGCAAGACGACTGTCCGTGGCGAAGTTGCAAGTAGTGAGAAGCTGATGTAGCGCCCAAGACTCTTTTTCTTCGGCAGCACTGTAAGTCTTTGCCAGAGGTACGACATGTGCCGTCTGGAAAATCAATGTCAGAACTAGTCCGCAAACCAAGTGCATCACCAGGAAAAAGACGAGACCGAAATACCATTCGTTAGCTCCAAAGAGAATCGGGACTCCGATCCAAAAGAAGAAGTAAACAGTCCGTAGACCGATCAGCTCTATCCACTCTTTCTTTTTCTTTGAACGTGAAATGTGAGGATGATCACGGTAATACTTTGCCAGGCGGGTAAAATCCCAAACTGTGGCGCGCATCAATGTGGTGACGCTGTACAAGAAAACGGCGTAGAAGGCTTGAAACTGATGGTACGGTTTCCAGTCCTGCTCTTTCGTAAACCGAAACAACTTCCCAGACTCGATGTCAGTATCGTGTCCGTCTATGTTGGTGTGAGTGTGATGAACCACGTTATGTTGATGCTCCCAGTTCAGGTTGTGAACTGAGATGAAAAACATAAACTTAGAAACAAGGTTATTCACCCACTTCTTGTCAGAGTAAGTGCCGTGACTTGCATCATGCATAATGTTCATCCCGACGCCAGCCATTCCAAGACCGGAAAGTGCGGCAAAGAGTAGTAACACAGGCATCCCCCATAGAGTAACCCAACTGAAAATAAAAGGAACAAACAACGCTGCGAGCATGATTGTAGACTTCACATACAGTGATGTGTTTCCGGTCTTTTTCAGGTTGTTTACTTCGAAGTAGTTTTTGGTTGCTTCACGAATGTCCTTCAAAATATTATCCTTGGCAGACTGGAAACTTACGGTTTTCATGTTCGGTGGTTTTGTTTTAATGATATATTTTTTCCAAGAAAAGTCCATAAGAAAAACTCGCTTTTTAGAGCGAGTTTTTCTTATCTTTTATTTCTTTGAACGTTAGATACTTTTAATTAAATAATCGTCAAACAATACATCCATAAAATCTGTTCTGATGCCGGCATAACCTTCTGCCGACAAAACGTTTGACCCATTTGAACCTGTTTTATCTATAGTACTCAAAGATTCTGTCCAGGTTCCTGTTTTCCCTTGATCAATAAATAATTTAACCGATACCGTTCCGTCTGGTAAATTCTTCACTTCTGTTTTTATCCCAATCCAAGTATTAAGAGGTATTAAGTTAGGGTTTAATTGTAAATTGTATACACTATTCGTAAAAATTTTCTTAGTAGCTAGGGTATAATATGTTCCTTTAAATTTCTTTTTTATCACAACAGCGCCATCAACACGAAGTCCGGCGTAATATAAATGATCACCTGTCTGATAACGATTAAACAAAAGTACCCCGTTTGAAGCATTTCGGTTTGGACTACTGCTTTGATTTATTTTTGATATTTTAAAGTAGACTTCTTGAGTAAAGTTTTTCCATTTTTCACGCTGAACTAATCTAAAAATATTTTGAGGATGAAGGCCTCCGTCAGTATCTTCTGGGTTTGAAGATAAATATTCTGTAAACCATCTGTCCGTACTTGGTAGATCTCCGAGTATCGTAGAGCCAGCTCCGCTCTTTATTGCCAGTCTTCCCCCAGAATTTAACCACCATTTCGGATTACTACTACTTGAAGCACTTCCAACTTCTTCTATATTTTGGTTAGCGGAAAAATCATCCCTTGTTTCTGTTGGACTAGTAACTACTACAGGCGGTGTTTGAGTATTTCTTGATCTTCGTGATCGTGAAGAAGCAGCTGAAAGATCTTCGTTTTCAATGAAGGAATCACTTTTAAGGAAATATCCTTTTTCTTCATTACTCGCTATTCTTTGATAAGAAATTGAACTGTTTCCGTATTTATTTGCTACAAAAATAACCCCTAATACAAATATAGAAAAAAGTACCGGTTTGTAAACTTTTTTAATTCCCATATTCAGATTTTAACACTAATTTTGCGAGACTTCAAAGTTCTTTATCTCTATGCTTGCTTGGATTTTATCATCCCAAGTAAGAACTCCAGACCCGCCTGAAACACTAGTTGTTTTAATATTTTTAAAGACTTGATTTGTTTTGCTTCCACAAGACACAGTTCCAAAATTACTAATTGCTTGTAGGTTTTCAGGTTCTAGAACAACTATTTTTTTAGACCCTAAGTCAGGTGTAATATCTGTCGTAACGCCGTTCACAATCTCTCTTAAGAAATATGAGTTGCCAGTGTATCCACAAACAACATAATTGTTCCAATCAACATAGTTAAGAAGAACTGCAACAGACCGTGATGGTGTTTTTTCTATATCTAAAGAAACAGTATAGTTTCTCCAGAAAGGCTGACCAATAGAGAAAAGTCCGTTTGAACCAACAATAGGTGCTTTGATAACAACTTGTGAATTTTCTGAAAGACTTAGTATTCCCGATATTTTTTCTTCAAAGATTTGTGTGAAGTTTTCTAATGTTAGTTTGAAGTTTGCAGTACTTGGTGCATATTCATTTAATATTCTAATTAACTCTTCTGCAGACATATTTTGAACTTCCAATCTTCTTGTTTTGTATGGATCTTCAAAAGACATATTGAATGGAGATGCTAAAACAGTGGTTACGTTTTCGTAAACGTTTGATTGAACAAAAGCTATTTTGTAATATTTTTTAACAAAAGAATTGTTTATTTTTAAAGATTCTGGAAAGTTTGTGTTTTCAGAAATACCATAGTCGTTCATAGGAATAGCGATATATTTTGGCTCTTCACCTATAATATTTCGAACGTCGCTGTTTCCTGCGATATAGTCTTGTTCAACTCTTAATTTAAATTCTTCGTCTGTTTCAAAACGGTTTTCTTGTTCTAAGAAAATTTTTGAAGACAAGAAAGTTTGCTCTTCGCCTTCTAGGTTTTTGTTAATCTCAAGATTTATACGATTGTGAGAATATCGTCCGTGAGCTTGTATTTCCCATCTTCCGTTTTCATTCATTTTTTGTAGTTCTTCTTCTGTAAGATAGAAATGGTTGCCGTCTAACATTGGACCACTAGCCAAAAACAAAGTCGCCTTAAATCCAAGTTTCGCAAATATATCGTCTGTTGTGTAATAACTATCTTTTCTACCATCATCGAAAGTTAAGATTATTGGCTTTTTTGGTAAGACAAACTTACCTTGTCTAAAAAGGTCAAACTCTTCTACTGAAATAGTCTCAAAACCCTCTTTCTTCAAAGCTTCCATTTGTTTTCGGAAATTTTTTAAGGTCGTGTTGGCTGGATCTTTCTTAGAAATAACTCCGTGATACATAAGCACGGGAACAGCCGTCGCATCTGGAAGACTAGAGACGTCTTTCGCGACAACATCTTTATTCAAACTGTAGTGATAGTATTTAAATGAAAGGCTCTCTATCTTTTTTGTGAAAGAATCTGCGAAAAAATAGTAACCAACAAGACCAGAGGCGATTATCGCTAAAGTTATTAATATTGATATTATTATTGAATTATTTTTAGCCATAGATTTGTTGTTTTTTATTAACGAGTTCCCCAACTTGTATCTTTGATTTTTAATATAGCCCAAGGCATTTGCCAAACCAAGAAGAATGAATAGAAGATAGTGAATGGAACAGCGTAGATAAAGTCTTTTTGACGAGTTAACGCGTAAGTGAACAATCCATAAGCGAAACTAAGAATACTCACACTTACAACGAAGAATAGAACGTTTTGCCATTCTCCTCCGGCAATCTTAAGCAAAAGCCCAGAGACGACGATAAACGGTCCGATTATCGGGATTATTAAGTTTATATAAAAAGATGTTGAAGCGATAGGATGTTGTTTCCACATGAATTTAGCAGCACCAAAAAATCCTTCTCTAATCCAAGATTTTTTCCATCGAAGTTGTTGCTTTATAAATTGTCGATAGTTGTCAGGAACAACTGTAGTCGCATGTGCACCTCGGCAATAAGAAACTTTCCAATTATTATCAAGAACGAAATTTGTTAAACTTCGATCATCGCCAAATGTCGCTTTTGAACCAAAGAAAGTACGAGCTTTCCAGTCGTCTATAACAGATCTCACGACTTCTGAACGATATGCTGAAAAACAACCAGGGCAACAAGTAACTGCACCGAACACACTTTCACAGGCTTTAAAAATATCGAAAGAAATTCCGTATCGCGCTGACTGCATTTTAGATAAAAATGTATCTCTGTTTTCAACCATAGTGTTTCCAGAGACTGCACCGATTTTAGGGTCTGCAATAAAATGACTGATGATATGAGACAATGCATCTGCCTTCAAGAAACTATCTGAATCAACAAAAACCATTATCTCTCCTTTTGCTTCCATGATACCTTTGTACATACCTTCTCTCTTGCCTTGGTTTACTTCAAAATGAAAAACTTTAATCTTCTTTTTTGATGTACTCATTTCTTTTTCAGCACGTTGCATTTCTTGTAGAGTGCCATCTGTTGAGCCGTCGTTGACAACAATACACTCTACCGAACCTTTATACTCTGATTTTACACAAGTCTCGATAGTACGATAAATAGAATTTTCTTCATTTTTAGCAGCGATAATAAAAGAGATTGATGGTAAATCCCTGTAGTTGTCTAAGTTGATATGTCTATCTTCATGATTGTCTTTATAAAAAAGAGTCATGATCGGTCGAGACAATAAAAAAAGTGTCGAGACAGTTATATAAACCTGGACCCATATTACATGCTCCACTTTAAAAATTTGTATAAGTTTATAGAAAAATATAACTTCAAATAAAATGAAGAAAACTAAAGATGCTAGAACAAAATGTAGTTGTGATTTTATAATGGGTTTTTTCATACTTGATTGTTTATTCTAAATTAACAAGGGTCAACTTATCACATTTTTCAAATTTTGTCAATACCAATCAAAAATACCCGCTAAGCGGGTATTTTTGATTGGTATACCAGTAGATTTAGTAGACTTTGTCTGCTTTTGGATATGGCGGGTAAAGATCTTTGTCTATTGTTCTTTCAAAACACTTTCTTCCAGCGTCATGAACCCAAGAATCTCCGCCGATTCCAGGATATGGCATCGATGACACAGCCATGTCTCGCTCTCCGTAGAACATCGGTGTTACACCTCCTCCATTACCGTAGTCTTGCCAACCTTGTGGCATCACAGCACTGTAAGTCGCACAAAGCTCAAACTTCATATCCCCCAGTTTGTGGTATTCGTAAACCAATCCTTTTTCAAATTCTGGATCGACTGGAACCATAAATCCTGAAAGTGGATTTGAAAGCGAAGCTAGATCAGCCGGCAAAGCTTCTTTTTGTTGCCAGTAACTGATAACTTGCCATTGGATTGATTGAAGGTCTTGTGTTCTTCTTTCGTCGAGTCTCCACTCTCTTTGTTGTTTTGGTGAGCCGATCACAGAGAAGCTCCAGATGATAGAAAGAAGAACGAGTCCGCCGCTGAGTACTGCAAACATTGTCGGCATTAGTTTTGAAACTTTTTCTTTTCTCATTTCAAGAAGGTAATATGATCCAGCTAGAAGTGCTACGACGAGAGTCGCTGCAACTTTCAAAAGAAATCTATTTGTGATCTCCCCTGCTACGAAATATTTAACCAAAGTAACCAAGTCCACAACCACAACAATTCCCGAAAGGAAAAGTATAAGATAAATCATCCATTTTCTAATGATCGCATCGATGTGTCCTAAATTTACTTCTGAAGCCTTTTTCCAGAAATATGAAAGTAATAAGAAAACTGGAAAAACGATGATAAGTGTTGCTAGAGCTGATCTGATACTTTCATAATCCCAAGTAGAATATCCGTATTGGTATGTTGAGTTTAGTGCATCTGGAAACTTTTTATTTAAAGCTCCGAAAATGAGATTTAAAAATGCTACGACACTGGCAACAAGTGTTACCAAAGCTCCTAGAGATAGAAAGAAAAATTTTGGTGATAATTTATTTGGACTGTGGTTGTTTTCTAACATAAATTAATGTTTAAATTTATAATACTTTAATTATACAATATCCACAGTTTTTTAGTAATTCCCTTAAATATGATAAAATTTAACCCATGGAGAAGACTGATGCAAAAATAGATAACCTAGAAAAAAAGATTGATAGATTAGAAAACAAGATTGATTCTCTTGCGAGTCTTTTTGAGGGTTTTGCGAAAAATGCAATGAATAAATTTAGTGAGGTTGACGAAAGATTTGGAAATCTAGAAAGTGAAATTAAAGAGGTTAGACAAGATATACGAAGAACAGAACTTAATCTTATAGATAAACTTGCATCAAATAAAAGAGTAGACGAGATCGAAACAAGAGTAAAAGTTTTAGAATCACAAGTTTTATAGAAAAAGAGCGGGGTGACCTTCGGCCACCCCGCTCTTTTTTTTGTAAATCAATTACTCACTCAGTCTTTCCATAGCTAGGATAAACGCACCTCGACGAAGGTCGGTGTTATACTTTCGGGAATTATCTAAAACGCTAGTCGCTTCTTTTTCCATTTTTACTTTAAGACGAGCTAACACATCTTCTTTTGTCCATTTTTCATTCTTTAAGTTTTGTTCCCATTCGAAAGTAGAAACTGTCACACCACCAGAGTTCGCTAAAATATCCGGTACAACGTAGATTCCCTTCGCAAACAAGATATCGTCAGCGTCGGGAGTTGTAGGACCATTTGCCAGCTCTAAAACAAGTTTTGCTTTTATATCTTTTGCATTTTCTTCAGTGATTTGATTTTCAAGCGCAGAAGGAATCAAGATATCGCATTCTAATGTTAGAAGATCGCTTGGAGAAATCTCTCTCGTGCCAGGACAACCAACAACGCTTCCTGTTTCTTTTTTGTGATGCATCACTGCTTCTACGTTTAAACCTTCTTCGTTTACTATCGCTCCTCGAGAATCTGAAAGAGCGATGATTTTATGTCCGTCTGCTTGAAATAAGAGTGCAGCATTTCCACCAACGTTTCCCAAACCTTGGACGACGACTCGCAAACTTCCTTCAAGATTTAAACTATCTTTCAGTGCATTGAAAACATACAGCCCACCCATTGAAGTTGCTTCTTCTCTTCCTTCTGAACCTCTGTTTGAGAGAGGTTTTCCTGTGAACGTAGCTCCGGACATTTCGCCTGTTAGCTTTTCATATTCGTCTATCATCCAGTTCATAATCTCTCCGTTTGTATTCACGTCTGGTGCTGGAACATCTTTATCAGGACCAAGTAGTGGAAGCATCCCTCTCACCCAACCTCGAGAAAGTCTTTCGAGTTCTGTTTTTGAGAGAAGTTTTGGATCTACTGTGATACCACCCTTTCCTCCACCCATCGGGATATTTGCAACAGCGCACTTCAAACTCATCCAAAGAGCAAGTGCTTTTACTTCGTCCATATCTGCATCTGGATGGAAACGGATTCCACCTTTGTATGGACCACGTTTGTTGTTGTGTTCCACTCGATATCCTTCGAAAATCTTTTGGGTGTCATCGTCCATCGTTACAGAGATTGAAATACGAACTTGTCTGTCGGGTCGCATCAGTCTTTCAATAAAACTTTCTGGAAATTTCTTTGCTTCATTTGCTCGTCGTATTTGTAAGAGCGCATTTTCGAATGGATTTTGCATGGATTTTTAAATTAAAATTAACTTGGTTATTATACCAACTTTATGAAATAAAAAGAAAAAGAGCCCGGCGCGAAGCGTCGGGCTATTTTTCTTACCTATCCGGTGGGATTTCGTAATAATTTATGAGAAAGTGGGTAATATTCATAAATGGCTCTGTTAGAGTTTCTGACGCAAACTGTGCGCCTACAGGAGCGGTATTTGATATGAATACTAGAAACTTTGGGTCATAGGCTGGGAAATAACCAAAAAATGAGTGGAGATTCTTACCTTCTATATATCCTCCACCTTTTGGGTTTGGAATCTGAGCTGTACCAGTTTTGGCCGCGATCGAGTGTCCTGGCATTTTATACTTTCCTTTACCAAGCGTATTGTCGACAATCGAAACCAGCATCCGAGAAATTTTCTCTGAGGTTCCATCTTTTAGAACTTTTTTACCATCAGTTTTATTAAAGACGATTTCTTTTGTTTTTCCATCGGTATATTCAAACTTTTTTATAATATGTGGCTCTACAATATATCCACCATTTACCATAGACGAAAGGGCTCGCACTAAAACAATCGGACTAAAAGAAATTCCTTGACCGAATGATGCGGTGGCATATTCGAGCTCTCTAGGAACGTCGAGGTTGGAAACTAGACCTTTTGCTTCATTTGGTAAATCCACACCTGATTTATCTCCAATACCATATGAAAGCATGTAGTCACGGAAGCGACCTCTGCCGAGCTGACGCATCGAATACACCATACCTGTGTTCAAAGATTCTGAAAGCACCGTTTGCATCGTCGTCTGCCCTCGCCCTTTTTTATCAAAGTTTTCTATTTTCTTATCTTCTACTTGCACAAAACCTGGATCATAAAAAGGAGTGTCAGCAGAAATCACACCGGCGTCGAGTGCTGCTGCGATAACAAGTGGCTTGACGACCGATCCAAACTCAAACACGTTTTCAACCAAAGGGTTTGAGTATTCAGACACATCTTCAACAGAACCGAAATTATTTAAGTCAAACGAAGGTAAGTGCACCATGGCGATAATTTCTCCGTTTTGCGGATTTATAATCAGACCATTCGCAGCTTCTGATCCGAATTTTTTCATCGTTCGTTCAAGTTCTTGTTCGGCAAAATTTTGCACCACCGGCTCTATGGTTGTGACCAAATCAGCCTTCTGCTCTGAATCTTCATATGACGTATCAGTAAAATTTGAAAATAACTCAGCAAAAATATTTATCTGCACATCTTCTTTTCCTCGCGAAAGCGTCTCGTTATAAAAACGTTCAATACCATACCTCCCTGTTATCTCATCACCTTTGTACGCCATAAACCCTAGAGCATGGGCAGCAAGAGACTCTCCCGGGTAAAACCTCCATTTGTGTCTTTGCATTTCAACACCAACTAAATCCAAGTCGATTATTTTATCCGAAATATCTTTCGGTATTTTTTTCGCTAATTCTTCGTGCGGGTCATCTTCTTTTGAGGCTTTCGCCATAAAAGTTTCTTTGTCTATCGGATATATTTCATTTATTTTTTGATATGTTAGCTCTTTGTCTACCAAATCTTTCGGTCGTATGACTAAAAGATAACTGGTCATAACAGTAGCAGCAGAAATTATTGTTCCGTCTTTTTTCTCAAAATAAACAACACCTCGATCAAAAGAGTCGACAGACTGACTGTATGATTCATCGCCTTTCCCAACGTAGTAATCTTTATGTAAATACTGAATATAAAATAAACGGGAAATTAAAAGTACTCCGACTAAAATTACAAAAGCCGAAAGAACCCGTATTCGTATTAAAAAACCTTTTTTAACTTGATTCATTATCTAAGTAACGCTGTCTGTTTTCTGCTTACAAATTTTGGATCTCCGTTATTGATAAAGCCGAGATCGTAAGCCTTTTGTAACGTTACTTGATTATTATAGTCTAAAACTTGAAGTTCTAGCTCTGAAATACGTGAAGAAGCAAGTCGAATCTCATTTTCAACGTTTTTTCTGTCTACTAGGTCAAAGATAGTTCTTCCTAAAAAGAACATGTAGAGAGTAAATGAGGCAACAACAAGAAGCACAAGACTAAAGAAAAAAACTCTTTGATGATTTAAACGTCCTTTTGGTTTTGCGTATTCGTTTTTC
>JACCDG010310997.1_pt1 | contig 21284 bp, 25 predicted proteins | sample 7442471 | NCBI WGS metagenome assembly JACCDG01 (sample SAMN15323444, study PRJNA562643) | freshwater metagenome | isolation source: river surface water | place: USA:Blue River Watershed | collected 2017-08-17 | reverse complement strand
GCGCCCCAACGGGTTGCCCAACAGGTCGTGGGTTTGAAGTTCGATGAGCCGCAGCGTTTCTGGACGCACCCCGACCCAAGGCTGCGCACGCGGCACTCGCGCGGCTGCGATCCTGACCAGAGCGCCGAGGTTGCTCATAGCGAGTACACGTTCTCGGGTTGACGGGCGTTGCGCCGCGCGACGTAGTCCACTTCCTCCGGCTGTTCGTCAGGCACGGCGGGCAGCTCAAGCTGATCCGCGTCGCGCAGATAGATGATCGCCTGAGTGAAGGTATCCACCATGTCGTCGTGCTCCGCGTTAGGGAACTGTTCGCACTGCTCCAGGAATGGCCGCGCCCACTTGACGGGTTCACCCTTGTCGCGCTTGGACTCCAGCACCCAGACGATGTCCTGGTCCAAGAACGGCGACGCCATGTGGGCCCGCGCCGTCTTGTCAGCCTTGCCGGGATTATACCCCTTAATCGGAAGGTTGGCAAGACGCAGGTCCTGGAGTAAGGAGATGCCTGACCCCTTCTCTTCTATGAGGACAACGTCGGCGCGTCGAGGCTTGTTGAGGGGGTCGGTCTTGTCGCCGCCGTAGCGTGCGCTGCGCCAATCGTCCATGAGCCGCTTGCGTGCCACGGGGTACGTCAGGTGGTCGGCCCAGCACTCAAGCAGCATCACGTGGTTGCGCCCGCCGTACTCGAACACGCCCCATGTGGTGTTGGCGGAGGGGTCGTTGTTGGTGTCCTCGGTGAACGCGGTGTCGTAGCTCTGAAGCACGAAGTGCAGCGGCGGCACCGGGCGGTCCGCAGGCCACAGCCGGAACTTGTCGCGCTTCAGGATGCCGCCGCCAGCGGGCGCGGGACGCTGCTGCAGCTGTCCGGCGGTGCGGTACTCGCCCAGCTCGGTCTGCAGCGTGGCGACCTTACGCGCGTCGTACAGCGCGGGCCACAGCAGCTCGCCCTCCCGAGTGCGAGGATCCTTGAACGGCAACCGCTTGACCGGAAACTTGCGAGCGGGCTCGTACTCCATCGGCAGCACCAACACCTCCCACTCCGCTGCGGAGGGGCCGGACATGATGTAGCCGCTCAGGTCTTTCTCGTGCAGCCGCTGCATGATGACCACGGTCGCTGCGTTGAGCGCTTTGCCCCGCGAGGACAGCGTGCCGGAGAACCAGTCGAGCGCGGCCTGGCGTTCGGCGTCGCTCTCGGACTGCTTCACGTTGTGGGGGTCGTCGACGATCTTACGGTGCGGGTGGAGGCCGGTGCCGCGCCCGCCCACCGACGTCGCCACGCGCCAGCCGCCCGAGGTCAGCGCGTAGTGGGTCTTCTGGTTCTGTGCGCTGTCGATCGTCACTTCGGGAAACAGCCGCTGGTACTCGGGCGAAGTGACCACATCGCGACAGAGGATCGCGTCCCGAATGGAGATCGGTTCGCTGTAGCTCGCGCCGAAGTACCGCAAGCCGGGGCGCGACGCCCACTCCCACGCGGGCCACATCACGCTCACCAGCGTGGATTTGCTGGTGCCCGGAGGTACGTTGATCAGCAGGTTCTCGATCTCTCCGCGAGACACAGCCTCCAGGTGTTCGCAGATCGCACGGATGTGCCACCCGTCCTTGAACTCGGCTTGCGCCTCCACCTCGCACCAGAAGTGCTGCACAAAGCGATGCAACGACCCCAGCAGGGTGCGCCGTGTGCGTTGCCGCAGCTCTTCGTCCACCCGCTCCCGCAACGACAGCCCCGAGCGCTGCAGCGCCGCGCGCACGGGGGCCAGGGCGTCGGTCACCCGCCCTCTCCACCCGCAGTGGCCACGGCTGCGGCGGCGACACCAGCCTTGCTCAGCAGCGCGGACAACGCGGTGAGCTCTTCGGTGCTGAGCCGCGAGGGGTCAAACAGCGGCAGCGGCTCGCCGTCCTTGCCCAGCCCCCCGTCCAGCGCCATGGGCTGGCGGCGGTCGTAGTACGGCGCGGCGTCCTTGGCTGCGGCCATGCGGAGAGGCAGCGGCTTGGACCGGTCCAGCGCTACGGACAGGAGGACCTCAGCCGGAGTTTCGGCGACCTTGCCGATGAGCGCTACCTCCTGCTCGCGGTAGAGCATCTGTGCCTCCTTAAAGGCGATCAGAATGCCCTGCGGATCAAGTCCCGACGCGGCTGCGCCCCGCTGTCGCTTTTTAGACGACGCGGGGCGCTGAGCAGCAGCCTTACGGGAGGTCATAGGGGGCGCATTATAGCGCCCTTTAGACCGGCGGGGGATTACTCGCCTTCGATGGCGATGAAGCCCATCTTGGTGTCCCAGGTCAGGTCACGCACTTGGCCCCCTGCGGCCAGGTACGCGCTGACGGTGATGCCCTTGGTGTAGTAGAGCTCGAAGCGCTCCGCAGCGGTCAGGCGCTTGGGGTTCTTGTCGACGAGGACCTTGATCTTGCGGTCCGCAGCAGCGACCCACCGCGTCGGCCGCGCTTCGGCCTTCTTGCCGCTACGAGCGGGCTTGCGGGCGGCGATGATGGCCTCTTCGGCCATGACCGCCAGCTTGCCGAACGTGCGGATCTTGTTGGTCTTGACGAAAGCCTTGATCTGCTCGTCAGACATGACGGCCGAGAGCAGCTCCGTAGCACGAGCCAGAACCGCAGCGGTAGAGGGGGTAGAAGATGACGACATGATGAAGCTCCTAGAGGTACGAGGTCAACAGCGACCACGGACTGAACTATGCCTGAGAACCAGATGTCTGCGTGAAATACTTTTTAATGATCGTCGCTGCTTTGATAGTTAAAACCTATGCTGGAGACAGCATAGGGTTAACCCTTAGAAAAACGGCGTAATTTGGGATCGAAACCGTATCGAAAACGCGATCGAAAATCGTCGCCCCCTCGAGGGGAACGGCAGAAAAAACCATTTACAACATTTCGATATTTCATTATTCTTAACTGTATGAAATGTATATGCATATGTATATATGGACTTTGTTTTGGATCGAAACATCGAAACATCGAAACAAAGCTATGCATTCGATAGCGCGTAAGCTATAGTCTCGATAGCTACGCAGCGACCCCCGGAGACCCGAAGAGCGACGATAGTCGGTCGCTATAGATTTTTACAACGAGATAAAAAACATTTCGATAGGGCTTTTCGACTCAGTTTCGAAACGCGCCTAAAATAGCGTCCACCCTCGTTAAATGAGATTATTCCCACATGTCCATCCAACTTCTAAGAGAGCGCTTCTCCGCCAAGCTGAGCTCCTCGGTGCTCACCGCCGCAGATGCGAAGAAGCTGCGCTTCGAACTGTGTACGGCTCAGACCTGCCCGCGCGAGCTACCCAAGCACCTCTCGGGCTTCAAGTTGCCGTATTTCACGTTAGACGGACGTCCCACGAGCTTCTACCGCTATCGCTACCTGGAGGAGACGCGCCGAGGTTTTGAGAAGTTGACGGGCGCGCGCTCCCTGCGGTACGCACAGCCGCCCAAGTCCGCGCCCGAGATCTACCTGCCGCCGCTGATCAACTGGCGCCAGTACCTGGAGAACGCCGACGCCCGCATCGTCTTCACCGAAGGCGAGCTCAAAGCCGCCTGCGCCGTCAAGCACGGCATCCCCACGCTGGGGCTGGGCGGGGTGTGGAGCTGGCGCAGCGCCAAGCAGCAAGTGCCGCTCATCCCGGGGGTGAAGACCCTGCCGTTGAAGGGGCGCCCCTGCATCATCGCCTTTGACTCCGACGCCGCCACCAATCTTGAAGTCCGCCGCGCGGAGGTCTATTTTGCGGAGGCGCTGGGCGCACTCGGTGCGGTGGTCTCCATAGCGCGGATGCCCCCCGCGCCCGACGGCGCTAAGCAAGGGCTGGACGACTTCATCCTCGCCCACGGGGCGGAGGCCCTGGTCACCGAAGTGCTCTCCGTGGCGCAGCCCTACGCCGCCACCGCCCGACTCCACGCCCTCAACGCCGAGGTCACCGTGGTCCAGCGGCCCGGCTTCATCTTGCGGCTAGCGGACCGTTACCCCATGTCTGTCACCGATTTCACGCGGCTGCACTATGCGGACTGGTCGCACGTGGACTACTCCGACCCGCAGCGCCCCCGCACCGTCAGCACGCCCGAGGCGTGGCTCAAGTGGCCGCAGCGGGCGGTGGTGGCGGGGGTGACGTACGCGCCCGGTGCGCCGGAGGTGCTCCCCGCCACGGGCGAGCTCAACTTGTGGACGGGCTGGCCCCGCGCCCCGGCACCGGGGTCGGTGGAGCTGTGGCGCGAACTGCTGGACCATGTGTTCTGGGGCGCGCCGACTTCGGCCCGCACCTGGTTCGAGCAGTGGGCGGCCTACCCGCTGCAGCACCCCGGCGCTAAACTGCGGTCGGCGGCGGTGCTCTGGGGGCGCCACACCGGCACCGGCAAATCGCTCATCGGCTACACGCTGGGGCGGCTGTATGGTGAGGGCTTCGCCGAAATAAATGACGAAGCGCTCGACCCCGCCCGCGCCTTCAACAGCTGGGCCAAGAACAAGCAGTTTGTGATGGCCGATGACATCACCGGGCACAACAACCGGCGCCTCGCCAATAAGCTGAAGGTCATGGTCAGTCGCGAGCGCATCGAAATCAACGAGAAGAACCTGCGCGAGTACTCGGTGCCCGACGTTATCAACTACCTCTTCACCGCCAACGACCCCGACGCGTTCTACCTAGACGATCACGACCGGCGCTTCTTCATTCACGAGGTCATCTCCGCCAAAGCGCCCAAAGAGTTCTACGCGCGGTATGACGCCTGGTACCGGTCGGAGTCGGGCGCCGCTGCGCTGTTCGATCACCTGCTCAACCTGTCACTAGACGGGTTCGACCCCATGGCCGAGCCCCCCGTCACGGCGGCGAAGCTGGAGATGGTCGCGCTGAGCAAAACCGAGCTCGAGGCGTGGGTCGCCGCCGTGGCGGCCGACCCGGACTCGCACCTGCTGGGGCTGAAGGGCGACCTATTCACGCCGGAGGAGCTCATCACCGCGTACGACCCCTCCGGCACCCGCAAAGAAGTGTCCCCCATCCTAATGGCCCGCAAACTCGCCATAGCGGGGGTGCTCCGCGTTCAGCCCACCGACTCCCCCAACGGCCAGCTGCGCTCCACCGTGCGCGGCAAGCTCGTGCGGCTGTACGCGCTGCGCAACCGCGACAAGTGGCGGGTCTGCCTCAGTGCGGAGGCCGCGCGCCATTATGACCTGAGCCGCGCCGATGTCGTGCGGCGGCAGAAGTTCTAACGCTCTCACGCACCCCCCCTCACCCCTCACATACAGGAGAACCCCACCATTATGAACACCCTAGTCACCGACGCGCTGCGGCGCTCGCTCACCTTAGCGGAAAGCGCCCGGCGCGAGCCGCCCGCGTTCAACGCCTACCCGCTCGCAGCGCCCGCTGCGCCCGAGGACTACGGCGGCACCCTCGGCGCGATAGAAGCCGCGTGTGCCCACCTCTCAGAAGCCATCCCCTGCGGCCAACCCACCCGCACCGCCGCCGCCTACGCGGTGCTGGCCCCCGCCGTGCGGGAGCTGGGCGCGTGGTTGCGCGCTAAGGGGTACGCAGTATGAGCGCCACCACCAGCCGCGCCGCGCTGTATTTCAAGTTGCGCGCCGCCCGCACGCACTACGCGCTCCTGGGCGTCCACGCGGGCACCGAGCCCGACGCACTGCGCACTGCGCACCGCACGCTGGCCGCGATGCTGCACCCCGACCGCCACCCCGCTGACGCCGCTGCGGCCGAGCTCATGGCGCGGGTGAACGTAGCGTACTCGTGCCTGCGCGACCCTGCCGCCGCTGCGCGCTACGCGGCCGAGCTGCGCGCGCTCAAAGGGGCTGCTAAGTGCCCGGTGTGTAAGGGCGTGGGCTATAAAAAAGCTAGCGTGGGCTTCAAAGGCGGCGCGGTGCTGCGGGGGTGCGTCGCTTGCGCAGGCAGCGGGGTTAATCTGTCCGCAAAACCTGATAGTTAAATTAAATGAGCGCTGTGCCCCATTCTAACTTATAGTTCAGTCCGTGGTCGTTGTTGACCTCGTACTCTAAGGAGCTTCATCATGTCTCACGAGATTACTCAGAACCGCCTGACCCGCAAGGCCGAGATGGCCTACCTCAGCACGGAGGGCACGCCTTGGCACGGGCTGGGCCAGCCCCTCAAGCCGGGCGCTGACCTCGAAACGTGGCGCGCGGCGGCGGGCATGGACTGGCGCATCTGCCGGTCCCGCGTTCGTTACGGCGAAGCCCCTCACGCCCGCATCATGGACGACAAGCACGTCCTGTTCCGCAGCGACACCACCGACCCGCTGGGCATCGTCAGCGAAGCATACGAGATTGTCCAGCCCGCACAAGTGCTGGAATTCTTCCGCGACCTGACCGCCGCCGCAGGGTTCACGCTCAGCACGGCGGGCACGCTCTTCGGCGGTAAGCAGTTCTGGGCGCTGGCCCGCGTGGGCGAGGACGCCGTGGTCGTGGGCGATGACCGCGTGGGCGGCTATCTGCTGCTCGCAAGCAGCTGCGACGGCTCCATGAGCACCACCGCTCAGTTCACCACGATCCGCGTGGTCTGCAACAACACGCTGTCCATGGCCGTGGGTCGCCACGCGCCCGCCGCCCGCGTCCTCACCACGCACCGTTCGCGCTTCGATGCGGATGCGGTCAAGGCGCAGCTGGGCGTAGCGCAAGACACCTTCGCCGAGTTCATGGGCGCGGCGCGTGCCCTGTCCCGCGTCCGCGTGAGCAACACTGCCGCCGCCGCGCAGACCGCTAAGTTGCTGGTCGACGCCAAGCTGTACAAGACGCCCGAGTTGGCCGAGAGCAGCAGCGGGTACAACAAGATCATCAACCTGTTCCGTGGGTCGGCCATGGGCGGCACGCTCGCCGGCACCGAGGGCACTGCCTGGGGCTGGGTGAATGCGGTCACCGAGTACGTCGACCACCACGCCTCTAAGCGCACGCCCGACGCGCGCCTGAGCGCGGCGTGGTTCGGCGCGGGCGCGGCGCTGAAGGAAGCCGCGATGGCGCAGGCGTTGGAACTGGTCTGAAGCAGGTGCTCCGGCCACCGCGCCGGGGCTTCCTCTGATAGGAGCAGCAACATGGACAAGGTAGTCATCTTTACGCTCGACGGCGAGGCTTGGCGCGTTTATCTGCGGGCCGCTAGACGCGTGCTTCCGACAGAGTGGAACAGCAAGGGTGCGGCGCTGGCGGGTGCGCAAGTCGAACTACGACGCATCGCGAACAAGGAGAATTTCCATCATGATCCCCATTGAACAGCTCGACGCGCTCGCCACCGAGGCCGAAGTGCGCAGCGAGCGCGAAGTGCAGCGCCTGAGCTCCCTGCTTGCGGCGGGGCCGCTCATCGCGCTGAACGACCTCAAACCCCGCGCACAATGCTTCCTCGCACAGCGCGCGGCGCTGCTACGCTTGGCGCACACTCGCGCGGGGCGGGGCGCGCTGCCGGAGTTGCTGAGTGTGTGGCGGCGCACGCTGCGCATCCGCGTGGCCACGCTGGGCACCGTCGCTCACGTTCAGGAGCACGACCTGGCGTATCTGAGCGCACTGGCGTCTTGTCTCAACGCGATCGACGGGAGCGGCGACGATGAGCAGTTCTAAACCCTTCCGGCCCATGCGCGCCGGGGACCTCAAGGGCGACCTAGGCCGTGTGCGCTGGCCGCTGTACGCGTCGCTCAAGCTGGACGGCATTCGCTGTGTGGTGCGCGATGGCGTGGCCCTGAGCAACACCCTCAAGCCTATTCCCAACCGACACATCGCTGCGGCGCTTCGGCGCGGGGCGTTCGAGGGGTTGGACGGCGAACTCATCGTGGGCGAGCCGGGCGGCGACCCCTTCCGCCGCACGACCTCCGCTGTCATGAGCCGTGACGGCGAGCCCGACTTCACCTACTGGGTGTTTGACTCGCACGCGCACCCCTCCCGCACCTACAACGAGCGGCTGCTGACTGCGGAGCGGGCAGTGCGCACCGGTAACGACCCGCGCGTCGTCCTCCTGCCGCAACGGCTCATCAGCAGCGCGGACGAGGCGCTGGTGCTCGAGCGCGAAGTACTCGCCCAGGGGTTTGAAGGGCTCATGCTGCGCGAAGGGCGCTGTCCGTACAAGTACGGGCGCAGCACCCTGACCGAGCAAGCGCTGCTGAAACTTAAACGCTTCGCCGACGCGGAGGCCGAGGTGCTCGCCGTGATCGAACGCCAAACCAACACCAACCCCGCGCACCGCAACGCGCTGGGGCTGCTCGAGCGCAGTAGCCACAAAGACAACCGCCGCCCCACCGGCACGCTGGGCGCGGTGCGCGTGCGGGGGCTGAACGGCCCGTACGCAGGCGTGGAGTTCGAGGTGGGCTCCGGGTTCACCGACGAAGAGCGTGCGACGTTCTTCAAGAAGCCCCCGCGCTTTATCCGCTATCGCTACTTCCCCACTGGCACCAAGGACCTGCCCCGGTTCCCCACTTTTGCGGGTGCACGCAGTGTGCACGACCTAGTCCCGCTTTGAGCTATAATCCTTTCTCCGCGTTATCTAGTTCTGGAGTAACCCTATCATGTCATCTGAATTCAAGCTACCCAAGAGCCTGGCCGCGTGTGCGGACCTGCTCTACGAAACACAGCAGCGGCGGTACGCCCTGCAGCGCGAAGCCGACAAGCTGAGCAGCAACGAAGCCGCGCTCCGCGAGCACCTGATCAAAAACTTGCCCAAGAGCGAGGCCACGGGCGTCGCGGGCAAGTCGGCCCGCGTCACCATCGTCACCAAGCAGGTGGTCAGCGTGACGGACTTCAATGCGTACTTTGAGTACGTCACCAAAGCGTACAAGAAGAACCCCGGCGCTATCGCGCTGATTCAGAAGCGCGTAGGCGACGCCGCAGTCAAAGAGCTCTGGGCCGCGCACAAAGACGTTCCCGGTGTCGCGCCCCTCAACGTCCCCACTGTCAGCGTCACCAAAGTATGAACATCTTCTATCTAGACAAGGACCCTGTCGCTGCGGCGCGGGCGCACGCTGACCGCCACGTGCTGAAGATGGTGATCGAGACCGCCCAGCTGCTCAGCACCGCGTGGCTCACGCTCCACAGCGAAGACCAACTCCCCGAGGGCGACAAGCGTGCGTTGCCGCAGGTGTTCGCTTCCCGCACGCGCCCAGCGCACCGCCCCAGCGCACCGCCACCGCCGATCGAAGCGGACGGCCCCCTGCGCTCGACTGACGGGCCGCTGTGGGGCGAGGGGGTGTGGCTCCTTAACGGCCAGCGCATCTACCGCGCCACGCACGCCCACCACCCCTGCGCCCGCTGGGCGCGCGCCGCCGGGGGCCACTACCGCTGGCTGTGGCGCTTGGGGATTGCGCTCGCCGAGGAGTACACGTATCGGTGGGGTCCCCGCCACGCCACCCTTAGCGTGCTACGGACTCTAGAGCCCTTGCCGCCCGCGCTGGTGGCGTCGGCCGACGCGTTCGAGCCCCCGCCGTTGGCGATGCCCGCCGAGTACCACGATTCCGACGCCGTGGCCGCGTACCGCGCGTACTACGTCGGCGCGAAGCACGAGCTCTTGATCTACACGCGGCGCGACCCGCCCGATTGGATCAACACAGAGCCCGAAACCGTTGCGGAGACCGCTTGGGCGGGGTCGCTCCACAACGGACACGCTGTCCTTGACCTCGCTCAGTAACCTCCCACTCTTATTGGAGAATTCACCATGGCTACCAAGAAAGCACCCCCCGCCCCCGCCGCTAAGAAACCCGCCGCCACCGGTGGTGGCGCAGTTGTCCTCTGGCAGGAGGAAATGGCCGCAGCCGCGAAGAAGCAAGTTGCGCAGGAAAAACCCATCAACTCCGTGGCCACTATCAGCACGCGGGGCGGGGTACTGTCGGTGGACGGCGATCCCGTCAAAGGCAACGCGCTGAACCTCGTCGTGCTGGGGGCTGTGTACGAAAACGCCTACTACCCGGGACGCTTCGACCCCGACAACCCGCAAGCCCCCGTGTGCTACGCGCTGGCGTCGGAAGACGCCGACACCCCCGAGGAGGACATGGCCCCGCACGACGAAGCCGAAGACCCGCAGGCCGACGCTTGCGCCAACTGTGAGAAGAACGTGATGGGCAGCGCCGACACCGGGCGCGGCAAAGCGTGCAAGAACGTGCGCCGGTTGGTGGTCGTGGCGCAGGATGCGCTGCAATCGGCCGAAGACATGAAGACGTCCGAGATGCGCGTGCTCAAGATCCCCGTCACTTCTGTGCGTAACTGGGCGGGCTATGTGCGCGGGCCGCTGGCGGAACTCGGTCGGCCGTACTTCGGGGTGGTCACCACGGTGAGCTGCACCCCGGACGCCAAAACGCAGTACAAGGTGCTGTTCGAAGTGGCCGAGACCATCGACTTTACGCCGGATCTGTACGCCGCGCTGAAAGTCAAGCGTGCCGACGCCGCCAAGCTGCTGAGCGCACCGTACCCCAAGAACGCCGACCTCGAAGCCGCCCGCGCCGCCAAGGCCCCGCCCAAGGGCCAGCGTATGGTTCCGCAAGGCCGTGTGGCGCAGAAGGCCGTGGCCAGCAAGGGTCGTAAGTTCTGATGGCCCCCGTCCCGCGCCCTGTCGTTCTCGATTTCGAGACACTCCCTATCGGGCTGCGCGGCGCGGGGCTTTACCCGCCGCGCCCGGTGAGCTTTAGCTTGCAGCTGCCCGAGTGGCGTGCGCCCAAGTTCTTCGCTTGGGACCACCGCACCGGCCCCGCCAACTGTACCGCAGCGGACGCCCGCCGCATCCTCAAAGACGTGTGGACCAACACCACGGCCGACCGTCCCTTGCTGTTCCACAACGCCAAGTTCGACTTGGAAGTGGCGGAGCAGTGGTTTGAGTTGCCGGTGCCGCCGTGGGATCGGTGGCACGACACCATGTTTCTTCTATTCCTTGACGACCCTCATCAGCGTCAGCTTAGTCTAAAGCCTTCGGCGCACCGACTGCTGGGGCTCCCAGCGGACGAACAAGACGCGGTCAAGGAGTGGGTCCTCACGCACAAGAAGACGCTCCTGGCCGAGCACTCGGAGATCGAGCGGGACTACGAAGGCATCAAACCCTCTAACGCGGGCGCGTTCGTCGCGTACACACCGGCTGAAGTCTGCGGCCCCTACGCCAACGGCGACGTCCTGCGGACGCTGAAGTTGTTCAAGCTGCTGTACCCGCGCACGCGCGAGCGGGGTATGCTGGCCGCGTACGACCGCGAACGCCAACTGATGCCGATACTGCTGCGCAACGAGCAGGAAGGCGTCCGCGTGGACCTGCCCGCGCTGGAGCGGGACCGCGACATCTTCGAGGCCGCACAGGCTAAGGTGGACGCGTGGCTGCGCCGCACGTTGAAGGCTCCAACGTTGGACTGTGACAAGGACGCGGAGATGGCCAAGGCGCTGCAGGCAGCCGACGCGGTCTCCGAGTGGACCATGACCGCCACCGGCAAGCCTTCCGTCAGTCGGCAGAATCTTAAGCTCAGCCACTTCCGCGATCGGCGCGTGGCGGCGGCATATGGCTACCGGCAGAAATGCGCCACCGTGCTCGAAACGTTCGTCCGTCCGTGGATTGCCTACACGCGCGCGGGCCGCATGCACACCTCTTGGAACCAAGTGCGCCAGAGCAAGTCCGATCGCGACACGGGCGGCACCCGCACCGGACGCCCCTCCACCGACTCGCCCAACTTCCTGAACATGCCCAAGGCGGTGGTCGACTCGGAGGCGCGGGGCTTCATCATGCCGACGCATATTGCGGGCCTGCCCGAGTTACCGCGCGTGCGCAGCTACATTCTCCCCGACGATGCTAAGTCTTTGGTCGGGCGGCGCGACTTCAACCAGCAGGAAGTCCGCATCCTCGCGCATTACGAAGACGGCGCGTTGCTGCGGGCGTACCTAGAAAATCCACGCCTTGACGTACACGAGTTCACCCGCGCAGCCATCGAACAGCTGACGGGCCAGGATGTGGGGCGCGCCATCACCAAGACGCTCATGTTCGGGTACATCTATGGGCAGGGACTGGCGTCGCTGGCCGCTAAGTTGGAGAAGTCCGTGGAGGAGGTTCAGACTGTCCGCACCGCACAGATGAGCGTACTTCCAGGGTTGCGCGAATTGTCCGACAGCTTGAAGGCATTGGCGCGCAGCGAACAGCCCATGCGCACCTGGGGCGGGCGCGAGTACTACTGCGAAGAGCCTAAGTTGATCGAAGGGCGGATGCGTTCCTTCGAGTACAAGATGATCAACTACTTGTGTCAGGGTTCAGCTGCCGACGTTACGAAAGAATCCGTCATTCGGTACGACGCAGCCCGACGCGATGGGCGCTTCATGCTTACGGTGTACGACGAAAACAACATCAGCGTGCCGAAGAAAGCGTTGAAGTCGGAGATGTTGATTCTGCGCGATGCGATGATGTCTATCGAGTTGGACATCCCGCTGTTGTCGGATGGCGAGTTCGGCCCGAATCTGGGCACGCTGGAAAAGTTGAAAGAGCCCGCCCCTGACTTGTCACGTTGGAACCTCAACCACTAGAGAGCACCCATCCCATGTCATTTAAGCCCGTCAAACAGTTCACGTCCTGGTCTTTTAGCCGGTACGGTGACTACAAGCAGTGTCCGCTGAAGGCCAAGCTGAAGCACCTGGACAAGATCAACGAGCCGCCTAACGCCGCAATGGAGCGCGGCACCCTGATCCACAAATTGGCGGAGGACTACATCAAAGGCGTGGGCCGTGCGCTACCGCCGGAGCTGAAGCTGCTGAGCGACGAGCTCAAAGCGCTGCGCAAACTGTACGCAAAGAAGACCCCGTTGAAGATGGTCGTCGAGGACAACTGGGCCTTCACACGCGATTGGGAAGAAACCGAGTGGAACAACTGGACCGCCTGCTGGGTGCGGATCAAGCTGGACTGCGCGCACTTTAGTGCCGAAGGCGAGTTGACCGTCACCGACTGGAAGACGGGCCGGTTTCGGGAAGAAGACTTGGCCAGCTACCTTGAGCAGCTGGAGCTCTACGCCCTGAGCGCCATGCTCATAGACGACCGCGTGCTTAGTGTGCGGCCTCGGCTAGCTTACACAGACGAAGGCCGATTCTTCCCTGCTCCTGACGAGCCTATCAGCTACACCCGCGAGGACATTCCTAGACTCAAGAAGCTGTGGGGCGCGCGGACTAAGGCTATGTTCGCCGACACGTCGTTCAAGCCAACGCCGAATTCGAAATGTCGGTGGTGCTGGTACGGCCAGAGTAAGAAATCAGCCGGAGGTCCCGGCTTGTGCAAGTACTGAGCTGGGATACGCAAGTGTGGCATCACGTCTTGAAGCTGCCGATGAGGACTGGGTTGCGGAGCGGGCTCTTCGCTTTGCGGGAGTCTTCAGCGTACACCTATTCACCGATGGCAACACCGGCTGGCCTGACCGCATCTACTTCATACGTGGGGGCAGGCCCCTGCTCATCGAGCACAAACGCGAGTCCATATCGGGTGACGGCCGCAGCGCGCGCCAACGCCTTATCCACGCACGACTGAAAGCCGCAGGCTATGACGTTCAAACCCACTACTCCCGCAGCACCGCGCTCCAAGCCGTCTTGGACGCCGCGTCCCTATCAACTAAGGGCGGTCAAGTTCCTCGTACAGCGCCAAGCCGCCGCACTGTTGCTGGACCCCGGGATGGGCAAGACTAGCTGTACGCTAGCAGCTTGTCTCGCTTTGAAGAAAGCCGGAGTCTTCCGGGGTGCGTTGATTCTGGCGCCGATGCGCGTGGCGGACGAAGTCTGGCCCGAAGAAGTAGCCGAGTGGGAAGACTTCAAGGATCTGACGGTGCAGCGACTCAACGCGTCGGACCGGCCCGATGTGTTGAAACGGCCCGTCGATTTGTACGTCACCAATTTCGAGGCTCTACCGCATTTGCTGAAGCACGAAGTTCTGTCGACGCTAGTCAGGCGCAAGTTGGTGGACACGCTGGTGGTTGACGAGTTGTCTAAGTTCAAACACACGAACATTCAACGCTTCAAGCTGCTGAAGCCTTGGCTCCCGCGCTTTACACGCCGTTGGGGGCTGACGGGGAGCCCTTTCGCTAACGGGATCCTCAACATCTTTGGCCAGATCTACACGCTCGACCTGGGGGCGTCGCTTGGTCCCTACGTGACGTACTTCCGCGCCCAGTACTTCAACGCGACGGGCAGCACCCAAGTAACACAGAAGCTGCCCTCAGGTGCGGAACGGAAATTCACAGTGGGTACAGGGTGGGAGCTCAAGCCGGGGGCCGACGAGCAGATATATGCGCGCTTGGCCAACGTAGCATTGCGTCTGAACGCGGACGACTACCTAAAGCTGCCGAAGGTGCTGGAGCGTACACACAGCTTCACGCTCCCCGATGCGGCGCGACGCGTCTACGATAAGATGGAAGACGAGCTGGTTGTCGAGATCGAACGCGACATCTTCACCGCCGCCAACACGGGCACCGCCCTAGGCAAGTGCCGCCAAATAGCGTCGGGCGCGCTCTATCACCATGCCATAGACCCCATCACCGGCGAACCCACGGGCCGAGCACGCACGTGGCGTGAGCTGCACGACACCAAGCTCGACGCCTTCATGGACTTGATAGAAGAGCTGCAGGGTCAACCCGTGCTGGTGGGGTACGAGTTTGGGCATGACAAGGAGCGCCTTATCGCGAAGTTGGAGAAGCTGGGGGCTCCTGTACACTACATTGGTGGCGGTGCGTCTAAGACCGCCGTACGCGAGGCTAAGGACTTGTGGAACGCGGGGCGGTTGCCCTATCTGCTCTGTCACCCACAATCAGCCGCGCACGGTCTGAATCTTCAAAAGGGTAACGCGCAGCACTTGGCGTTTTTCACGCCTTTCTGGGACTACGAACTCTACGACCAGTTTATTCGTCGCTTGCGCCGTTCGGGCAACGCGGCGAAACACATTCACGTGCATAACTTCATCGCCCGGAACACAGTTGAAGAGTACGTGCACAGCGTGAGTAAGCGCAAGGAGCGTGTTCAAAATTTAGGTCTCGCCGCGTTGGAAGCTTTCGCGAAATCGCGGAAAAGTGCGCTATAATCGACGTTCTCTCATGAAGAACTCTCATTCTACTGTTCAAGTGTTGCGTGGCCCCGATGGGCGCCACTATCTTCGCGACTCCACAGGAATTCTCTGGGACTCGGGGCGGGCGGTTGAAGCCCCCACCAACAAGGTGGCTGCCCAAGCCCTCACCGACTACCCACCCGCGCGCATGGCCGAGCTGCTGCTTGGACTTGCTAAGTGCGGGCGTCGAATCTCTGCCAGTGTCGTCTCCCGGCTGGCGAGCATCGTCAAGGACAAGTCCTTGGCGTACTCACGGGAGCTTTGTCATACGTTTCAAGGAGAACGAAAAATGGCAACCAAGAAGACGGCCAAGGCCGCAACAAAACCCACTTCCGCCAAAAAGGCCGCGCCCGCAGCTAAGAAAGTTGCTGCGAAGAAGTCGGCCCCTGTCGCTGCTCCCAGTGGGCGCGGGCGCGCTCCCGCGTACGGCCCTGACGCCACCATCCGCATCAAGGTGTCCGCCAACCCCAAGCGGGGCACCGCCGCCGAGCGCTTCGAGCTGTACAAGGACGGGATGACCGTCAGCGAGTACTTGGCTGCGGGCGGGTTGCGGGCCGACGTCAACTGGGATGTGAAGAAAGAGTTCATCGAAGTTCGCTGAGATGCAACTCGTCATTCCGACGCACCAGCGCGTTCAACGCCAAACAACGTTGAACGCGCTACCTGCGGTGCTACAAAAGCAGACAATTCTGGTCGCGAGTCTTCGCGACGAGGCGCGCCAACTGCGCGCGCTTCACCCCCAGGTCAAAGACGTCGTCGTGGCGCCGGTCAAGTCTATTGCCGAGAAGCGTCAGTGGATCATCGACAACATCAACGCTGATTCTGTGTTCATGCTTGACGACGACATGACATTCTTTGGCCGGTGTCCTGTTGAACAACGAACCTTTCGCGATGGGCGGTGGCGCCCCCAGGCGGGGGTCAAGGGCATGAGCATCGACTACATTCCGGCGCAACGCTTGATCGCCACGTTCAAGCTGCTGGCGAATAATCTGAAGCGTAACTACGCCCACGCAGGCATCAGTTCCCGCCTAGGGAACGACCTCGAGCCAGACGAGGTGCGGATTGGCCCTCAGCGCATGATGCACGCCTTGGGGTATCGGTGTGAGGTGTTGCGACAGAACAACATTCGCTTCGACGCGGTACCGGTGCGGGAGGACTTTCACGTCACGCTGGAACTGCTCAAGCGTAAGTACCCGAGTTTGGTTGTGTACGACGTTTGCGTCAGCCCCGGTAACTACGGAGCTTCGGGCGGGTGTACGGAAGAGCGCACCGTCGCTCGTAGCGATCTTGCCGCTACAACGCTGGCGCGCCTCCATCCAGGATTGGTGCGCGTGGTTGACAAGAGTTACAAGAATGTGCCACGAAAGGAGGTGGTTGTCTCATGGAAAAAAGCCTTCACACAGTAACGCAGCGCGCCAGCGGGGCGCAGCTTTCGCGGGCGTGGCTGAAGACGGGTGGTTCCGACGTCTACGCACAAGGTCTGCTGCTTCAGACACTCGGGCCGTACGCGCCGGAAGTTACACTCTTGCCATCGCAGATGGGCTATGTCACGCTCGACGCGGGGCGCCCCATTGCGGACATTGTTCCTGTGTCGCCGGGAGTGTTCGGTGATTTTTGCCGCGCTCTCTGGGCGCTGCCACGACGGGCCGACGCCGTATCAGGAGCCAAATACGCTGAGTATGTGCGTGCGCGCTTGGAAGCTACTGGGCCCGACATTCGTCTGTACAGGCTGTTCGAAATTTTCGGGGGTTACCTGAACGAAGAGAACGAAGCCGGTCAGTTTGTGCACGGGGATTTTTCGCTTTGCAACATTCTGGAAGGGTTCGACGGAAAGCTGCGCACGATTGACGTGTCGCCCCGCCCCACGCCGACGGAGCCCCGCTGCGACGTTGCCAAGCTGCTTCTTAGCATCTTCGTTACCGACACCCCCAACAAGCCGCAACCCAGCCTATTGTGGTACATCTCGGACCTGTTCACATATGACGGGCGCCAACTGCGAATTGTTGACCCGGTGATGGCCGCTCACTTTGTCGCGCATGCGATCAGAGTAGCCGCTCGTGAACCTGCGCGCATTGACGCCGAGACCATCGCAAAGGTGGTGCTGTGACAACCGCCGCTGCACTTGTCGTACTGGCAGCGGGCGCGGGCCAACGTTTTGTGGATGCGGGGTGGACGGTGCCCAAACCGCTCATTCGCTTCCGAGGCCACACTCTGATGGCGCACACACTGCGAATGATACTCCGTGGCGCGGGGGGCATCCTCGGGCCTCGCATTGTTGTTACCACCCCGGCTTGTGTCGACCATGTTCCGCGCGACTTCACCACTGTCGTTGTCGAACACACACGACCCGGACCCACCGCAAGCGCGGCGCTGGCGCTGGGGCTCATCAGTCCGGAGACCCCCGTGGTATTCTTCGACTGTGACAACATCTACACCACCGACCCCGCCGACTTGTTTTCCAAGTTCCTGCTGGGGTCCAACTTTCTCGTTGGTGCGCGACTCGCTACCCCGTCCACTGACTACTGCGCTATTCGAGCCGCTCACAACGGGTTTGTGATCGACCTGCAGGAGAAATCCGACAAGTTTAATCTCGTTGCGACTGGGATCTATGGGTTCCGTACGGCGCAGGTATTTCACGAGTGCTACTGCCGCGCTGCAACTCGGGACTTGTACGCGATGTCTGACCTGCTCATGGACGAGTCCGAGGTCGCTAGCGTGGTGGCTCTGCCGACTGGCTCTTGGTACGCGGCAGGCACCCCCACACAACTCGCAGCGGCAGAACTAGGGGTGCCGAAGTGAAACCGCTTCTCGAGTTCATGCGAGCCCGACATGAGATCTACCTAGCCCGCGCGGCTGGCAAGCCGCAGGCCGAGTGGACAGCGGACCCCATTTTCCGCAAGTACCGCTTCTGCAACGTGTACAGGGAGCTTGACACCGTTACCCAGTGGGTCCGCGAGCATATTCGCAAGCCCTACGCCGAGCACCCGAATCTATGGTTCATGCTGGCCCTTGCAAGGCAGATAAATTTACCTGAAACGCTGCAAGAACTGATGAACGGCGGCGCGTGGCCGGTACGGACTTGGGACCCTGGGCTCGCGCGCGATATCATGCTGGCGCGACAAGCGCGCGGCGAGAAGTTGTACACTTCCGCCTACATGTTGAACGCCCACGGACGGGGGCCGAAAGACCCCGCCGACAAGGCGTTCTTCACATGTTTTCTCGTACTGCAGCAGGCTTGGGACGACCGCCGTAAGATCGCCGCTGCGTTCGCGGGGCCTTCGATGCAAGCAGCTTGGGCTTCGCTGCTGCCACACCATGGTTGGGGTGGGTTCACGGCGTACGAAGTGGTGTGCGACGCGCGCTACACGCGTTACGGCGCTCGCTGGCGAGATATCAATCGGTGGGCCCACGCGGGGCCAGGGGCCGTGCGCGGACTGAATAGGCTGCATGGGCGACCTCTCAAGACCCCGCTGAAACAGATTCAAGCGCTCGAAGAAATGCAGGCTCTGATGATCAGCATGAACGCTAACTGGAAACACAAACCTGTGCTAGAGTTGCGCGAAATAGAGCACTCACTTTGCGAGTATGACAAGTATCAACGCGTACTTCTTGGGGCAGGTGCGCCGAGGCAGAAATTCGCCCCCAATCTTTAGGAGATCAACCATGTCAGTAGCTTCAATTATTGCACGATCGCCCGACGACGGGCTCGAGAAGGCACTTCAACTTTTGAAGGTGGTCGGCGTAGTTTCCGACAGTCGCAACGGTGCGGTGATTCGCGCGCCGGGGCCGGTCATCACCACTTACAACGCTCCGCGTCAGCGCGTGTCACAGGCGCCACTACGCGACGCGAACCCGTTCTTCCACCTGTACGAAGCGCTTTGGATGCTGGCGGGGCGACGCGATGTTGAATCTGTTGCAAAGTTTGCCAAACGGATGGCCACCTTCAGCGACAATGGTGTGGATCTTCACGGGGCCTACGGCTGGCGTTGGCGCGGGTACTTTGGGTTTGATCAACTTCGCGAAATCGTGAAGATCCTGCGTAATGACAGCAGCAGCCGCCGTGCTGTTTTGTCCATGTGGGCCCCCGACGGCGATCTGATCGCGGGAAGCGGCATCGGCGGGCCGCGCTCGCTTGATCTTCCATGTAATACGCACGTCTATTTTGATGCGGCCTTCGGGGTTTTAAACATGACCGTCTGCAACCGCAGCAACGACGTTGTGTGGGGCTGTTACGGGGCCAACGTGGTGCACATGAGCATGCTGCATGAATTTGTTGCTTGCGCCACGGGGCTTCCTCTTGGAAGCTACTATCAGTTCAGCAACAATTTTCACATGTATGCGCAGCGTGAAGATTGTCAGCGCTTGCTCCATACGCCCGTCCTCGAAGCGCCAGCAGGGTGGTTTGTGCGGTTCCAGGCACCGTTCATGTACGAGAGTGGGCGCGTCGAGCCGGGACCGGTGTTGTTTGAGCGCGCCGACGAAGCTGACGATTGGCTCGAAGAGTGCGAGGCGGTTGTGGCCGGAGCGGTTGCGCGGCAAGATCTCAAGAACGTCTTTTTGCGTGATGTTGCGGTGCCGCTCATTCAGGCCCACGACGCCTACAAGGCTTCCGTCTTTGAAGAAGCGTTCACCCTTGCTGGTCAGTGTGTCGCTTCCGACTGGCGCACGGCGGCACAAGCTTGGCTGCGACGACGCCGAAGTGCCGCAGGGTACGCCGCTGCAGCGGAGGACACAAGCGATGTACGCTAACACAAGCTCCGAAGGGTTGCATCTCATTCAGCGCAGCGCGCGGGTGCTCCGCTACCACACGGAAGACACGTTGCAAAAACAAACTGTCGGCGAGCACACTTACCTCGTCATGTGGTGGGTTTGGGCTCTTAGCGGCGGTGCGCCTTCAGCCGCGTTACTCATGGCAGCGCTGGCCCACGACACGCCGGAAGTCGTCACGGGAGATGTCCCAGCCCCTACTAAGCGCAGGGCGGGGCTGCGGCAAGCCTACGAAGCGATGGAAGACGACGTCTACGAGGCCATCGGGTACGCTGCGCCTGCGCTCTCTACTCAAGAGCGTAAGCTGTTGAAGTTGGCGGACCTTCTGGAAGGGTTGATGTTCTGTGTCAGCGAGATTGAGCGGGGCAACAGGATGATTCTCTCCGTGCTGCGCAACTATCACAACTACATCGTTGAGCACACCACGCTGGAGGACCGTACCGGCCCCGTCGCGGAAGCGCTGGCGCTGGCCGACCGTTGCGAAGCGGGGGCTCTATGAGTGCCGCAAACGCAACGCAAGTTGGAGGCTCCCACTACGCGGGGGAGTACCAACATTGGGACTTGGTCGTACGGACTGAGCTGAACTACTTCGAAGGCCAGATTACCAAGTACGTGCTGCGCCACCGCTTCAAGAATGGGTTGCAGGACTTGCAGAAAGCGGCACATTTCTTGGAGAAGTACAAGGAAGTGTACCCACAGCTGACGCCAAAATTACGCAGCGTGGAGCTTGAGCGCCGACAAGAAGTAGCGAAATTCTCCAACTCTTACGCCTACACCCCCCGCGCGTTGAGTTCGACTGAACGGCGCGTACTTCTACTTCTCTGTTCCCGCTCTCGGTGTGACTTGTCCGACCTCCGCGCTGTTCAGGATTGCATCGAAGCACTGATCGCCGAGTATGAAGGTTCAGCACCAACGGGGGGCTACACTAACCAAGATCGGTGAGCGCTATGGGTTCCGTGGCGGTCATAAAAATGATTAATCGTTCAAGCATTAATCTCAGCTAGAATTAGCTCATGAATACGAATCCTCCCACCCCTACTGCTAATATCCCCGAGCGCCACGCAGACACTCTGCGTCCTGCGCTTTACGCAGACTTGGATGCCGCTGGGCTGGCTGCGGCCTTCAAGGCCTACGCAGAAACCTACGACGGCGGATGGGCGCGGGCCGTCGCCGCAGCCGTCCGCGCCTACGAAGACAAGCGCTGGAAGCCCGGTTCCGTAAAGCCGGAGGAAGGTGTTCAGGTGCTGTCCGGAGAGCCTGACGGATGCTTTGAACTGGTCACCTGGACCGGCAACCGTTGGCTCGGCGATCAAGGGTCTGGCGGCCCCGTCAATTTCTGGCAACACATCACGAGGCCGAAATCATGAGCAACGCTCGCTGCCTTTGCGATTCAAGCAAGAATTGTGTGCGCCCCGAAGGGCAGTGCTCCGGTTGGGCGCATTGCCAACGGTTCCACGAGACCCTGCGCCAACAAGGCTGGGGGCCGGAAGAGCCTCTGCCG
>JACCDG011693709.1_pt1:0-20000 | contig 21286 bp, 19 predicted proteins | sample 7442471 | NCBI WGS metagenome assembly JACCDG01 (sample SAMN15323444, study PRJNA562643) | freshwater metagenome | isolation source: river surface water | place: USA:Blue River Watershed | collected 2017-08-17 | reverse complement strand
TTGAAACCTACTCAAAAGTTTTGACAGGCGCCTTGATAGGCTATTCAGTTATCAGGGTTCAATGATGAACTCGGGGCTTCACGCAACTTGTGTGCGTGCTGCACCGGTACAATTAGAAATTCTATCAAGGTCGATCGGAGTCGTCAACTTCGCCAACTCAGATAGTGCCTTATTTTGTACATATCGTTGCAATCGGTTATATACATCTTTCCTTAAACTTTCAAAGAAGGTGCTGAATGAAGAACTGGGTGCCATCTAGCTCTTCCTCGAAGTGTTTCTTCTAAACGTAAACCTAAATCTGAACCGATATCTGTTCGCGTTTTAAAAGCAGTTTGTTCTGGCAAGGTCTGGCGAAAATCGCAATGCCGGTTGCAAAGCGACTTTTCGCTATCTATATATATGCAGCTAAATTTGGCAGGCGAGTTGCGACGAAGAAGATCGTTTTCTTGCACCATATATAAGTACTAGTTTGTTCGGCTCCTTGAAGCCCAGGAACAAATAGGTCTTATTGATTTTGAAAAGGGCTTGGGGATTGGGTCCGTCCTTGACGAAGTCGGCTTCATGCAAAGCGGTAAGCTCATCCACAAAACTCTTGTAACCGGCTTGTGCTGTGAGTGGATTTTCATGATTGATCACTAAAACCCGCAGCCTTTCTCTGTTTGGGTATTGCACTTGGTAATCGGCTAAAGCGGCGATACGTGCTTTGTCGATTGAGAGTTTCTCCAGGAAAGGCAAATCGAAATAGTGCTTGCTTGTGAGCGGACCTACCACAAGGCGTTCGCTGCCCCTTACGCGCTCGATCTGGGGAAGGTACTGTGCAAAGCGTGGTGAGTCGGAATGAATGGCTACGATGGCTGACATTTGTTTGCTCATTTTGTTCATGACGTCTTTGCTTTCTTCGTCGTCTGGCTCGGTAGATGCCAGGCGGAAGAAATGACGGTCTTGCCAGAATGAAATACTTTTCTCGTCTTCGGATGAGCCGTCGCCGCGCTTGACCACATTGGCAGAACCTGTGTGCAAGAGACCAAATGCCGCGCTTGCATACATAGGATTGTCAAACAAATATTCTTCTATTGTTATAAAGCGGTTGCCGCGCTTAAATGTTTTCTGGGCGAGCACCTGACAATGTAATTCTTCTAGCACTTTGGTATCACGCAGCATGAAGCTTGTGGTGGGTGCGCCTTCTTTTACATCGTTTGTGGCTTGAGCGTATTTTGCCGCACTGCCAGTGGTATCGCCATTATTAATTGATGTGCCGTAAATAATTGTTTTGACTGGCTCCCAGCCAGCATAACTGATTGCGTCCATTCGGTTTTTTGTGTCTTCACTTTCGGGGGTCGCGTTAGCTGCACTATCAAACAAAGTTGAAAATGCACTGGCAAGAACTAAGGTCGCTACTGCAGCAACTATTCTATTTTTCATCAGTTGCCCCCCTGGGCGACTTGCCTAGTTTTTAGCGGCAGTGAGTGATGGTTGTTTTGCAAACCATGCAATCGTGTCTTTCAAACCGGGCTCGAGTTCGACTTGTGGTTTCCATCCAAGCAATTGGGTGGCCTTTGAAATGTCGGGCAAGCGTCTGCGCGGATCATCAATCGGCAGCGGTTTGAATACAATTTCACTTTGGCTCTTAGTCAATTCTTTTATAGCATTGGCAATCTGTAGCACAGTTTTTTCGTTCGGATTGCCTATGTTAATAGGGTAATTGTGATCGCAGTTCATCATGCGGCAAATGCCGTCGACGAGATCCGACACATATTGAAAGCTTCTTGTTTGCGAACCGTCACCATATACGGTGAGTGGTTTGTTCTCCAACGCTTGGCTGATGAAGTTGGATACAACGCGACCGTCTCTTATGCGAAGGCGCGGGCCGTAGCAATTGAAAATGCGAATGATGCGTGTATCTAATTTGTGTTTTTGGTGGTACGCCATTGTGATGGCTTCTGAAAAACGTTTGGATTCATCGTAAACGCCACGAGGTCCAATTGGATTTACATTACCCCAATAGTCTTCTGTCTGAGGGTGCTGTTCTGGATCGCCATATACTTCAGAGGTACTGGCAAGAAAATACTTGGCTTTCTTAGCAAGTGCCAACCCAAGTGTGTTGTGGGTTCCAAGCGAATTGACTTTGAGTGTTTCGATGGGCAAATCGAGATAGTCCACGGGGGATGCGGGAGATGCAAAATGCAATACCCAATCGAGTTCACCTTTTATGTCGATGAATTTGGAGACGTTGTGATCGATGAATTCGAAATTCTTATTATCGCTATGAGCGGCTAGATTTTCCATTTTGCCTGTGACCAGATTGTCCATGGCAATGACGTGGTGCCCTTCGCCAAGCAGTCTGTCTACTAAGTGCGAACCAATAAATCCGGCTCCTCCGGTAATTAGAATTCTCAACGTCCAATCCCCCTGTAGGTGATGCCTGAAAGTGTGATTTCTTCTTCGGGCAGTACGTTTCGTCCGTCTATTATCAATGGCCAGCGCATGGAGCGAGCTAGTTCTTTCCAGTCTGCGCGGCGGAATTCGTCCCACTCGGTCACTAAAATTAGTGCATCACTGGCAGTGGCAAGATCTTTCAAGCTTTCGCAATATTTTATGTCCAACTCTGGATGTTGATTCTTGCAGGCTGCTATCGACACAGGGTCGTATGCTTTAACGTGTGCACCCATTTTTATCAGTTGAGCAGCGATGGTCAAACTGGGTGCGTCGCGCAAATCATCGGTGTTTGGCTTAAATGCCAATCCCATGAGACCAATAGTGCGACCTTTGATAATTTTGAGCTCTTCTTGCAGTTTGTGAATCACTGTCAGGCGTTGTCTGTCGTTAACAGCGATGGTGGCATTCATGAGCATAGTAGGGTAGTCGTATTCTTTGGCCACGGCAATTAAGGCCATAATGTCTTTGTGGAAGCAACTGCCACCCCAGCCTACACCAGCGTGCAAGAATGAAGCGCCAATTCTGTTATCGAGTCCGATACCACGCGAAACTTGCTTGACGTCAGCTCCAACCTTTTCGCAAAGACCGGCAATCTCATTGGCAAAGCTGATTTTCATCGCCAGAAATGCGTTGGCTGAATACTTAATAAGTTCGGCACTGGCCAAATCGGTTACTACAAAAGGCACATGCTCTAATCCTTTTGGTCTTGGCGCGTATTCGGGAGAGTCGAAATCTTGATCCAGTATAGGTCTATATAAATCGCGCATTGTATTGACTGCATCATCATCGAGCGAGCCTAGTACAATTCTGTCTGGATAGAGCGAATCGGCAATGGCACTACCTTCGCGCAAAAATTCTGGATTGCTCACCACTGCAAAACTGGGTGCGTCTGGTTTTGATTTGCGTGCAGGAACGGTCTGTGCCTGCATTTGCTCAACGCCTTGATTAACAAGCATTTCTACCCAGTTACCTGAGCCTACTGGAACGGTTGACTTGTTTACGATTACGCGTCTATGTTCTGAATCAAGTGCACCGCCAATGGAGCGAGCAACGGTCATTACTTGCGAAAGGTCGGGCTCACCATTTGCTTGCGATGGAGTGCCTACTGCTATGAAAATCACCTGGGCACTTTTGACTGCTTGAGAAATGTCCGAGCTGAATTGAATAGATTTTGACTTGAGGCAGTCGTTGACGAATTCTTGCAAGCCAGGTTCGAAAAACGGCACCTTGCCTTTTGCCAGTTCATCCAGGCGAGCGGGATTTGACTCCACCGTCACCACTTTGTTGCCCAGATGTGCCAAACACGCACTTGTAACAAGCCCAACGTATCCAGCACCTACGACGCAAATGTTCATCTAAGACCCCAATCCGTTCCTGCTAAAGAATTAGTCTAAATCACTCATAGTCTAACAATAAAGCTAACTAAATGTGCATTTTAGGTTCCTGTGTTAGCCTCATAACACACTTATAATCACTTGTAATCCTCCTGTAAGCCTGGAAAAATGTCGATCAAAGAATTTGTCACAACAATATCTCGCTTGCGAGAACCTGATGGTTGCCCATGGGATCGCGAACAGACTCATGAGAGTCTAGCGCGTTTTTTATTGGAAGAAACTTATGAAGTGCTAGAAGTCATTCATTCGAATGAGAAACAAAAGTTACGCGAAGAGCTTGGCGACTTGTTATTGCAGATAGTTTTGCATGCCCAGATTGCTCGCGAAGCTGGGGACTTCGATTTCGAGGATGTAGCAGCAGGGATTAACGCCAAAATGATAGAGCGTCATCCCCATGTATTTGGCGACGTCAAAGTGGCTGATGCAAGCGAAGTGGTTAATTTGTGGGAGCAGCGCAAATCTGCAAAAGCAAAAGAAAAAAACAAAGACGCATCTGTACTCGATTCGGTTTCTAAAGCGCAACCAGCCTTGATGCATGCTTTGAAAATATCTGAAAAGGCTGTGAGCGAAGGCTTTGAGTGGAAGAAAGAAGAAGACCTTTGGGACAAGCTTTTAAGTGAAGTGGACGAATTGCGTCACGAAATTGAAGTGCTCAAAGAGAAGTCCAAAGCTGGTCAAATTCTAGATAAAACAGACCTTGAACTGGAGCTAGGTGATGTACTTTTTTGCGTTGTGAATGTAGCGCGCTGGCATAAACTAAACCCAGAAGAAGCTCTAATTAAGACCATTGAAAAGTTCAAGAAGCGTTTTGCCTGCATGGAGAAAATTAGCACAAAGCCGCTTAAGGAGCTAAGTAAGGACGAATTGTACGACCTTTGGATTGAAGCTAAAGCCCAAGTAAAAGTCTAAATTTCTTCGACTGCTTCGTCTTCGCCTTCTTCTTCAGCTACTTTGCCGGCTAGTTTTTTCTCGCGCTCTGCAAGGCGTTTAGCTGCCTCTTCCATTGCTTTTAGTTGAGCAGCAGAGTGCATTTTGAGTGGAATATTGTTATCGAGTGCAAGGTCAACGTGTTGCAATTTGCCTTTGTATGTATTCAATACGTCGATAATAGAAATCAGCCTGCCGAGCCGTTCTGTAACAGTATTGTCGAGGGTGCCTAGTTTTAAATCGAGATGGTCTGTTTCTACGGCGACATCGAATGGTTTGCGTAAATCGATGGCAGTAACTGATTGGCTCACTTGTTTTTCGATGTACGAAATCCAAGTTGCCCACTGCTTAACAGCAGCCGGCATCATTTTTATATTGCTTGGTCCGTAGATTTTTAATTTGGGTTGTGGGAAGTTAGGAAATTTTGAAAGTGGTATCACTCGGCCCGACTCAGCGATAACCGCTTCGTTCACGCCCTCAGGGCCACTGCTTAGAGTCGCCCAGGGAAATTCTTCAAGCACTTCTACAGAGAGTTGCGGTTTTGGAAATGCTGCACGTTTAACAAAAACATGTTTGACTCCTTCCAGGCTTGCGATTTTCTTTTCCAGCTTACTTGGGTCAACTTGAAAAATCGGCTTATGCAGGCTCTCTGCAAGGAGTGATTTAATTTGATCTGTGGAGACGTAAATATTTCCGCGCACTTTAATATCGGTGTCGATATCGTTCATGCACCATGGCAAATATATAAAACTGGCGATGCAAGTGGTTATTACTGCAAGTAAAAGCACCATGCGAACAGACTGACGACGCCCATGAATCTGTCTGGCAGCCTTTCTTTGATCGCGGCGGGATTTTATCCATTCTCGGCGTTTTTCAGGAGATAACATTACGAACAGCTAACCTCGACTTTCACGCCTGCCAGGTCAAATTCTATCACTCCACAATAAACAAAAGAAGCATCTCCTGTTATTTGGACGCTGTTTGTTTTGCTTGCCCATTCAACAAAGAGTGTGCCACCAGGCATGATTACGTTAATCAGATGATCTTTTTTCATTCTTTGCTCAAGCACGCCTGCCACCACTAAGGCTGCTGCACCACTGGCACAGGCAAGTGTGGGTCCACATCCGCGTTCGACTACATAACACTCAAAGCTATTTTCATTAATGGTGCGAACGAATTCTACATTAACCGATTCTGGAAAGGCTGGGCTTTTTTGTAGCTCCAAAGCCATATTCAAGAATTTCTTTTTAGAATCGCCTTCGTTCCAAATGGACGAATCGAAATTAACACAATGAGGATTTCCCATATTGACGCAAGTCAATTCGATGCTGTTTATCATTTCTTTTATGACTGGCTCAGAATCTGATGCCGACTTGATTCTTAGCGGTATTTGCTTGGGTCTCAGCTCTGGACTGCCCATGTCCACTTTGATTTTGTCCGCACAATTTTTTGAATCTATCCAGATTTGAACGGGACCGCAGGCAGTGGCAACTTTAAACTGTTCTTTGGCAATTATTTTGTGGTCATAGGCATAGCGCGCCAGGCAACGCAAGCCGTTGCCGCAGGTTTGAGCAGGGCTGCCGTCTGAATTGATGTATATCCAGGATATATCGCAGTTGCTGTAATCAGGGTAGTCGCCAATCAAACGCTCTCGACATTCCTTATAGAAGGTCTTTGTATCAGAATTGGGCAAGACCAAAATCAAGCCGTCGGCGCCGATTCCTTTATGTCTATGGCAAAGTTGTTGAGCTAATCGTGGCGCATGTAGTTGCCAAGAGGAAAGTAGTGCTTCACCATCTTCTGTACTGGCTAAATCATGAGCGTCAATAACGACAAAATCGTTTCCTGCTCCCTGAAACTTGCTAAATGGCAGCTTTGCTAGCATCGGACCCCAAAAAAAACTTCAACCGATATCGGTTTAGGCATAACGGATTCAGATTATACCTTGACTAGCTTGGCAGGCTTGGCAAGCCTAAACGGACATTTCTTATTAAATTTCTTAAATTTTCATTCTGGACTGTTGGTTATGTCTATACATCGGGGTATTAACCTATTGAAGAAACATATTGCACTTTGGTTTTGCAGCCCAGCCTGGAGCCTCTGAGGTCTCCCTGGCGCTTGTAATGCCTGCGTCCTGGCGAGGATTTTCCATGTTCCAGTCCCCTCACCAAAATCACCTGTTATTCAAACAGCCACACATCATATCCGTGGACCAAACTTATCCGTGTCCGCGTTGTGAGCATGGCTTGCTTGAGCCTTATGGTCATACAGAGACTTTGAATTGTCTTTCCTGCGACCGCTTTTTTGTCCCATTGCGTGGCGGACGTAAGCTCTTTCCGGCTAACCGAATGGGCTGGAAAATTGCTCCCACTTTTTGGTGGGACGGGCTCAAATGGCACTGGGCTGGGACCACAGCCACTGCTCGTCAGCTAACCTCTATTGTGCTCCTCTTCATGCTTTCTGTGGTCGGCGCACACTTCTTTTCATCCTCTAGCCTTTTGGCGCATCGTCCCGACTGGCTTAATCCGGTTCTCATAATGGCGGTGACTGGCCTTGTAACCATGCAACTCATATATTATTTGTGCTGGGACTTCGAGTTCATCACTAAGCGAAGAAATAGCCAGAAATAATGCACTTACCAGTATTGCTTGAGGAAAGCCTTGAGTATCTCAAGGTTGAACCCGGCAAGACTTACCTAGACGCCACAGCCGGCGCCGGCGGACATTTGACCGCAATTGCCAAGGGTGCTGGAGATAGCTCAACCGTTATCGGTTTAGATCGCGACGTGCATGTAGTAGATCGTTTGAAAAATCTGCAAGGACTTGGCGATTTACCTTCTAATATTCGGCTGTACCATAGTAATTTCAGTGATATTAAAAGCATACTTGAAGAAAATGGTATCGGTACCATATCTGGTGGCATACTCGCTGACTTAGGTGTGTCATCAATGCAAATTGATAATGCCGAGCGAGGCTTTAGCTTCCAGCAAGATGGTCCGCTTGATATGCGAATGGACACCACATCATCTTTGTCTGCTCATACGATCGTTAACGAATTCTCCGAAAAAGAAATAGCCGACATCATCTTCAATTATGGCGAAGACCGGCATGCCAGGGCGATTGCCAAAGCAATTCTGAGAAATAGACCGATTGATTCGACTGCGCAGCTTGCTTCGATAGTAACGAAATCTTTAGGACGATTTCAGGGCAAAAATAGCAAATACAACAAAAATCCAGCGACGCGAACCTTTCAAGCTATACGCATGGCCGTAAATGAAGAGCTTCTAAGTCTGGAAAAATTTTTAGAAGAGGCAACATCTTGTCTTGAACCCGGCGCGCGGCTTGTAATCATCACTTTCCACTCTTTAGAGGATCGAATGGTTAAGCAATTTTTTAGAACCAAATCCTTACAATGTATCTGTCCACCACGCCATCCTGTATGCACTTGCAATACTCGAGCAGCTTTGCAAATTCTCACAAAAAAACCAATTGTTGCCAGTTCGCAAGAAATCGATTTTAATAGTCGTGCGAGGAGTGCTAAACTCAGAGCCGCAGAAAAACTAGACGATTCAAATCAATTAGACCATCCCTAGAATTGCAGGAATATATATGGTGTCCAGAAAGCGCAACAACGTCCCCAGTAGTCCATATATAGGTGTCCAAGAAAGAAAAAACAGTCATCGCAGTCAGGTAGTCGCCCTTTCGTACAACGTTGTGTCGGGTGATGCAGAGACTGATAATGCTGTTGCCGCCACCAATCCCTTTGTATCTTTTCCAACATCTAATAACAATGCTGCGATAGCACCAGTTATTGTTCCTCAAGTCGAGCAAGTCAAACGCCCCCACTTGGTGGCAATTGAATCGCCTGAACAAGAAAAGAAAAAACGTCAAAGTCCTTTACTAGTCAAAGCCAATCGTGCAATGCAAACCGTCCTTGTCGGACTATGCGGAATCGCGATTTTTGCTTATGGTTTCGATGTAGTGGTATCACACGATGTCGGCGCTCAACAAGACTTAGCCCGCCGTTTAAGCGAACAGAACTCTGAATTGTCTGCTCAGCTACTCAAAACAATTTCATACGGCGAATTGCAGAACGGCTTGAATAGCTGTTCCGAAGCTCTGGTAGGAAGATCGGGACTTAGAGTTCCAGATCAAGTGCAAGTGATTAAGGCCATAACACCACCCACGGTGAAAACCTTCTCGGCACAACGCCACCACCTTCCCATCATGACCGGCTACTAAATAGCCAACACGAAACAAAGATCAAAGAATACAGAAAGAGTACGTCAGTTTTATTTGGGTTATTGCTTGTCAGGAGATCGTGAGTGTCGGCACCTTTAGATCTCACCGAAAGAAGGACGACAAGAACCCGTCGCCAGAAACCTCGCACTCCGCTTTGGCGCTTGAGAGTGTGGCAAGTTTTACTTATGATTGGTGTTGCAGCCATTGCTGTGCGTCTCTATTATTTGCAAATCTATATGGGTCCAACCATTAAAGAGCGGGCTAAAGAGCAACGTCAAAAAACGAATCTACTAATACATCGCGGTGCCATCACAGATAGACATGGTCTGCCACTGGCGATTGATACCACTAGATACAACATTTATATTCACCCGCGTCTGCTCAAAGTTTCAAAAGAAGAGGCAGCTAACACCATCGCTCGTTTGACCAAAACAAACGAAACCGATATCTTAGCCAAACTCAACAAAAACTTTCCTGTAGTCACTATCGGTAAACACTTAGAGCGCGAAGTGGCTGATGAACTGCACAAACTAAATTGGACGGGTCTCGATATCGTTCCGCGTCCATTTCGTCACTACCCAGAAGGACAGCTTGCCGCCCATCTTTTGGGATACGTTAACAATGACACTAAGGGACAAGGGGGAGTGGAGCAGTCGCAGCAAGACATGCTCAACGACACTGGTTCTATTCCCAAACCACAGTTAGATGGTCGGGGTAAGACTATTTTGCTTCCGCATAAAGGACCAAGCTGGGACATTACGCCACCACTTGGACGCCATGTAGAACTTACAATCGATAACACATTGCAGCATTTAGCTGAGAAAGAATTAGCTGCAATGGGCGCGCACTCACATTGTAAGCGTGCAACCGCCATCATTATGGATCCAAGTAACGGCGACATTCTGGCCTGGGCAAATTATCCATCTTACGATCCTAATAACTACGCCAAGTATCCTTTTTCAATTACCAAAAACTGGGGCATGGTCGACGTCTATCAGCCAGGTTCGACTTTCAAAGTTCTCACTGTTTCTGCCGGTCTTGATACCAAAGCAATCAGTCCAAACTTCACTATTCACGACGGTGGAGCGCTCACCATCGGTAGAGCCACAATCCACAACAGTCACGGTGGCAATGGCACCATCGACTTGTTGCATCTATTCATCCACTCCAGTAACATCGGCGCTGCTACAGTCGCCATGCGCATGTCGCCTGAACAGTTTTACAACAAATTGAAAGGCTTTGGTATGGGTGGAAAAACCGGAATAGAATTACAGGGCGAATCGCGCGGATTGCTCTTGCGCTGGCAGAAATGGAAACAGATTGACCAAGCCACCACCGGTTTTGGTCAGGGTGCAATCGCTGTCACACCACTTCAATTAATTGCTGGTATCAACACTGTTGCAAACAAAGGCGAATGGGTTCAGCCACATTTAATTAGACGAACATATGATCCTCGCACTGGTGTCACCGAAAAGTGGGCAGATCCAGAGCGTCGTCGTGTAATTAGTCCAGAAGTGGCTAAGCATGTTTCCAGCTTGCTTGCACAAAACATCCAACAAGGTTCGCAAATCGCGGGTAAAGTTCCCGGATATAGAGTAGCAGGCAAAACCGGAACCGCACAGAAAGTGCGTGAAGGTGGAAGAGGCTATGTCGCTGGAGAAACCATTGCTTCGTTTATAGGTTTTCTTCCTGCAGATGATCCGCAGTTGATTTGTCTGGTCGTGGTTGACGCTCCTCAAACAGACGGACGCTGGGGAAATACTGTTGCTGGTCCAGTTTTCAATGGCATCATGACAGAAGCGGCACGACTAATGGCTATAACACCATCTTATGAATTGAAGAAAGTGAATGGAAAACTGGTCGACCCTGAAGGCAAAGTGGTACCGCCAGTGATTCCTCCATCCATTAAATACGCAGCCGAACTACCTAACTCAAAACCACTCTAGGCGAAGGCCTCAAATCCAATTGGCAGATTCTGTAGGTCCCAATCCTAATTACGAAGGCGACGAGCTCAAGAATCAAGAGAATGCTGAGCTTTTAGAGCAAGAAGCAGATCCTGCCACTTTGGTTTTGCCACAACCTGAATCACAAACGACGCCACCGTCTGAGCCACCGCCAATTCCGCCTCCTAAAGAGCGACTAGGCAAAACAGTCGGTAAAGTCGCTTTTCTCAATATAATCTCAAAAGCATTTGGATTATGGCGCGACATTGTGGTCATGCAAACTTTTGGTACTTCGCGCATTACAGACGCATACTATTTTGCTTATATGTTCACCGGCAATATTTTTGTTTTGTTTGGCGGGCTTGGCGGACCATTTCACCAAAATACAGTCACAGCCATAGGTTCGTTAGATGACAAAAAGAAAGTGTCTGTTCTTACCGGGCAAATTTTGCTTACAACTTTTGCTGTTCTTGGATTGATTTCACTTGTTATTTATTTTCTTGCACCATTTATAGTATCGATCATAGTGCCAGGAACTGGACTGCCAGAAGTCGAGCGTCAAAAGCTCTGGGACGAAGTATTGATGCAGTTTCGCATCATGATTCCACTTGTTGTTCTAGCCGGGTTAGTTGGTATTGGATGCGGTATCTCAAATACATATAATGAGCATATTGGTCCTTCGATTGGACCGGCTTTTGCATCTGTCGCGATTATTGCATTTCTGTTTTTCTTTCCCTCCACAACCGGTATGTACCTGGCGCTTGGCACCACGGTGGGAGCATTTATGCAATTTGCTGTGCAGTGGTTTGGTATCAGTAGAGCCAATCCAGAATTCAAACTAGAATTCAAATTAGCACCAGAAGTGAAAAAGTTCTTTCAGAATTTGGGCAAAGCAAGTATTGGAACTCTCAGTGGGCAGCTCAATCTTTATATAGACGCATTTTTCGTTTCAAGCTTGGCTGAAGGTAGTTGGGCAGCTATTCAAAATGCCAATAGATTGTTTCAACTGCCGATTGGTATTTTATCCACAGCTATGGTGGTGCCGATTCTTCCAAGATTTGTCTTGCACGTCAAAGCCAACCAACCAGAAGAAGTAAAAAAAGACCTACACAAAGCATGGAGAATACTTTGGTTTGTCGTTTTGCCCATGTCTGCTATTTTACTTGCCTTACCAGACTTGATAGTCAAAATACTTTTTGAGCGTGGCAATTTCAATGAAGAGTCGCGCACCATGGTAGTTTTAGCTCTATCATTTTTGGTGCCAAGCGCATTTTTCTATCTAGGTCGAGACATAATCTTACGTGCTTTTTATGCGCATGGTGATTTTGACACGCCGTACAAAATATCAATTGCTGCTCTATTCTTGAAGGCGATTTTAGACTTTTTGCTCGTCGGTCCAATGGGACTTGCAGGAATAGTGCTTTCAACCACGATTGTGACTATTTTCAATTTTGTTTTGTACTGTTATTTTCTTACAAGAAAAATCGGTTCGCTCAACTTAGGTGGGCTTGTGGTGCCGACTTTGATTATGGTTATTGGTTCGATTCTTTGCGGACTCACTGCTTATTACACCAGTCAATTTTTAAGTGGCTTGAGCATTCTTAAGTCTGCAAACCCGCTTATCTCGATGGCATTAATACTTGCTCTGTCAGCCGCGTGTGGTGGCATCGTCTATCTAGCTATTTGTCTTTTGTGCAAACTACATGAACCATCGCATGCGCTGGCCATGGTCAAAAAGAAGTTTAATCGCTAAGCAAAAAATGTGTAGGGCGGGGAGGGACCAATGAATATAAATAAACGAATTTTGTTAGCTTCAATACTTGGTGTCGGTCTTGGCTCGGCGCAGTCTCCTGCAATGTGTGCTCCCGATACTGCCGATGTAAAGGCATTTCGTTTAATTATCAAAGCTAAAGAAGTCAGTCAAAAAAATCCATCAGATGCGTCGGCTAAAAAACTGGCCAGTGACGCGCATCAACTTTTAGAGACATTGCCTCTACTTTCTGATGAACGTCTCAAACATTTGGTTACTCTTGAAGAATTTTATATCAGCTCTAAAGACTTAAATAACTCAGCCAGAGTGGGGCGAGAACTGGACAAAAATGTCGATGATGCCATTAAAAGTGGTTCTGTCACAAATGATCAATTGCATAATTGTCTTAATATGCTGAGGCAAAGGTCATCCAACGACATGCTAAGAAACGCTCATTTCATTGGTCGCGGTTTGCCGCCGGATGCATACACACGGACTTCTTATATTTACAAGCGAATGCAATTGGTTTTGGATAAGATTCCATCTACCGATTTGAACAAAGTCCAGTACATGCGAGAGATTTTCGACTTTTACAAAAACAATGGCAAAATTGCAGAAGCCAATTCGATTCAGCAAAAAATAGATGCGGCGCTCAAAGTCGGTTGGGCTGAGCGTGATAAGGATACAAAAAAGAAAAAGGCATGTATTGGATGTGGAATGGGCTAGGTCAAAAACTGCACGCCAGAATACACATTTAGCGGGACGAACTCACCGGTTTCTTCTTCGAGAGCCGAAATCCACTTAGTCTCAGGCTCATACAACCAACCATGCACAAAAATATTTTCGCAACCAAAAAGTTGAGCGTATCGTTTCAGTCTTGGAATGACAATTTGCATCCAGCGTTGTTGCAAAAGAACACGTCTTGATACAAAATCCAATTCTGGAAATTCGTTTCTTGCTTGATTTTCCAATTCGTGCAAAACCGAGTCTGGTTCAGTATTGGCAAAAAATGTACAAAGACTGTGCATGCTCACGACAAAGTGTCGTGTTTCAGGGCAGGTCTCGAGTAAAGATTGAAAGAGTGCACGTTCAGAATCTTCATTTGCACCAAGCAAGGCGCCTGGCAAAAGCACTTCTTTGCATTTTCCCCAGGTCTCTTCAATAATTGCTTTGGGCGAAAGAAAAGTCTCGTTGCATGAGACTAAAACCACTTTGGTTTGGATGTCAGTTTCATTATTGAATTTAAAAAGAGAAAGTATATCCATGATGCCGTTTCCTCTAAGCCTATGAAATTAGCTTATTGAGAGATGCTGGTTGTTTTTGTGCTCCAGGCTTAATGATGTGCACGCTTTGTTTTGCACCACTCAAGACTTGCTTAAGCACTTCTTGTTGGAATAGTGATCTCATAAAATCGGGTTTGTCCGCCAGAAGCAAAATGGTGTCAGCATCCCATTCGTTTGCATAATTTATAATTTCTTCGCTGATGCTAACGCCTGTGCGAATTTCATATGAGATGCGCACATCGGGCAGAATTTGTTTCAAGTCGCGGCTTAACTTCATCAAAGCAGAGTCGGCGCCCTTAATTTTGACGTCGCGTTTGTGTAAATTAGTAAGTGCTTCAACACTGCTGTAAGGAGTGTTTTTAAGTACTTCATCAATTACTACGTGTAAAAGTTTCGCCTCGCGCACTGAGCCGGATTGAAGTGAATACCAATACTCTATTAAATTTTCGAATTGAGATTCACCCTTGATTGGCAGCAAAAGGCGCATGCCTCTTTTTCTTCTAGGAAAGTCGTTAAACGAGTATTGATTTGTCATTTCGAGTACTCCATAGATTTAGACGGCGTAGCCCATTCGCCAGTATTGAAAATATTTTGTCCAGGCAACGTCTGTGCATTTTCCCAATCGATAAAAAACTTTCCTTTGTGTTTTGCCTCCCATTCCACAAGTGTTTGCAAACATCCGTGATCGATGTATGTAACTCTGTCTAGGCGAACATGCAATTCTTGGCTTTCTTCCCATTCTTCAAGCGCGGATACAAGTCTTGGCAGATGAAGGAAGGTCGCCGCTCCGGCTAGTTGTAGGATGGCGACGCCTTCATTTACTTGGTGTATTTTTATAGACAAATGAGTCAGTTGATACAACTCTTTAGCAGCAGCCATACAAAGACCTATGATGATTCCAGTGAATAAATTGGTCACCATAATTGCTAGTACTGTAAGCAGCATGATGATTTTTTCTTCTTTCATAAAAGGCTTGGTGCGTTGCCAAATCTGCTGAGTCATATTGAAACCAATATAGACAAGTACGGCAGCTAGAGCCGCTGTGGGCATGTATTCGAGCAGTTTGGGAAATGCTAATATGGCCACCAGCATCAACACGCCATGTAGAATATTCGGTATTTTAGTTTGGGCACCACTCTGCAAATTGGTCACACTGCGCAAAAGTACTCCTACCACAGGTAGTGCGCCAACCATTCCGCAAAGCAGATTCCCTGTGCCTTGGGCAATAAATTCTCTATCTAACTTGTAACCTCTTTTGATTGTGCTCAAACTTTCGATAGCATTTAAGGTGATGGTAGTTTGTGCGCTCAAAACAAGTGCAAGAATGGAGGCAGACATCCAAATTTGCGGATCCAAAAACGGCTTGGCAAAATTATTGATGTTGCCGCTTAGAAACGTGACGTTTAAAGTATCTGGCAAACTCACTTTTTGGACAGGCAGATTTAGAAAAACAGTGGCAAGTGAGGCCGCCAGTATGGCAATGAGTGCAGGTGGTGCAAAGCGAAATGCTTTGTGTGGAATGCGCTTCCACAAGCAAGCAATTGTAATTGTGACGGCACCAAGAAGTGCTGCGATGTGGTGCGCATTCATTTCAGAAACGAGCAAACCGTTTTTAATTGCGTATGGAATGGCAATTAAATTGGCAAGTCCAGTGTCTTTAGGCGAATCGTCGAGCATAATATGAAACTGAGTACAAATGATTAAAAGTCCCATCCCGGCAAGCATGCCGTTCACCACAGCGGGCGAAACCATGCGAAACCAGTGAGATGTTTTGGACAGTCCAATTGCTAATTGAATTAAACCGGCAATTGTGACTAGTGCGCCAATAGAAGCTATTCCGTGTTTGGTTAACATCTCCAGTAAGAGCACGCCAATGCCAGCGTCTGGTCCAGAAACGAGCAGACCACAGCCGGAGAGAGAACCGGCTACGACAGCTCCGATTAAACCTGAAATTATGCCCTGCTCGGGCGATACGCCAGAAGCTATGGCGACACCAATATTTAGTGGTAAAGCAACGAAAAACAGCAGAATTCCGGCTGTAAGCTCGAGTGGTAGCTGCTTTTTACTAATCGCCATCTTCGCCTCCCGTGAAAGGTTTATGAAAGGAAAGGATCGACATATTGCAACATTACAATATAACCATACTACACCGTCACAAAAATTGCACAATTCTATGATAAGATTCCACCCCATTTAATGATTAAATAAACCCGGTCGGGACAACCCTTACAGATGAATCTTGACGAAAACTCCCAATCAAAAACGTAAACCGATATCGGTTTACGTTTTAAAAGTATCTGTCAATTATCTATATAAGGATTAGGCTTTTTTCTTGCGCTTAGGCTTCTCTTCGTGCGTCCACTGGGTATTTGCAGCCTCAATAGCATGAAGTATGCGCTCAGACTCCAATTTGTCGGGACTGACGAACATCAAACATTTCAGGACCGTTGCCGCAAGCTCGGGCTGACGCAGGTGATAATGAACGTGGCGCCCTTGACGCCGCTCAATCACCACTCTGTTTACTCGCAAAACCCCAAGATGCTGAGAGACTGACGCATGAGGAACTCCAAGTGAGTTCTGCAAGTCATTGACAGTCAATTCGCGGTCGCTCAGCTCCTCTATTATTTGAATGCGCAAGGGATTGGACAAGATTCCAAAGAGTCTTGCCAATTCGTTAGCCGCTAAACGTCTTTCTGTCATATCTATATATTAGCGACTTCGCAGATGTTTAAACAGTGCCAAATTTAAGAATGGATTTGCACCACAATTTCGTCACGGGTCAAATCTGCCCAACCCAGTTTAGACAAATTGCGTCCGCCGCCCTCAAAATCGATATCGAGCAAAGTTTCGGCAAAGCAAATAACGGAATCTAAAACGGGAGTAGATAAACCGGCTTTTTGAGCCAGTCCTTGGATGGGAACGTGAGAGCAGGAGACGTCTTCAATAATATAGCGATGATGCAATTCCATCGGGGCTTGGCTGTGTCTGTAATTAGGCACCGTCCGCAGTGCATTGTACAAAGACGAAGTGTCACAGCCGTAATATCTATTTAACAGCTCTGGCATCGGAATAAGAGTGGTGCCATAAGCTTCTGCCACTGCGCGAAATTCTGATTCGAGCTTTTCCATTAACTTGATAGTCCGCTCAGTAAATCCTTCATGATAAAAAAGAAAAGGCTCACCGCGATCTACTTTATTCATGTTGGCGAGCATCGTAATAGTATGTGCCACTGCGCCAAAATCGGTAAGTCCGCGCTGAATGATGTTATCTGCTTGTTCAAGGCGGGGAAAGAAACGCTGAATAATCTTGCGACCAGAAATAGTCTGACTAAGGGTCGGTGCAGAAAACAAAGTCCAATCTTTAAATCCTCGAATCCATACTGAGCCATCTTCTTGTATGCGGCAGGCAAAAAGCGCATCTGTTTCAATTACGCTTATATTGCGCTTTTGGCAGTCAACATCGCATTGCGCAAGCACATTTGCAAATTCGACTGAGCCTGCAAACTTGCTTGAAAATAAAACAATTTCCTGATCGTCTTTCAAGTGAGGAGCGAGCATACGCGCGATGTCGGGATAAACTGTAGTCACCGTCGCTATAAAAATAGTTCGCGACTTTGCCACAGACTCTGCAGGCGAGGTACTGACTGAGGCTAAATCGAATTCGCCTTCTACTTTGCCGATGCTTTTGACCGACATGTTTTCGGCTAGGCTTGAGACTTTATCAAAAGAGCGTGCAAGCAAATGTACCGGATAGCCTTGCTGAGCCAAATAGCTCGATAATGCTAGCCCTGAATTACCTGAGCCCACTATGGCAACAGGATGATTAGCTGGCGAAAAAGTCTTTTCAACAAGCGGCTCAAAGGTTGTTATTGATGCACAACCGCCTGGGATCAGCTTCAAGGTAGGCGTGCTAAATGCCGGATTTGGATAAGTGGACATAAAAGCAGGCCCCCCGTGATTCCCAAGAGCAGCAAAATATAGATGAAAATTGAGCCAACCCTTCGGTCAATAATCATACGGAAGGATCATGAAAAAATCATTAAATTCATCATTAAGAGATTTTTCTTTGACATCGCTTAGCCCCGGTAAAAGAGGTCTTCGGGATATCTACTCAGACGCTGGCGCCCTCTATTTCACATTGTATTAAGCGCACAAGTGATTCATCTTGTGATTTCAAACACAAATCCAAGGCGTCTTTGGCTTGTTTGATCGCAGCATGACCAATGAGTGCGCGTGCAAGCCACTCCAGTTCACAACTTGTGTACTCGCCGCGCTCAGGCTTTTGGTTTGGGTCGTTGATTAATCTAGTAGTCACTTCGCTCAAAGCGGCTGCACCTTTTGCCGAAGGGTTCTGGTCCAGCCAAGCTGCAAGGCAAGAGCGCTCGACTGTATTTGGATTCTTGAGTAAATTGCAAATAGCATCTACTTGCGAATCTTTGTCTTTTGTTTTGTCTTCTATCAGCCAGATGTCTATCCAATTTGCTTGATGTTGCACCGGCTCCTTGCCAGTACGCTTGAAATAAGCATAACTAGAGGCTTCGCGTAGTTCTTGATTTTCGCTATAGAGAAAAGGCTCAATCAAATAAAATTCAAGTTCGGGAAACTTGGCTACGGTTTCACACAAAGTAAGACGCCATAATTTCCAAGCATCACCATAGTTTGATAGTTCAAGCGAATCTTCAACCGCTTCTTTCATGTCTTTCTTTTCTCCCAAATTGGGATCGGCGTTCACCAGCGCATTTTGCGCTCGCCAAAACAAAAGTGTTATCTGGTTATCGTGGTCCGCTGGATTTCGAAATTCGATGGCAGCAAATAATTGACGTTCCGTCTTGTCCATTTTGTCCGCAGTGGCTTCGATTGCTCTTAGCGCTGCCGAAAGAGCAAAGTCATCGCTTGATCCATTGAGAATTTTTTTTATCGGGTCTAAAAGTTTTGTCTCATCCCAGGCAACAAGCGCATCGAGGGATGCTCCTGCCATTTTCCAGTTGTAATATTTGATATTGTGGTCAAGCAATTTTTTGAGCGTCGCCTGAACATCTTTTTTTGTACTTTCTTCAACTTTGTTATTGCGCAGCTTGCTCAGGCTCATTGATGCTTCGTACAAAACATTATCCCAGGCGATGGTTTTCAGATTGACCTGTGATTCATCGAGGTTACTCATCTCGTTTAAGTATTCGTCTATCAATTTGCACAAGGGTAAAGCGGCGCTGGAAATGCCCATGGCACCAAGTATTTTGACTGCTACTTCGCGCTTGTGATTATATTTTTCGACTATTTGCAAAGCTTCAATACAGCCATTCAATAATTTAGCATTGAACTTTCCGCTTCTGCAAATTGGTACCAGAAACATTTCTGGCATCAACAGATCGTCTTGGTAAAGTCTCGATAAAATAAAGGGCTGCAATAACTTGGTATCCATCTCAGAAAGCCGCGCTCCAACGGCAAACGCTTCATTTAAAAGAGTCTGATTGGCGCGGTTGTAGCCACCATTTTTTGCCCAGTCAAATGCTTTCCATTGCAAATCATAGCCGCTAATTTTGCGTGCATGTTTTTCTATTTCGCTCATTGCACCTGGGTCTTTGATTTTGCTCCAGGCAAGTTCAATTATGGCTTCTACGCCTTTACCTGCAATTGCCGAAGCTTCTTTTGCTATTTGTTCAAGACGTTCTTTTTCCCTAACGGCTTGTATAGACGCTTCACTTGCACGCTGTGAGCCACGCTCAGGGCACAAGTCTAATTCAAGAAATTGGCGACGGACTGCAAGTATGTCTTTGATGTTTTTGAAATTTGCTCGTCCAGTATCAATATCATTTAACAGTTCGACTAGATCACGCACCACTTTGGCAGAATGTTTGCTAAATGCCTCTTTGGCTTTTTTGAGCCTATCATCTTGCTGGAAAAAGAAAAATCTCCAAAGCGCATACATTGCCACCGAGGGCAAATTCATGCCAGTTTTCAGGCGCTCATCGACTTGGGAATCGTCATAAGCAGGATTCCAATTTTGATAAAATGCATCTTTGACATAAT
>JACCDG011823152.1_pt1 | contig 21291 bp, 18 predicted proteins | sample 7442471 | NCBI WGS metagenome assembly JACCDG01 (sample SAMN15323444, study PRJNA562643) | freshwater metagenome | isolation source: river surface water | place: USA:Blue River Watershed | collected 2017-08-17 | reverse complement strand
TTGGAAAAGTGAAGGTATTTCGTATCATGGCCGAGAGATACCGAAACAGACGATATAAACATTCTCAGAGGATGAAATTGATTTGTGGAATCTATAACTTCGAACTTTGACTTATGAAAGAGGTCTAGTTAAAAAAGCGGCTATATGCCGCTTTTTTAATGATTATTATCTGAATGATTTGGAGCCTCCTCCATAAAACTTACGTTGGCCACGCTCTTTTTTCTCCCCCGTTTTTCGTTCTCCCCCAAATTTTTTGTCAGAGAAGTTTTTTTCGCCATAACCACGTTTTTCAGACTTGTTGTAGCTGTTGCCGCCAAATTTGTTGCCAAACCGTGGACGTTTCCCTCCGTCTCCGCCGTTACCACCTCTTCTTTCCGATACCTCGAATTGCACCGTACGGCCATTAAACTCCAGGTTTTGTTCGTTTAGTTTCAAAAAGTCATCTTTAAACCGGGTTTCTGTTTCAAAGAAAGAATAGCTGTTTTTCAGATCGATATTGAAAATCATCCGGCCATCCTGACGAACACAATCGGCCAGGTAATCTTTCAGGCTGTTGCGGTTAAGTCCATCCAGGCCTCCAATGTTGATAAAGAATCGGGTGGTACGACTTTGTCCGCGATCCCCGCCATCCTGACCAGCATTGAGATCGGGGGCGTTCTGGTAATATGCCAGAAAGCGGTTAAACTCTTCTGATACCAAACGCTTAATTAATTCTTCCTTACTCAGGTCTTTCAACTCTTCATAGATATTGGGAAGATAAGCTTCAATTCCTTTTTCGTTTACCTCCACATTGTGTAGTTTATTTACAAGGTGGAATAATTGTTTCTCGCATACCTCGAAGCCGTTTGGAACTCTGGCTTTTGTAAATTTCTTACCAATAATCCGTTCAATTTCACGCACACGACCCATTTCTTTGGAGTGAACGATAGCAATAGAAATGCCTTTTTTTCCGGCACGGGCGGTACGCCCGCTGCGATGCGTATAGTTTTCTGCATCTTCAGGCAGGTTGTAATTGATAACGTGTGTTACATCATTTACATCAATACCGCGGGCGGCTACATCTGTAGCCACTAACATTTGTAATGTGCGACTGCGATAGCGTTTCATGACGAAATCGCGTTGTGCCTGACTCAGGTCGCCATGCAGGGCATCGGCATTGTAGCCATCTTTAATAAGGGCATCGGCCACCTCCTGTGTTTCGGCTTTGGTACGACAAAATACAATTCCGAAAATTTCAGGGTAATAGTCGGCAATACGTTTCAATGCCAGATACCTGTCGCGTGCATTTACCACATAATACTGATGTTCAATATTTTCAGCCCCCTGATTTTTTTTACCAACGCTTACCTCCATGGGTTCGTTCATGTATTTTTTGGCAATGCGGGCTACTTCGGCTGGCATTGTAGCCGAAAAGAGCCAGGTGTTTTTATTGGCTGGTGTACGGGAAAGAATGGTGTCAAGGTCGTCTTTAAAGCCCATGTTCAGCATTTCATCGGCCTCATCAAGTACCACAATGGAAACACTGCTCAGGTCAACAGCCCGACGATCAATAAGATCTACCAGCCTGCCAGGCGTAGCCACGATAACATGGGTTCCCCTTTTGATATCACGGATTTGATTATCGATACTACTACCGCCGTAAACAGCAGTAATTCGCAGACCCTGTAAGTATTTAGCATAATTACTCAGGTCTTTTGTAATCTGAAGGCACAATTCCCGGGTAGGGCATAGGATAAGCCCCTGTACGGTTTTACTTTCGTAGTCAATATTGCTGAGTAGGGGCAGTCCAAAAGCAGCGGTTTTTCCCGTACCGGTTTGAGCCAGGGCTACAATGTCGGTGCTTTGGGTTGAAAGGATTCCAAGTGTTTGCTCCTGAATGGGAGTAGGCTGTACAAAGCCTAGATCATGAATAGCCTGCAATAGCTTATGGTTTAAGCCAAGTTCTTCAAATGTCATGTTCAATTTAATTTAAGGATGATTACTGTTCTTAAGACGATGGAACAGTCATTACGATAAAAGGTTTTATTGCCAATACGGGCCGACAAATACGCTTTACAGTAGCGATGACTATCGCATCTCTTTGTTTGACGCCGCAAAGGTAAGTTATTATTTCGTTGGTTTTACAAACCACGTCAGTTTAATTGCCAGATTTACCGGGTTTTAGATGCGGTAAGTGCCGGAATCGTTTGTAGGATGAGTGTTTCGGGAAAATCGGCGACGCAATAATTAAGCGTAAACAATGTCGGGATACCATTAATCTGGTTTTTAACATTTTTTATCGAAAAAGCGAATTAATCGAGCTCTGCTCTTGTTATTAATCAAAAAAAGTATTATAATTTTGTGACGGAATATTAACCCTCAGGATATGAGTCATAACGCCAATTTGTACCTCTCGCCCGAAAGCGATCGAAGCATACAAAAGACGCTTTCCCTGTGGGCTCTTAATAGTTCGGTCAACTCTAAGAAGGTGGAGATAGGTCAAATGGATATTATGTTAATCCCCTATCTTAATGCTTGTGAAATATTGAAAACCGAGGAGGAAAGTTTTATTAACCCACTCATCTGTATATGACTTTGTTTTTAGTTTTTAGTTAGAAAAAGCGTGGTGAGAACCACGCTTTTTTTTTGAGTGCGTACTCTTTAGTAGTAAATTAGCCTAACATTTACTTTTAATTCATACAGCCATGATGAGCGAACGTGTTTTACAATCCATGATGCAGTTGTTTGCCCTTGTGGCACACATTGATGGTGTGGGTGAAAAAGGGAAAAATATTCTGAACGGAGTATTAAGGGATGATTTTCTTGTAAGTGATACAGAAAAATATCTTGCCGTGTTTGAAGCCTTTCTGGCCCCCTATCATCACATTGCCGACATAAAAGATGGTTCGGCCAAACGCATCTCGCTTAACTCAGTAAAAATTCTGAAGACCTGTAATGACATTAATAAAGAACTGGAACAAGAACAAAAAGTAATTTTGCTAACCCGGCTTCTGGAGTTTCTTCACGCCTCTTTCGAAGTATCAGAACAGGAAAGGGAATTCGCATTGATTGTTATCGATTCGTTTAATATCCCTACGGAAGATTTTGAAAACCTTATGTATTTTGTGATACATAAAGATGATATGTTCCCCTCTCCATCCAATGTATTGGTTGTTAATAATAAGAAAACCAATACACGTTCAAAATTGAAACATATTTGTAATCCTCAGTTGCAGGATGATACTGAAATATGGATACTTCGTGTGCCCAGTGCCGGTGCTTATCAGGTAAAGCTTTTTGGTAAGCAGGAGCTCTCTTTAAACGGACAAGCGTTGCAGAGGGATAAAATTTATCAATTAATTACCGGATCTTCCATTAGAAGCGCCAGTGTGCAACCGATCTTTCACCGCGAGGTGGTAAGGGCTTTTTCTCAGGATTTTTTTATGTAATGTCAATGTTGACGGGAAATGATCCAAAAACCATTTTCCCGGCTAAGCCAGGATTACGTTGGTAAATGCAGATGGTTAAATGCGTTCAGGCCAATCGTGAGAAAGAAAATTGGCCTACTGTGTATTCCAACGTATAATTCTGATTCTCCCTGCCTTAAGCCGTAAATATAGAATAAGCCTATCTGAAAAACACTTGAAATTTTAGTCAATAATATAAAATCACAAAGCTTTCTCGTAGAAATTACTATTTTTGGGCTTTAGATATAACATGAAGTTATTAAATTTTATAGTGAGTAGTGTGCTCTTGTTTGTTGCCCTGACAGATAGAATTCAGGCACAAACTGATCATCACCATGGCAAGGACAGCAGCCATGTTAAATCATTCTATCAGAAGAAGAAAACCTATATTGTAGTTACGAACGATGGAGCAGAGTTCATAGGGGAGATTATAAGTGATGATGCCAGGGAGATACTGATGAATACACGCGACCGTGGACAGATGTATATTCCTAAACATACTATAAAGAGTGTGCAACTTATGGGTAATGATAATTATCAGAACGGTGAATTGATCACTGAAAATCATTTTCCTAATCATTACATGTTCAGTAGTAATGTGCTGCCCCTTAAGAAGAGAGAGTTCGTAGCCAATACTTATTATTTTTTGGGATATAGCTTAAATTACTCTGTTAACGAAAATGTAGCTGTTGGTGTGCATACCAGTATTGTCGGCAGGCCAATTGGCTTGGGTTTAAAAACCAGTTTTACTATTTCGGAAATGAATTATCTGGGAGTGGAAATGCACGGTGGGTTTCTTTCTATTGATCAGGGAAATTATTTTATGGGTCATATTGGAGTGAAATATACACGTGGCAATGAAAAGGCCAATTTTTCTGTTGGAGCCGGTGTAGTTAGTTTATCTGCGGGTTTTACAAATACTTATTCCGGAACAGCTTCGATTAATGGTTATTATCTGAATGCGGCAGGTTGTAGCCGCATCTCCAAGAAATCCATGTTTGTACTCGAAGGGTTTACCGCACCGGATAACAAAATTGGTTTGGTGGCTTTTGGGCTCCGATCCATGAAAAAAGAACATACTTCTTTCACCTTTGGCTTATGTAATCTTATTAGCCAACGTATTTCCAACACTTCCTCTTCGGGATCAAGTGGCGTAGCAATAACAAGAGTACAGCCCTTTCCTTATTTTGGTATGTGTTTTAAGATGTAAACCACTAACACGCTTCCCTGCAACTACTCCCAGGCTTTCAGATTATATACACATCATTAAACACCTGCCAACATGGGGCATGAAAATATTCATTACAGGGTTGGAACAGAAAAGGATAGTAACCAATTACTCGATTTGGGTATAATTGCTTACGGGCAGTATAAAACGGTTTTGAGTCCGGATAACTGGGATGTATTTAATACCAATTTGCATAATAAACAAAGGTTGCTCGATCTTCTTTCGGTAGCACAGTGTTTTGTGGCGGAGGATGAATCCCATATAATCGGGATGGCGTATATTATTCCCAGTGGCAATCCTGTAAGGTTTTTCAAGCCGGAGTGGTCGTATATCAGAATGGTAGCTGTACATCCCGATTATGAGGGGCGGGGTATAGCCCGTGCACTAACAAAAATGTGCATTCATCAGGCGCTGCAAAACAAAGAGAAAATTATAGCCCTGCATACATCCGAATTCATGGATGCAGCAAGGCATATCTATGTACAACTTGGGTTTACTGTTTTGGAAGAAATAGAACCATTATTTGGTAAAAGGTATTGGCTGTATACATTGAATTTAGACAAAAAAAACGAGTAGAATCAATTCCGTATCAGATTTTTTCTATTATCTTTAAATTGCATTCCCGCCTTATTAATTTTATTGCCATGCGGAAATACTTCAGCGTTTTTTTATGTTCGGTAATTATTGGTGTTAAAGCGCAGATACATGTTTCTTCTCTTCAACAAACGCCGGTATCGACCCCAAAGAAGGGATTTTATGCAGGTGGCGGACTTGTACTGTCGAGTGTGAACATCTATCGTAATTATCGTCAGAATCCTTACCGACTCAGTTTTAACGCACGGCTATGCTGGGATTTTTCTGATAATGCCCGTCTTACAGGTGAATATACGTATACACCGAAATTTGATATTGATCCCACCTGGAAGAGAGTAAGCAGCCATACCGCTGATATGAATTTGAACCTGTTGGCCCGGATTAAAGACCAGCAGGCTATGTTCTATACCATTACAGGTTTATATTATCAGATGTGGAAGGGCTTTTACACCGGCTTGAGCGATTTTAGTAACAGCAACGATTTATTTGCCCCTCAACAAATACAAACTTCAACTGCTCCCGGCCTTAATATGGGAGTGGGAGTTGAGCGTGCGTTCAGGTATTTTCAGGTATTTGGCGAATTCAGGTATCGTTTTGCCGGTAAGGGTACAAATTTTGGAATTACCGATGCCTCCTGGAATTCCGGCATGAAAATTCAGGTAAATTCGCCAAAAAAAATAATGAGCAAACTTAATGGAAAATATAACTGGTTCTAAGTGACATAAAACAAAAATGGTGTTCGCATATATACCTTCTTTATTTAAGATGGTTGCGAATAAATCGTAGTGAATTTAAAAAAGCATCAGTCGAAAAGTCTTTATTGTAATGCGGATTACTGGGGTTGGCAAAGGCATGATCAGCATTGTACTTTTTAACCTCTAATATTTTTTTAGTTTCTTTCATGTTCTGTTGAAAGCGGTTCAATATTTCGGTAGTGATCCATTGATCTTTTTCAGCAAATACAAACATTACAGGGGCTTGCAGATTTTTTAGCCTTTCCTGTTTTTCTTCAGGCATACCATAATACATAATGCAGGCGCTGGCCTGTGAGCCTGCCAGCAAGGCAGCTTGCAGCGACCAGCCTCCTCCGAAACACCATCCAATGGTTGCAACATGTGCATCACTGCCCACATAGGCAAGTGCCCCCTTTATAATAGCTTCACCCCGTTCTGCGCTTACTGCCTGCATATATTTGCCGGCAGAATCGCGGTTGCTCGCAATTTTCCTGTCGTACATGTCAAGTGCAATAACAGTAACATCATTCAACTCTTTGCTTAGGTTATCAGACTCCTGTTTAATGTAATCGTTCAGTCCCCACCATTCATGAATGACAAAAAGTACTTTATGGCTGTTTTGTTTGGCTTTTATCTCGTAAGCATGTGCTTCTTTTCCGTCGGGCGTTTTAAAAACAATATCCTTTCCTGCGGGCTCGCTCAGCGTAAAATCCATGGGTTCCAAATGAGCATTAATAAATTGTTTATCATCCGCCAGTTGAGCAAACTGATCGGTAACGGCAGGCCTGATGCAACAGGAGGATTGTGCGTAAGCAGTAAAAACCATAAATATGTAAACAAACATTAGCGCATAAACTGATTTCATCGGTTTGGATTTTATGAGAAGCTGTTGAATGAGATGGATTGCCCTTGATGAGTGTGGGGTAAAGAGTAAGGTATTTTTCATAATGATTGGGAGGTTTCGTTAATGAACATAGAGTCTATTTGAAATTCAGTTGATATTATTACTATGAAGCTTTTCGTTTATAAATCGTGGGGTTTTCGAGATAGGCTGATCGTTATTTCTATAAAATCCGCCTCGGGTTATCCAAAAACGCCTCATGATAATTTCGTAAAATAAAATTTAAACAGGCATTAAGAAAGACAAACAAATATAAAGAATATTGGGTAGGGAAAAGGTAGTCGGGAATAGAATAGTGTTAAATAATGCAGATGGGAAATATACATGAGTCGTATTTTCCATGCAGATGATTAATACCGTTTGCATTAATATAATGGTCCAATTCCGTTTCACTACATTGCACCATAACATTAATAGCAACGGCATTTACCACTATAAATATTTTATTTGGATTGGACTAAATAAAATATAACATTGGTATTATTGTCTCACCTGACAAGTGTTACTGTGCCTTTATATTCATGGGAAGAACCATAACGATCTTTTAGTTTGCATTTCCAGACATACACATCCTGCTGAACAATATCCGAATTACCATGAACTGTACCGTCCCAGCCTTTGTTCGGTGTGTCGGTATCGAAAAGAAAATTACCCCAGCGATCGTATATGACTAAATAAAAGTGTTTTTCATCAATGCCGTATGCCTTCGGAAAAAACAACTCATTTAACCCGTCGCCATTAGGTGAAAAAGCATTAGGGAAATAAATAGTAAAAATATCCTTGATGCATGCCTCTCCGGTAGCGGTATCAGCGCATTGGTACTGATTACGGGCAATGAGACTTACGGGATAACAATCCTCTTTTTCCGGGTAAACAAACACCGGATGCTCTGCAACGGAAGTGGAAGAGGCCGGATCGCCAAAACTCCATAAAAAGCTGTCCGCTCCCGAAGAGGCATTAATAAAACTAACCATCGGGTCAAACACATCGGCATTTTCGGGTTGTATGTGAAAACCAGCTACAGGAACAGGATAAACGTGAATAAGTTGTTGTTTGCTACTACTGCATCCAATAGGGTCGCTCACGGTAAGCTGAACTGTATAAGTTCCTGCGGTAAGGCAATAGTAAAATAGCGCACCCGCAGATGTAGAGTTATTTGAGCTGGTCCATACATAACTATTTCCGGGAACGGACGTTGTACTAAGTAATCCGCACAAGGTAGCGCAACCTGCTGTATCTCCGGTTATTGGAGCCACAGGAATGGGATTGACGTTTACCCGAATGGAATCCGATTTTGATCCACAGAGATCGCTAACGCTAACCGTATAAGTTATGCTCTGTGAGGGTGTTACTGTAATTGCGGCTGCACCGGCTGCACCAGGTAGCCACAGGTACGTATTGGTGCCTGAACCGCCAGTGGCTGTTACACTCAGATTAGCCGGTGAACCAGCACAGATAGTTAAGGGCGCACTTACATTAATTAGCAAAGGAGGGTAAACTCCAATAATAAAACTTTGCGGTGGGGATTGACAACCGTTGGAATCTGCAGCTATAACAGTGTACTGCCCTGATACGCTGGGAGTGAACGGGAAGCTGATGGACGTCTGGTTAACATCAAACCAATGGTAACTATAAGGTGCAGTACCACCACTGGCAATAGCATTCAGATTAAGCTGTTGCCCGAGGCAAACTGTATCAGAGGCTACGGGACTGAGTAAGAGGGGGCTTGGTTGAGTAAGGGTAGAATTAATGAGGGTTACACATCCGGCATTGTCAGTAATGGAACAGGTATAGGATCCCGCATTTAAACCCGCATTTACCGCAGCATTCAGTGTGGCGTTATTGCTCCATGAATAGGTAAATGGAGCAGTTCCCCCGCTTACCGTAAGGGCGATAGCACCTGTGTTTCCTCCAAAACATATTACATCAGTTGTAGAGGCGGTAACTATGGGCGGCGGGGTAGCGGGATTTACAACAACTACATCGGCAGATGCACAGAGATTGACATTGTTGACTACGGTTAAAGTGTATGTACCCGCATTGCTAACCATTATACCAGGACTGTTAGCACTGAAGGAACCAGGACCGGTCCAGGCAAAAGTAGAGTTGGTGGCTGAGGAAGTTCCGGTTAAACTAACCGAAGTATGCGCACAACTCAGGGTTTGATCAGAGCCCGCTGAAATCACGGGATGAGTAGTATCTACCATTACCACAACTGTTGCTGTACCCTGGCAATTGCTGCTTATATCGTTAACAGTGAGCGTGTAGGTTCCGGCCTGAGTTACTACTGGATTTTGCAATGAAGATGTGAACGATTGCGGACCCGTCCAAGTGTATACCGGTTGTATAGCTGAAGAGCTTCCGCTGAGTAAGACTGAACTTACAGCACAATTAATGGTTTGCGGATTTCCTGCCGATACGGAAGGTAGTGTTGCGCTTGCTATTACTGTAACAGTAGCTGTGGAACTACAGTTATTTACTGGTTCGGTTACCGTTAGTGTATAGGTTCCAGGCTGAGTAACCAATGTTTGCGGCTGATTGGCATTAAAACCCGAAGGACCTGTCCAGGAATAGCTTATGCCCGCTGTGGCAGATGAAGCGCTTAAAGTAACAGACTGCATCATACAATCCAGTGTGGCGGGAGGGGTAATGTTAACATCCGGTAGCGGAATTACGTTTATATTTAAAGTATCGGAGTATACGCATACCTCCTGAAAGAAAATATCGTCAAGGGCAAAATCGTTTCCGGATAAAACGGTATTCTGGTTTTCAATGCAAATAGTGGCCGTTGTATTGGATCCCGAATTCCAGGCGGCGCTAAACTGTGTCCACTGACCTGGGGCGAGTGTAGGCGAAAAGACCGAACCCAGTAAGACACCATTAATGGCAAACTGGAGCTTGGCAACCTCTGGGATGCCGGAAGCTACACAGGTGGTTACCCAGGTGGAAAAGTTGTAATTGGTGTTTGGCAGAATGGTTATGGTTTGACACCACACGCTGGTATTGGCTATCCCCGAGCCATTTACGACCATCATATTGCCAGTTCCTGAGGTATGGTCGCCGAAATTAGGAAAATTGGAATGTGTGGCAGTAGGGTTATTACTCACCATATAAGTGCCTTCGGCAGATAATGGTCCCCATGTACCACCCGTTCCAACCACATAGTCACTGGTAAAACCCGTACTGCCTGATGAAAAGTCCCCATTGGCAATAAGGTTGCTGCTAAGTAAAGTGCCCGTACAAATGTAGGTGCCTGCCGTGGTGGCATTGACAGACTGATTGGTGCTACCCGTGTTCCATAAGTAAGAAGTATAAGCCGGCGGTGCGCTTAATGTAATATTGATGTTTTGTCCCTGGCAATAAGTTAAATCTGCTCCCAAACTGAAGGAACATTGTGCTTTTCCTTCAGGCTGCGTAAATATACATAATAAGCATAGAAACAGTTTTAATTTTTTAAGTTGATTCATTTATAGTGTGAGGCGATTGAATAATACTAAAACGGTTTAGCAATTTAGTTCAAATAAACTGTAACCCAATAGTAATTCTGCGAGCCGATAAATTAAACCGACGAATGGCAGGTAGTGTTAAGTAAAAAGTAAAAAGCCATGCTTCGGCAGGCTCAGCAACCTAAGCCAAAAGGCTGAAATTGCGGTTAGCCATGAGTTTATTGATATTTCTATACGTCTTAATAATCTTACCATAACAGTAGTACGGTGCAAGCAGATAAAATTTAGATTTACCTAAAAATAAATTTCTATAAATCTTAAAATTAAGTATTTTTGTGTAAATGAATTCCTTTACCGAAGAAAATTATCTCAAAGCTATTTATAAACTAAGCCTTGTTTCGGGCGGTTCCATTAGTACCAATAATATTGCGGCACAGGTAAACACAAAGGCTGCTACTGTTACGGATATGCTCAAGAAGCTTTCAGAAAAGAATTATATTATTTATCAGAAATATCAGGGAGTAAGTCTTAGTCCGGAAGGACGAAAAATTGCGCTTAATATTGTGCGTAAACACCGCTTATGGGAAGTATTTCTGGTGGAGAAACTCGGTTTTAAATGGGATGAAGTACACGATATAGCAGAACAATTGGAGCATATCCGATCCGATGAACTTATCAATGAGCTGGATCGATTTCTGAATTACCCTAAGTTTGATCCTCATGGCGATCCGATTCCTGACCGGGACGGGAAAATAACTTTACTGAAGTCTGTTCCCTTGTCTTCCATAAAGGCAAAGGGAAAATTTATCTTCACCGGAGTAGAGGATCATTCTAGAGCCTTTCTCCAATACCTCAGTCGTACGGGCATTTCACTGGGCGATATATTGGTGTTGCAGGAAATGATCGATTATGATAAATCGATGGAGATAAAGGTAAAAAACAAGAAGATATTTTTAAGTCACGAGGTATGTAAAAATATATTAGTAGAAAAATATGACAAGTAATCAGCAGGGAAAATCGTTGAGTGAGGTAAACGCTACGGTGAATACAACCGGCGTTACACGATGGAAAAAATTATTCGCTTTTCTGGGGCCGGCCTACATGATTAGTGTGGGTTATATGGATCCGGGCAACTGGGCTACCGACATTGCAGGAGGAAGCAAATACGGATATACCCTGATATGGGTGCTGGTGATGAGTAATCTCATCGCTATATTGTTGCAAAGCCATTGCGCCCGTCTGGGCATTGTTACCGGGAAGGATCTGGCACAGGCTTCACGCGAAAATTACCCCCCCTTCATAAATTTTATTTTGTACCTGTTAGCTGAGGTGGCCATTGCCGCTTGCGACCTGGCCGAGGTGGTGGGCATGGCTATTGGTATTAACCTGCTCTTTGGTTTGCCTTTAATTTACGGTGTTTGTATTACTGTGCTTGATACTTTTTTGCTGCTTTTTTTGCTCAATTTTGGTATTCGTAAACTGGAAGCGTTTATTATTTCGTTGGTGCTGATTATTGGTGTATCGTTTGGCATCGAAATGTTTCTGGCAAAACCTGATTTGGGTGAGGTCTTTAGCGGAATAAGACCTTCTATTCCGAACGAAGAGGCGTTGCTTATTGCAATCGGTATTATTGGAGCTACCGTAATGCCTCACAATTTATACCTGCATAGTTCCCTGGTGCAAACCCGGAAGTTTGACCGCACCACACCTGAAATAAAGAAAGCTATTCGCTATAACAATATCGATTCTGTTATTGCGCTCAACCTCGCCTTGTTTGTTAATGCCGCCATTCTTATTCTAGCAGCCTCATCCTTTTTTAAGAGCGGTATGCATGAGGTAACACGTATCGAAGATGCCCATCGTTTTCTCGCACCTTTATTGGGAACCAGTCTTGCTCCGCTTTTGTTTGCTGTGGCGCTGATTGCAGCTGGTCAAAGCAGTACGGTTACGGGTACCCTGGCCGGACAAATTATTATGGAGGGCTATCTGAATTTGCGTATCCAACCCTGGATAAGAAGAATGTTAACCCGTATACTGGCCATTGCTCCGGCATTTATTTGTTTGCTTACTATGGGTGAAGGAGCCACCGAAAAATTGTTGTTATTTAGTCAGGTAATACTAAGCCTTCAACTCGGTTTTGCCATAATCCCATTGATTCATTTTGTAAGCGATAGAGATAAAATGGGTTTATTCGCTATTAAACCCCTTGCCAAAATTTTCTCCTGGGTATCAGCATTGGTTATTATTGGTCTTAATATTAAACTGGTAGTAGGTGAACTGACCGGGTTTATTGAGCATGCGGAGCACCCCCTGCTTATTTGGTGTACACTTGTTCCACTTTGTGTGTTTTTCCTGTTGGTTTTAATGTATATAATGTTTAAGCCCTTTGTTTCCAGAGCGGCGCAAAAGCCATATATTCCTCATGAAGGGGTCAAAACTCTTGAAATTTCTGATGCGGGTCGTTACGAGCATATTGTTATTCCGGTAGATTTTAGCGGCAGCGATTCCAAAGCCATAAGCAAAGCCCTGATGTTGGGAGGAAAGGAATGCCGCTACCTGCTCATCCATGTAGTAGAAACACCCAATGCTTTTTTATTTGGAAAAGAGACGAGCGACATGGAAACTGAAGCCGATAATAAGATGTTGAATGTTTATAAAGAACAACTTGAAGCAAGAGGCTATAATTGTACAGTTCAATTGGGCTTTGGTAGCCCCAAAAAGATAATTCCGCAGTTGGTTAATGAATCGGGGTGCGATTTATTGGTGATGGGCGCCCACGGACACACCGGGATTAAAGATTTGTTTTTCGGCACCACCATGGAGGCGGTACGGCATGGAATACGGGTACCCTTAATGATAGTTTAATGGCTGGGATAAATCAGCGGATTGTACCGGTGTAATTCCTGCTCAGTTCTGAAAATTATTTTTAACTATTTCTCGTTAACATTGTTATAATACCAATGTTATATTTTATTTAGTCCAATCCAAATAAAATATTTACAGTGGTAAATGCCGTTGCTATTAATGTTATGGTGCAATGTAGTGAAACGGAATTGGACCATTATATTCATGCAAACGGTATTACTTCCGCGTCGCAATCATCAGGTTACTGTTGCGATCTTTAAAATTATAACCGATACCAAATCCCAGATCTTTGCTGCCCCTCTGTTTATATAGTGAATCAAGGTCTTTTTGGTAGAACTGTGCAAACATCGGAATAGGCTTAAGGTATTTCCCGTAAAAGACATAGTCCCATTTTCCGGATTTTTCAAAATAATGAAAAGCAATTCCTGAATCGTCCTGCACCACGTGATTACTTTTATCAAAAATGAAATTTCGGATCAGGGAAAAATAATCCTTATGCATCAGGTAGGAAGCTCCTTTCAGGTAAGTGTTAATCTCTCCCAGTTCATGAAGGTAATGAAGTATGCCCTTGTTGTGCTTCAAACCCGCATCAGCCAGATTTAAGGAATAGTAATAGAGTACTTTATTTTTTCGATCGGGTGAGGTAAAACGGATTTCAATACCCTTGTTTTGTTTTTTTAAACTTTTCAGTTTTATAAAGGATTCTGCATGGTTTACAAGGCCATTGGTATCCACATACACTGGTTGTATATCACAGATCTGGTTTTGTGTTCGGGCGAGAAACAGGAGTAACAGGTGCAGGGTGCCATCAAGTTCTTCATTTTTCAAATCTTCACGCATGCTGGCAGTTCTGAAAAAGCTGAATTGTAGTATGGCACGCAGTGATGTATTGATCTTCGAGAAATATTGCTTTAATGAGTCACGTTCCTCTTTAGCTTCATCGTAAAGGGGTCTTGAGCCTACAGGCTCCAATCCCATCAGTATATACTTATCGGCATCCGGGAAAAAAGTATAACCATAAAGAATATCAGGCCCCGAAAAAGGGTAGAACAGTGTTCGGGTTGCTCCTATGTTTTTTGTCAATTCATTTTCCCGAAAATTTTTCAACCGAATCATTCTCGTTGTGTCGAAAAGATTCCATTTTTTGTCAAAATTCTGACTATGTGTTTTATATTCCGGGAGCACAAAAACATCTTTCAGTACTTTGGCATTGCTCTGATAATCGATACCTGCAATCATCTTTGCCAATTCATCTAATGAATCGTTTACACATGATACAACGGTATCACGAGCTGAAGAAACGGGCTTTATTGTGCCGGTAAGGGGTTTAAAACTATCTTGTTTTGTGTCTGATTTTTTAACAGTAGCAGGCTCATTTCCACAGGATATTAACAAGCACAGCGCTGCTGGCAGTAATGTAATATAACTCCCTTTATTTTTCATATTCCGTTTTAAGAGCATTATTTCTGGTAAAGAATTTAGTAAGATACCATACCCCGGCACCTGCAGCTACAATAAGCAATCCGTATAGCGACGAGGTGGTATTCAATGCAAAAGATTCATAAATAATCCATGAATTGATCAGTAAAAACACAATAGGTGTTAAGGGGTATAATTTTGTCTGATAGGGGCGTTCGATATGTTTGAACCGGTGGCGCAGAATAAAAATTCCGGCTACAGTAAGACTGGTGAACAGTGTAAGTGTAAATCCGATGAGTTCCAATACTTCATTAAATTTAGAGGTGAGTATAAGCACTAATGCAATTAACGATTGAAAAATAACTGCCACATAAGGCACTCCGTTTTTATTGGAAGTGGAAAAATAATTAAGCGCTTTTATTTGGGAACCAATGGAAGCCGCCACCCGCGGACCAACCATAACCATTGCGCTGATGCTGGAAATGAGGAGCAACGATATAATTATTCCCATGAAATGTCCGGCGGTAGTACCGAAAATATGAGTGGCACTGATGTGACCAATATCCAATTGGCCGGCAAGTTCATTTACAGAGGTGGAAAGCAGAAACACATAGTTGAGTAATACATACAATACACTTACAATAAGAGTTCCCAGCAGAAGGGATCGGGGTAGATTTTTGCCTGGTTGTTCTATTTCCGAAGACATGTATGCAGCAGCATTCCATCCGGAATAGGAATAGGAAACGTAAAAAAGTGAAATAGCGAAACCTTTGTTGAAAAAGATATTGGAAATACTATTGTTGCCTGGGCTTACCGAAGTGGCGGTGTGATTACCGTAGAAAAGTCCGGAAACAATGAACAAAACAATAAATGCAGTTTTAAAATAAGTAGCGCCACGCTGAAAGCCAGCGCCTGTTTTTAAATCGACGGCATGCAGGGCTGTGATCAGTATCAGTATAACAACGGCCATTAGCGTTGGGTTTAATGCCGGGAAAACACTTTGGGCATAAGTGCCAAAAGCCATTGCTGCTAATGCCACGGGTGCTGCAAAGCCCACTGTTGAGGATACCCAGCCAGACAAAAAGCCGAGCATGGGGTGGTATAGTTTGGAAAGGTAATTGTATTCGCCACCACTTTGTGGAAAAGCAGCGCCAATCTCGCCATATACTAAGGCTCCGCAAAGCGCCATAACACCACCGGTTATCCATAATAGTAGTATAGCGAAAGTGTCGTGTACATCCTTTACCTGAAACCCCAAACTGGTAAACACACCTGTTCCCACCATATTGGCTATAACCAAAGAAACAGCGGTAGCAAGACCAATTTTTTTCTTATTCATGTAAGGGGTTAATCGAAGGATTGGGATGACTTCGACGAAAGTTCCAGCATCACCTGATATTCTTCTGGAGAGAGGTCATTATAGTAGAAGTTAACGGGATTTACTTTTTGTCCGTTTTTAATCACTTCATAATGCACATGAGGCGCAGTAGAAAGTCCGGTACTACCCACGTAGCCCAGCAGGTCGCCCCGTTTTATTTTTTGCCCTGCTTTCACAGCAATTTTACTCATGTGCCCGTAAAGCGTTTCGTAACCGTAACCATGATTGAGTACTACATGGTTGCCATAACCCTGAGCCATATTATCGGCGCGCTCTACTGTGCCGTCGCCGGTGGCATAAATAGGCGTGCCTGTTGGAGAGGCAAAGTCCATGCCCGGATGAAACTCGGAGGTTTTATAAATAGGATGTGTGCGCCATCCAAAACCACTGGGCAGATGCTTCAGGTCTTTATTATTTATCGGCATAATGGCCGGAATAGAACTGACCATCTGTTCCTTATTTTTAGCCATTTTCACAACTTCATCAAATGACTTTGACTGGATGTACAATTGTTTAGTCAGGCGATCGAGGTGACGGGTAGTTTCAATCATCAAGTCTGAACTTTCAAAACCCTCCAGTTTTTTATAGCGGTCGGCTCCGCCAAAACCTGCCCGCCGCATTTCGTCCGGAATGGGCTCTGCTTCAAAGATAACCCTGTAAATATTATTATCCCTATCGGCCATATCGGCCAAAACCCCATTCAACAGGTTCATACGTTTGTCCATCCACCTGTATTGATCCTGCAGGGTTTGCATTTCCCGGCGTAATTGTTTTTCGCGTGGCGAGTCGAGAAATTTGTAGGCCAACATAATAGTGATGGCTGCAAACACAGAACCTGTGGCCAGATAAGAGAGCAAACGCAGAAGCCTTTCCTTCCAGCTTGTTTTTACACGCTCGTAAGTAAGGCTCCTGGAATTGAATTTATATTTGACCCTTGACATCTTGTTGAAAAACAGCTTCTCGGGGAAGCCCACAAAAATAAGAAAATAGGCTAAATTCGCAATTCTTAATAAACGTTAAAAAAACCACGGGTCGGACATCCTAAATTTCCCTCCTAAAGCAGAAAAATTGTATGGAAAGCAGTAAAGTAAGACAAACATTTTTGGATTTTTTCAGATCAAAAGGCCATCATATTGTGCCTTCTGCCCCAATGGTCGTTAAGGGCGATCCAACCCTGATGTTCAATAATAGCGGTATGGCTCCTTTTAAAGATATTTTTTTGGGAAATGCTCCGGTTAAATATCCCCGTGTGGCCGATACGCAAAAATGTTTACGTGTAAGTGGAAAACATAATGACCTGGAAGAAGTAGGGGTAGATACCTACCACCACACCATGTTTGAAATGCTGGGTAACTGGAGTTTTGGCGATTATTTTAAGAAGGAAGCCATAACCTGGGCCTGGGAACTACTTACGGAAGTGTATAAGATTGAAAGGAGCCGCCTTTATGTAACCGTGTTTGAGGGCGATACGAAAGAGAGTATTCCTTTCGATCAGGAGGCTTATGATATTTGGAAACAATTAGTCGAGGAAAGCCATATTCTTAGGGGAAATAAAAAGGACAATTTCTGGGAAATGGGAGATACCGGACCCTGTGGCCCCTGTTCGGAAATACATTATGATGGTCGTACGGATGAAGAAAGAAAAAAAACAGAGGGTGCTACTTTAGTAAACAGTGATAACCCACAGGTGATTGAGATATGGAATAATGTATTTATGGAGTTTAACCGTAAGGCAGATGGAAGCCTGGAAAAACTGCCGGCTCAGCATGTGGATACAGGAATGGGTTTCGAGCGCCTGGTGCGTGTATTGCAAAACAAACAATCGAATTACGACACAGATGTATTTGCACCACTTATTGGTAAAATTGAAGAGCTGAGTGGCCTTCGTTACAAACCACAAGATGAAGAATATCATAAAAGTCAGCAGCAGGTAAATATTGGTATGCGGGTTATTGCCGACCACATCCGTACTATTTCTTTTTCAATAGCAGACGGGCAGTTGCCGGGTAATACCGGAGCAGGTTATGTTATCCGACGTATTCTAAGGCGTGCTATACGTTATGGTTATCAATCGCTGAATCTGAAAGAACCATTCCTTTACCGTGTGGTACCGGTACTGGCTAATCAAATGGGCAACGCTTTTCCGGAGTTGCAAGCGCAAAAGCTGCTGATTGAAAAGGTAATTAAGGAAGAAGAGCAGTCTTTCTATAAAACACTGGAATATGGCCTGAAACGTATTGATTCGGTTTGTCTGGAAATAAGTAACAGTAAGGGTGAAAAAGTTATTGAAGGGAAAATCGTATTCGAACTTTATGACACTTTCGGCTTTCCAATCGACCTTACCTCGCTCATTGCCCGTGGTTATAATATCAGTATTGATGAAAAGGGTTTTCAGGTTTGCCTCGAAGAACAAAAAAACCGGTCACGATCGGCTGCTGTTTTAGATACCGATGACTGGGTATACACGAGCGAAGAGTGGAAAGGTGAAAAGGGCAGGGGTGTTGAATTTGTGGGCTATGATGTACTGGAATGTGAAGCCGTAATTACGCGGTATCGTAAAGTAAAAAGCAAAAGTAAGGAGCAATACCACCTGGTACTTAATAAAACTCCTTTTTATGCGGAAAGTGGCGGACAGGTTGGCGACACAGGCAGGCTGGAGAGTATAAATGAAACCATATACATTGGCGATACCAAAAAAGAAAATGGGGTTACCATACATGTTAGCGACAAATTACCGGAGAATATGAATGCTACTTTTATGGCTCGGGTGGAAAAAGATAAACGCCTGAGTACGCAAAGTAATCATAGCGCTACACACCTGTTACACGCCGCTTTGCGCAAAGTATTGGGTACACACGTAGAACAAAAGGGCAGTCTGGTTAACGATGAATACCTGCGTTTCGACTTTTCGCATTTCGCCAAAATCAGTCCCGAAGAATTGATTCAGATAGAACGTATGGTGAATAGTCGCATTCGCGAAAATATAATTGCTGACATTCGTTTAATGCCTGTAGATGAAGCGAAAAAGACCGGAGCTATGGCCTTGTTTGGCGAAAAATATGGCGATATAGTTCGTGTGGTTACTTTTAATAAAGAATACAGTATCGAATTATGCGGTGGTACGCATGTGTCGGCTAGCGGCAATATTGGTTACTTTAAAATTATAACCGAAAGTGCAGTAGCTGCTGGTATACGTCGTATAGAGGCTATAAGTGGTGTTAAAGCCGAGGAGTATATGGAAGAACAAAACCGGGCTGTTCAGGATGTGAAGGCTCTTTTAAAAAACAGCAAGGATGTGGTAAAGGGGGTATTGGCCCTGCAGGAGGAAAATGCAGAGCTCCTGAAGCAGCTTCAATACCTAATGAAGGAGAAAGCCCAACAGGTGAAAAGGGACTTGATAAACAGGCAACAGGTAGTGAATGGCGTGAATCTCATCAGCGAAAAGATAGAATTGGATAGTGCAGAGGAAATAAAAAATATTTTGTTTGAGTTACGTAACCAGCTGGATAATTTGTTGTGTGTGGTGGGCGCTGAGGTAAAGGGTAAGCCGAGCCTTTCGGTAATTATTTCTGATAATCTGGTAAAGGACAGAAACCTGAATGCAGGTACTATTGTAAGGGAATTGGCTAAGGAAATTCAGGGTGGCGGTGGGGGACAGGCATTTTATGCCACGGCTGGCGGTACAAGAAACGAAGGACTGAATAGCGCTTTGGCCAAAGCAAGGGCTATTTTGTAAGTGAAAGACGATGGGTGCTTATATACAGAAGAATACACGGTTTTTAACTTGCTACATCACTATTTTTCGTAATCCATGGTGCTTTGAGCTTTTGTGGGCATTTTCAAATGTAACGCTTCAAGCGGCTTTGGATTAATCCTCGTTAACATTGGTATAATACCGTTTGCATTAATATAAGGATCCAATTCCGTTTCACTACATTGCACCATAACCATTAATAGCAACGGCATTTACCACTGTAAATATTTTATTTGGACTGAACCAAATAAAATATAACATTGGTATAAATTGTTCGATATTCATCTGATTTATTTCATAAATGGCGTAAATTTATAGTAAGCAAACCTAAAGACAAACCAAGAATGAAAGACCCTGCTTGATCGAACAGGTACATTTCTGAAAATTCTGTGCTAAAATACACCGACACCAACCGACTCCACTTTATGGAACCATACTTACTTTTGTAATTGTGCAACATACTCAACCAAACCAACCATGAACGTAGTAATTATTGACGATGAAAAAAACTGCAGAGAACTCATCCGCAAACTGATCAAATTATGTTGTAAAGACATTGCTATACTAGGAGACGCCGGGAATATAGAAGATGCCTACACCCTGATAAGGCAAACCCTCCCGGATCTTGTATTTCTGGATATTGAAATGTACAATGGAAATGGTTTTGAACTTCTGGATAAATTTGAAGAAATCAATTTTCAGATTATTTTCACTACCGCTTACGAAAAACATGCAGCAACAGCCATCAAATACCATGTGGTTGATTACCTGCTTAAACCCCTTGACCACGAAGAATTTAGCCTTGCGGTAGAAAAAGCCCGTAAACTAATAGCAAATATACCGGAGCAGCGAAGCCCGCTAAACGAAAAGAAAATGGATATAAGTGCCCAGTTGGGGCTTCCGGTAAAAGATGGGATCGTTTTCGTTAACGTTTCCGAAATAATACGACTCGAATCGGATGCTGGCTATACTACACTCTACACCACTAATCAGGAACGCTATGTAGTAGCAAAAAACCTGATCGAATATGAAAATATTTTACCGGACACTCATTTTTTCAGGGTCCATAAATCACACATCATTAACCTGAAAAAAGTAAAGAAGTTCCTGCGTACCGATGGCAATTTTATTGAAATGGAAGGCGGCGTCCAGGTAGAACTATCGCGCCGTAAAAAAGATGATTTCCTGGAGCTGATGAACCTGCAGACCTAAGAAAACAATTCCCTGCAACTTTTGAAGGCATGAGCGATTATCGTTCATGCCTTTTTTTGTGTAATTCGTGAACTTGGTATTACCGAAAATGGGAGCTGAAAGTTTGACAATAAAATATGTGCCAATTTTGTTTCAGAAAAAGCGGAAGCCGAAAAGATTTGAGAGAGTAGGTAATAATATAATAAAAAATCATTATTGTCCGGATAAAATTTAAAGAAAGAGGTAACAGAAGTTACCTCTTAAAGCATTAGGTTTGTTTTGCGAAACTAAATCTAAACGCTATGAGCAAAAATAAAAAAAATCTCGGACAGCCA
>JACCDG011152244.1_pt1 | contig 21304 bp, 32 predicted proteins | sample 7442471 | NCBI WGS metagenome assembly JACCDG01 (sample SAMN15323444, study PRJNA562643) | freshwater metagenome | isolation source: river surface water | place: USA:Blue River Watershed | collected 2017-08-17 | reverse complement strand
TGGAACATATGCGTCTCCAAGAAGGTGGGAGGGACTTGCGTCCCTCCCGTTGAGGTTACTCGAACCAAGCGGCGCGCTTGGCGGGTGCTGCGGCTCCAGCCCGTTTGGGCAAGAGAGCGAGGTATGGGTTACCCCACTTGTCGGCGAGGATCACCGGCTCCGTCGCTTTGGCGTCGGGCTTGAAAACCCGTGCCACCAGCTTGTGTTCCTTGGCGATTGCCTGCACTCGTTTGAGGACAGTCGCAGCGTCAGCGGCAGTAAACTTGCCTTCGACCTGCTTACCGAGAACCACTTCACCCTTCGAATTGGCCTTGATGCCAAAACGACCTTCATAAACCTTAGCCATGCTAAGTCTCCAGTTTGCCTATCCCGAGGCTTTCAAAGATCAGACGGGGTGGGATGCGTCCCGTCGCCGAGGCGGTGTTCCGCTTTGGCCTATTCTTTATCGCCTAATTCGGCATGAATGTAAAGTTTCGGGGCCAATGCGCGCAGGCGCGTGCGTGCGGGTGTGTGCGCGTGTGGGCGCGCATGGGGGGCACATGGCTCGCGAAAAACGTAGGCCCCCGGTAGTGTAAGCAACCTCCCAAATTGCGAACCACAAAAAGTAAAGGGGGGTATTGACAAACCCAATCCGATAGCATACACCCCCTTTATGACACACGCTAAAACCATCGACTTTCGCAAGCATTTTTTCTACGATCACAGCATCGGTAGACTTATCCGGATTAGGACTGGGTTACCTGCTTACGTGTTATACAAACAGAAGAAGAGCCGACTACACACTGAAAGGCCGTATGGCGTGGTAAAGTTCGGTGATAAGAAACTTGCCGTACATCGGCTTGTGTGGGCTGTTGTTCACGGCACATGGCCCGATGGCATAATAGACCATATAAACCGCGACTCGACAGATAACCGGATTGAGAACCTTAGATTAGTAGACCCTAGGGGAAACTCCCGTAATAAGAGTATGGCGAGCAACAATAGCTCGGGACATAACGGTATAGATATGAACGACGGACGTTGGCGAGTGCGAGTCGGCGAAGTTTTCGGCGGTAGGTACGATGACCTTTCGCTGGCGATTAAGGTTCGTGATCTACTATACAGAGAACTCGGGTATTCCGATGACCATGGTGTATAGTTACGCCAAAAATTTCACCGCCCCAAAAACAAACGTGTATAGTTACGCGATATCTTGACGGACCCCACCAAAATGCTACCATCCCCCGATGGACAGCCTGCCCCTACACCTGACAAAGTGGACCGACCGCCTCGCGTTCGACATAGCGCTATGCCTTGAGGGCAGTGGGGAAAGCCTCGACGAAATCAAGGATCGGCACAGGATAGACGCTAATCACCTCTTGGTTTTTAATCGCGACCCGGTGTTCCTCAAGCGCGTGGAGACCTACCGCGAGGAGGTGAAAGAGAAAGGACTGACGTTCCGACTCAAAGCGCGGGCACAAGCGGAAGAACTCCTGACAACAAGTTACATGTTGATCCACGACCCGGCAGTGTCACCTGCCGTAAAAGCCGACCTGATCAAGAGCACTGTGAAGTGGGCTGGCCTCGAACCGAAAAACAACGAGGAGCAGAACGCCAGTGTCGGTGGCGTGAAGATCATGATCAACCTTGGCTCGTCTCCAGCTGACATGAAGGTTATAGACGCGACACCACGAGTGATTGAGGTTGACGCCGATGACATTGATGACGCTGACTCCGACGAGTATGTTTGAGGGCACGCCCTGTCTGAGGTTCAAAACCGCTGGCGGCGCTGCGACTGCCGAGGATATACTCCGTGGAGAAGGCCGGTCCTACCGGACCAAGATCGTCAAGACCAAGAAGCACGGGCTTGAATATATCGTTATGATATTGGGGTAGGCCATGCGTTTCGGTTGGGCAGCGGCTATAATCTACGAAGAGTGCGGGGAGCGACACTCCCATATCGTGCCGGTAAACGACCTGCGAGAGCATGAGCTTCATAATGAATGCTGGTGCAGACCTGACGAAGACGACGATGACCTTGGCATATGGGTCCACCACGCGCTGGATAATCGCGAGGACTATGAGATGGACAGGATGAAACACTGATGGCGCTTGAGATCAACTATACGCCGCCGCCTACTGGCGAGAGATTCATGTCGAGCAATGCCAAGATGCGTGCGCTCATGGGGCCGGTCGGATCGGGTAAGTCGGTGACCTGCTGCTTCGAGATCATACGCCGGGCGTCCATGCAGGAGCCTGATGAGTCGGGCAAACGGCGGACACGCGCAGCTGTTGTCCGTGAAACAGCCCGGCAGTTGGAAGATACCACGATCAAGACCTTCCTCGACTGGTTCCCGCCGGGGCAGTGCGGCACATGGCTACGGACCAAGAAGACTTATTTCTTCAAAGTAGGCGATGTCGAGTGCGAGATTATGTTCCGTGCGCTTGATGATGCTGACGATGTGGCCAACCTGAACTCGCTCGAACTTACCTTCGCATGGTTCAACGAGTGCCGGGATATCCACCCTGATATCGTGGACGCCATGTCAAAGCGTGTTGGACGTTTCCCTTCCGCCAAGGACGGCGGACCCACATGGCACGGGATGTGGGGAGATACCAACCCGCCGACGATGGACACATGGTGGTACTACCAGTTCGAGAAGCTCGACCCCAAGGACGGTGTGTCGGCCAACGACAATGGCTGGGACGTGTTCAAACAGCCCTCGGGTCGCAGTCCCTACGCCGAGAATATCGAGAACCTACCCGAAGGTTATTACGACACGCAGGGTCGCTCGGAAGAGTATGTCCGGGTGTTCATCGACGGGGACTACGGCCTTAGCTCCGCTGGTCAGCCTGTGTACAAATACTTCAGGCCGGACTACCACATGGCCAAGCAGATGCTCAGGCCCATCGTCAACGGGGTGCGGCCTATCATAATCGGGATGGACTTGGGGCTAACGCCTGCGGCTGTCATCGGGCAACAGGACCCGAGGGGGCGTGCGCTCATCCTCGCCGAGGCTGTCAGCTTCGACATGGGCATCCAGAGGTTCGTCCGCACCGTACTCAAACCGTTGCTGTACGAGCGCTTCTCGGGTGTGCCTGTGATGGTGGTGACCGACCCGGCGGGTATTCAGCGAGCGCAGACTGACGAGCGTAGCGCTGTGGACATTATCAAAGCTGAGGGGCTGCGCGTCATGGCAGCCAAGACCAACAACGTCTCTGCGCGGATCAACGCGGTCGATGAGTATCTCATGCGGCAGGTCGATGGTGATCCGGGGTTCCTGCTCGATCCGCGATGCACTGCGCTCAAGGCTGCCATGATGGGGGGCTACCGGTACAAACCCAAGACCGATGGGATGATCGACAAGAACAAACACAGCCATATTGCCGAGGCGTTGCAGTATCTGTGTTTGCATCTGCACAGTGCCGGGGAAGGGGCCATGGTTACACAGCGGCGTGATATCAAACGGGTTGCGTCTGCTGGCTGGACCTGATACATATTTCTTGCTTGACCGAGCGCAACTTATCCCCCGTTGAGCGCATCCTCTCCACTGTGCTGCTCCGGGGTTTTTTGTGTGTTGCGGGCACAAACATACCATGCTAAGTTTAGCCAAATATCTTAGATAGGTGTGGATATGACGATTTACTCGACAAACCCCAAGATGGATACCTCCGGCGTTAAGGGCGAACAGCCTGTGTACGGCTATATGGGGAATAAGATCGGCACCAAAACTAAGACTGGTGGTGACCTGTATATGGAAGCTATCAAGGAACAGGCCGACGAGTACGGCATGGGTAAGACCAAGGCGCTGACTTCCAGCGCCAATATGCGCGCTGCCGCTGGGTATGTTAACCAAGGCATGTCGTGTGACCATGCGTTCGATATCGTCAGTAGAGATAGCATGTGGATGCCCGACAAGGTTGACGAAGTCAAAGCACGGGCCAAGGTCATCAAGAAGATGTCCAAGGGCGGCAAGGGCTACTGATAGATGGCAGGTCTTACGTTCCTCAGAGTTGTCGGCAACGATGAACTTGCTCGGCAAGAGCAAGAAGCGGCGGACCGCGCTCTTCAGGATCGGCAGAACCAACCCGTCATCCTTGGTTTGACAGGGTACCTCCGGCAGTGCTGGGATGTGGCCGAGATGGCCAAGCGTCCCATCGAGCAGATCATGCTCCGGGCCATGCGTCAGCGCAACGGCGAGTATGACGCGGACAAACTCCAGCAGATCAGGAGCCAAGGCGGTTCCGAAATCTACATGATGATTACCGAGGTGAAGTGCCGTGCTGCCGAGAGTTGGCTGCGCGACATTCTCCTTGAGACCGGTGGCGGTCCCCCGTGGGACCTTGACGCCACACCCATTCCTGATCTGTCACCCGCTCAGTCTGCCGAAGTGCAGAGTGCCTTCGCTGAGAAGGTTCTCGAAATCGTGCAGAACTCGGGGCAGGCTCCGACCAAGGCGCAGATGATGGAACTGCGCGAGATGGTCAGTCAAGACTATCGCTTTGCAATTCTGCGGCAGACCCAGATCAGGGCTGACCGTATGAAGATGAAGATCGAGGATCAGTTCGCCCAAGGTGGTTGGGCCACAGCGTTCAACGACTTCATCACTGATCTTGTCACATTCCCGGCTGCGTTCATCAAAGGACCGGTTGTCCGTAGGCAGCGTGCACTGGGCTGGAAAACGACCGGCGGTCGCACACGGGTTGAGGCCATCGAGCGTCTCGGTCCTGAGTGTGAGCGGGTCGATCCGTTCCGTATTTACCCTGAGCCGGGTATCAGCACCCTCAACGAGGGGTATCTGTTCGAGCATCACCGCTTGTCGCGCACAGAGTTGTCTGAGCTTATCGGTGTGCCGGGGTATGATGACGACGCCATCCGCAAAGTCCTTGAGATCGGCAACGGTCAGTCGTGGATCAACGAGGATGTGGAACTCCAGAAGGACGAGGAAGAGCGCAAATACTATAGCTATATGCGCCCGACGACCGAGTTCGATGCACTGGAGTTCTGGGGTAAGATCAGTGGTAAGATGCTTATCGAGTGGGGGATGAGCGAGGACGAGGTCCCCGATCCTGCTCGGGAGTATGACGCCAATGTCTGGCTCGTTGGTAACTATGCCATCAAGGCGGTTCTGAATTACGACCCGCTGGGTGAGAAGCCTTACTCGAAGACCAGCTTCATCAAGTGCCCCGGCGCTTTCTGGGGTAAGGGTATCCCCGAGATCATCGAAGACCTTCAGGGTGTCTGCAACGCAGCTGCTCGTGCACTGGTCAACAATATGGGTATTGCTTCAGGGCCGCAGGTCGAGGTTAATCTCGAACGCATTCCGCCCAACGAAGATATCACCCAGCTATCACCTTGGAAAATCTGGCAGACGGTCAACGATCCCGTTGGATCATCCGCGCCAGCGATCCGTTTCACGCAGCCGGACTCACGCGCCAGTGAGCTTATGGCAGTCTATGAGAAGTTCTCCAGACTTGCTGATGATCACTCGGGCATTCCGGCTTATGTCTATGGCGACCTGAATGTGCAGGGGGCAGGGCGTACTTCATCAGGTCTCTCGATGCTGATGGGTGCGGCAGGCAAAGGCATACGTCAGGTCGTCATGCACATTGACAGCGACATCGTAAAACCCATCGTCCAGCGCCAGTTCGTGTATAATATGCGATATGACGAGGACGAGTCCATTAAGGGCGACGTTGAGGTAGTGGCCAAGGGTGCCATCAACCTCGCGGTCAAGGAGACCGTCAACGTGCGCCGCATCGAGTTCCTTAACGCAACCGCCAATCCCTTCGATATCGAAATTATTGGTAAGGACGGTCGTGCCGCGATCCTTCGCGAAGTGGCCAAAGGGTTGCAAATGTCCGTGGATGACGTCGTCCCGTCTCGGGAGAAGTCCGTATATGATCAGCAACAGACGGCGCTTGCCATGGCTGCGATGCCACAGCAGACCCAGCAAGCCCTCCCTGCTCCGACTGATGCAAGCGGCGCTCCCAAAGGTGGGATGGAAGGAAATACGGTCACTAACCGCGTGAGTGGGGCAGCATGAACCGCCCCGAACCTCAAGTAATCAAGGCGCTTGCCGCTTCTGTCAGGCAGTTTCCTGTCCTTCTGGACTGGCTGCGTGAGTGGGAGATGCAAGAACTCCGTAGATTGCCGCACGCGGTCGACAACACTGGTATTTATCAGGGCAGATGCCAAGTGTTGGGCGAACTCACTAAGTTCGCCAATGATGCCCCTAACCTAGCGGCTGATATATGAGCCGACTAATCAAGCTCACAGATTGGAGCAATTAACATGGCAATTCCAGCGCAAGTTCGTAAGCAATCCGAAGCCGTACAGGAACTGTACAAGCAGCTTAATGGCGATCCTGAACCGGCGGATACCAATCCGACCGAGGGTGAAGACGTGGGCGGCGAAGATATGGACCACTCGGCTGACGCGAATGTGGATGACAATGCCGCTCAGGCACCGGCAGACGAGCACACTTCCGGTGCGTCAGATACGGAAAATGAAAACTCTGAGACCTATGCTCAGAGGTGGCGTTCCCTTCAGGGTTCGTACAATGCGACGGTTCGCCAGAAAGGTGAACTTGAGCAGCGAGTGCAGCAGATGGAGCAGTTACTTGCTACGCTCTCACAGTCACAATCACCTGTGCCGGGGCAGACTGAGAAGGAGGCAGAGCCTGTGCGCTATGTCACCGAACAGGAAACCAGCGAGTATGGTGAGTCGATTGATGTGATGCGCAAGGTAAGTCGCGAGGAACTTGTCCCCGTGGCTCAACGCCTTGCCCAGATCGAGAGTCTCCTCCAGCAAATGCAGGCAACCGTGGTACCGCAAGTTCAAGCGGTGTCGCAGCGTCAGCAGGTGTCGGCGGAACAGCAGTTCTGGTCTGATCTGACTAACTATGTACCCAATTGGCGAGATGTTAACGATGACGATGGGTTCCAGTCTTGGTTGCTGGAAACTGATCCGCTTACTGGCGGAAATCGTCAGACCTACCTCGAAGACGCCCAACGCTCCCTCGATGCCCATCGGGTGAGTGCATTTTTCCGGACTTGGCTTGAGTCTACTGGACAAGCCCCTGTTGCTCAATCCTCTCCTAACCCTGCTATCGAGCTTGAAAAGCAGGTTGCTCCGGGTCGCTCACGCGGCACTGGTTCATCCTCTGCCAAGCAGCCCAAGACCTACTCACCTGACGACATCAAGAAGTTCTTCGACGACGTCCGGTCTGGTAAGTACAAGGGTCGAGAACAGGAGCGGAGCCGTATCGAACGCGACATCTTTACCGCGCAGCGGGAAGGTCGTATTGTTATCAATGCTTGATTAGAAAGAGTTCACTATGTCGTATCCTGTTTCTCCCGGTCGTCCGAATTACTCGGGCAACTTCATCCCCGAAATCTGGTCGGGTAAGCTGATCGAAAATTTCTACGACGCCACCGTGCTCGCAGCAATTTCGAACACCGACTATGAAGGTGAAATCCGCCAGTATGGCGACACCGTCAACATCCGCACCACGCCGGAAATCACGATCCGTGACTATGTCAAGGGCCAGAGCCTGACCGTCGAAAACCCGGACAAGCCGAAGCTCCAGCTTGTCATCGACAAGGGCGAATACTTTGCTTGCGTCGAAGACGACGTAGATAAGGTACAGTCGGACATCAACCTGATGGACACTTGGTCGAAGGACGCTTCCGAGCGTATGAAGATCAAGATCGACCAGCGCGTCCTGACCGACCTGCTGCCCGACATCGCTGCCACCAACAAGGGCGCAACTGCCGGTGAGCAGTCGGCTTCGTTCAACCTCGGTACGACCGGCGCTCCGCTGACCGTGACCAAGGACGGCGCTGGCGGCACCACCTCGGTGATCGACCTGATCGTCGACATGGGTACCGTCCTCGACGAAGCAAATGCTCCGGAAGCCGACCGCTTCCTCGTCATTCCTGCCAAGATGGCTGGTCTGATCAAGAAGTCGGAACTGAAGGACGCATCGCTGACCGGCGATAGCCAGTCGATTGTCCGCAATGGCCGTCTCGGCATGGTTGACCGGTTCACCCTCTATGTGAGCCACAACCTGTACGTGTCTTCGGGCAAGTACAACATCATCGCTGGGCACAAGATGGGCTTCACTTTTGCCTCGCAGATGACCAACATGGAAACCATCCGCTCTGAAACGACCTTCGGTAACATCATCCGTGGTCTTCAGGTGTATGGCTACAAGGTCGTCAAGGGCGAAGCGCTCTCGACTTCTGTGGTTCAGTTCTGATTTTGATGGGGGGCCTTGGCCCCCTGTCTTGCTCGAAAGGATTTAAAGATGGCTGCTTATACTGACTCTCTCGGCTTCAATAAGGGTACCGCTGCGTATCCGGACACTGCATGTGTCTACAAGTTTGAAGTCGAACTCGACTTTGCTGCGATTGTCGCAGCGCGTGCTGCTGCTGGTGCTACGGCTCTGGCTGCTACCGATACCCTTCAGGTTATCAACCTCCCGGCTTACTCGGTAGTTCTCGCTGCTGGTCTGAACGTCGTCTCGGCGGAAACGACCAACACGACCGCGACGTTCGACTTCGGTTATACCGGTGGTTCGCCTGCCGCTGCCAACGTCTACTGCGATGACTTCGCATCGAACGCTGTAGCAATGGACTCGGACAACCTTGCTAACCCCACGGTTATCAAGACGGCTGACACCATTGACATTCTTCTCAACACGGCGGTTCCGGCCAACGCTGTTGTGAAGGCATGGGCTATCGTCGCTAACTGCGCTTAATAGTTTGGGGCTGCTGGCTGGATTGGGGGTTCCCGGTCGGAAGGCAGCCCCTCCTTCTTAGGAGGTTATCATGGGTGTTTATCGCGGTATTACTCAGGACAATGTGACCATTCAGGGCGGCACGCTCTATAATGTCACGCTGTCCGGCGCTACGCTTGGCGGCACGCTCACTGGCAATGTTGATGCGACCACTGGTTATATCCAGCTTCGCACTAACACGGCTGCTGAGATCGGTGCTATCGGCAACGCAGTGAATACGACCGGCAAGGCTGCCGGAACCATCGTGTTCGATACGACTAACAGTCGCCTGATGATTGCGACAGGGGCCAACGCCAACTCGACTTGGGTTCGTGCTGACGGCTCTAACGCAGTCACCCCGGCGTAAACGGTGGGGGCTTCGCGCCCCCATCAATATAGGATAGAGATATGGCTGGCAAACGCATTCCCGACCTTGATCCGCTCTCTGGCGCAGCATCATCAAACGACGACAAGCTCGTTATCTATGATGCCTCGACGGCATCGACGAAGCGCATTGATCGGTCTCAGCTTGCCGCTGGCCTTGTCGGCGATCTACCATATACTGCGTCTGGCAGCATCTCTGCCACGACCATCCCGACTGCTATCGCGGAACTGGACAGCGAGAAAACTACGCTTACTGCGGTCCTTGCGCGCCTCGACGATAATGATGGCTCGTCGCTCGTCGGCCACATCGCAACAGGCACCGGAGCAACCGCACGCACAGTTCGGGCTAAGTTGCGCGATACCGTCTCAGTCAAGGACTTCGGTGCTGTTGGCGATGGTGTGGCGGACGATACTGCGGCTATCCAAGCGGCGGTTGATAGTGGTGCAGACAACATCTACGTCCCATCAGGGACATACAAAATTACAGCAACTATCAATCTTTCAACGACCAGAGATTTGACTTTCCACGGTGCCGGTCGAGATGCCACAGGGTTTGTGACCACGATTAATGATGGCAGTCCGGTGTTTGTTGTCAGCGGTCAGTGGCACGACATCGGTGAGTTCAAGATCAACTCAACGACGGGATTGCTGCAAAACTTTGTCGGCATACAAGCCGGAAACGCGACCGCAGGGACTTCGTTTACTCGTTCACGGCTTAAGGTAAAGGTTGCAAACGCTGCAACAGGTGTAGAGGTTCGCGGGTGGATTAACAATCTTGATATTTTCACTGTTCTTTGCACGCAAGGATTTAAAGGACGCGAAATCAACTCCTGCGTGATTGATCTACGCACAGAAAACTGCACGCAAGGTTTTGATATTAAGACTTGCTATGGAACGACGTTCAACAATCTGCTGGAGGAAAACACATTTACGGCAGGGACAACCACTGTCACAAATCAATTTGACGATTTTCAAGCGGTCACGATTAACTCAATCTACCTTGAGGGCGGTTCTTATTCAACTACGGTTATTTCTTTTGCGGGCACTACGGCAAGCAAATGTCTGACCATCAACCAGATTCAAAGCACAGTCAGCCCCGAAAATCGCACCGACACCATTTTGTTTGACAATGTGACCGGAGTTGAAATCAATGGAAATGTGATTGCTGGTGGATTTAGGGGCTGCGTTGGTTTTAGCAGCAACACCAAAGGTATTTCACCGTTTGTTGTTTGCCCTCCAGGTTTATCCACTAGCACCAACAGCACGAACCGTTTGCACGATAACAGCAAACAAATCCGAAAGGCGCAAAACTGGTTTGGCGATACTTACCTTGACCACGGATTCAACACGTTTGATTTGGTAACTAAATCTGGCGTCACCACTTCGATTGAAACTAGCAACATCTACACGGGCAAAGAAGCCATTCGTATTGAGGCATCTACCGGCGGTGCATCTCGTTTCTTGATCCTGCGCCGTACTGTTAACAGATTCCCGCTTGTAGCAAATCTTGTCGGAAAAACCGTGAAGATGTTTGCTTGGGTGTATGTGCCGAACTTGCCGAAGTTTGCGGATGTAACTTATCAGCCTGCGTTTGAAATCAGCGTGTCTGGTGGAGCATCTGCATTCAGCGCCACGCAAAGAAATTTGCTTCACAATTGCTGGAATCTTGTTGAAACCCCAGCCATCACTGTGCCTGCGGGATGGACTGGCGCAGCGTCAGACCGGTTTGACATCGTTTTTTATGTGAACAACACCGGTACGACAGTCAGTGACTCTGGTTACTACATCATCGTGGATTCAATCTTTATCACCGATGGCAACGTGTCGATTCTCGACATCCAGCGAGGTAATTTTGAGGACTACCCGCTGATGGGTATCAGTTCTGACAGCCATAACATGAGAATCGTGTCCGACAACTATTCAGGCATGACAAACGCAGACTCATCTACGACACTTGGAGACCAAGTAATTTACAAAACTCCTACGGCTGGTGGTTTTCTTGGTCAGGTCTGCACCACAGCCGGTGCTGTTGGGTCAACTGCTGTATTCAAAACTTTCGGCGCGGTAAGCGTGTAACAGCAGGAGACCGCAAATGATTACACCAACTTATGTACTGACCGCAGCTTAACAAGTTATTTTCCAGCGCCTCCATTAGAGGTACAATAACCTATCCGCTTCCTGTATAAGGACCTGACGAATGCCAACTAACCTAACCGGATCAGCGATCAACGCCACGTATGATCAGTTGCTGCATATCGACGGCGGTCCGATTGCGACTGAGCAGACGGTCTATAGCGGTACGGGCGTGGCGACAGCCATGAAGCTCGGCACCGTGTCTGCCTCGGTGGATAACATCCAGTTCAACGGCAACACCATCACGACGCTGGACAACGGTAACCTGCTCCTTACTCCCGGCGGAACAGCAACGGTCAACATCTCACGCGCTGCTATCACTGGCGGTACGATCTCAGGGATCACTGACCTTGCTATCGCTGACGGCGGCACGGGTGCTTCGGACCCCACAACTGCTCGGTCGAACCTCGGTCTTGGTACCATCGCCACGCAGAACTCGAACAACGTCTCGATCACAGGCGGCGCGATCTCGGGTGTGACTTTCACCGGTTCGTTCACTGGGCTTACTTTGGTGGAGTCGACCACACTTGCGACTGGGAATGCTGCGGCTGGGTGCAATCTAAACGGTAACACACTTGCTGCTGACGGCACTGACACGAACATCGATGTCAACATTACGCCGAAGGGTACGGGCGAGGTGAACATCACCAACGTCGATATCCTGAGTGGTAAGGTTCCGTTCAGCACAGTTACGAACCGCGCTTATGCTGCGTTCTCCGACATCACTGACCAGACAGGTAGCACAACTGTCCCGGCTGCGGTGAAGTTCGGTACGGTCGAAGTCACTGGCGCAGGTATCACGATGGTGACGGACGGCACTAACCTCACGCGTTTGACGTTTGCTGCGGCAGGCACATATGCTCTGACGCCAAACTTGCAGCTGACTAACACGGATACCAGCGACCACGACGTAACTATCTGGTTTGCACTGAACGGCACGAACATTGCTCGGTCGGCAACGAAGATCACTGTACCGAAGTCCACCGATGGCGGTAGCGCGTTCTTCCAGATATCGCTCTATGTCACTGTGACCGCAGGGCAGTATGTCCAAGTGTTTTGGCTCCCGGAAAACACCGCAGTTACACTCGATCACACCGCAGCGGTAACCGGACCTCCGGCGGTCCCTGCTATTCCATCGGCAATTATGTCAGCTGAAAGGATCGCGTAATGCCTAAGCCGGTACCCTATGCTACGACGGATGAGTCGTCGAAGCTCTGCACTAAGTGTGGGGGTACGTTCTTACTCGACCTGTTCTACACGACTGGTAAGAAGGTATCAGGTGCGCCAAAATATAACTCGTGGTGTAAATCGTGTATATCTGACAAACAGTCATCTTACCACAAACGTACGTGGGGTCCAAATCGCTTACAGCACTCGGCATTCAAACGCACCAAGTCGGTACGATCTTACCTTAACTACCTCCGTGGCAAGGCTTCGCAGCGCGGTAAAGGCGATGTAGTAAGTGTAGATGCACTCGAAATGCTATGGCACAACCAAGGCGGTAGATGCGCGCTTACCGGTTGGGATATGACGATGGAACTTGGTCGGGGCACTGTACCTACTAATTGCAGTCTTGACCGGATCGACTCCTCGCAGGGCTATGAGGTAGGTAATGTCCAGCTTGTTTGTCGTGCTGCTAATGTAGCAAAGAGTGATCTTACTGTGAATGATTTTGTTGCGTTGTGCCGATCTGTTATGGAGGTTCATCATGGCTAAAACTCCCGCATGGCAGCGGAAAGAGGGTAAATCGGAGAAAGGCGGTTTGAACGCCAAGGGTCGTGCATCCTACAACAAGGCCAATCCCGGCAAGCCGGGCCTCAAGCCGCCGCAGCCTGAAGGTGGACCGCGTAAGAAGAGTTTCTGCGCCAGAATGGAAGGTATGAAGAAGAAACTCACGAGCGCGAAGACGGCGAACGATCCGAACTCTCGCATCAATAAATCCTTGAGAGCGTGGAACTGCTGATGGCCAGTCCGAAGCCCACCAATCCGTCGCTGTGGTCCTCGGTAAAAGCTCAGGCCAAAGCGAAGTTCGACGTGTACCCCAGCGCCTATGCAAACGCGTGGGCAGCTAAGGAGTACAAGAAGCGCGGCGGCGGTTGGAAGGGTCCAGACAACCGGGTGAAGAAGTCATGAGCAAGGGCGGTCTCGGCAAATGGTTCGGCGAGAAGTGGGTCGATGTAAAGACCGGCAAGCCCTGTGGGCGGTCCGGTTCGGAGAAGTCTTCAAGAGGCTACCCTGCATGTCGACCGGCAGCTGCCACTAAGAAGTTGACCGCCAGTGAGCGCAAGACCATGAGTACCAAGAAGACGGGACCTGCACGGCAGTCATGGCCTGTGTCCCCGTCTGGCAAACGCAAGGGGAAGTAATATGGCTGAGAAATCTAACCTTGTCCAAGTATCCCCCCAAGAGTGGATACGCCGAAACCCCGGTGAGAGTGACGCAGCGGTGAGGAAACGGTGGGCGCAACAGGAGGCAGCATCCGCTGCGCAGCGTAACAGAGGTGAGCGCAACCTGCGGCGACAAGAAAACTTGGATAGTATGGTGGTGCGGAGTAATAAGACCATCCGTAGTTCCGGTACCGGTTATGGAAATACGAGGAACTGATATGGCCAAGAAACCTAACAAAATGGCTGTTGTAATGGGCGAGTTCAAACGCGGCACGCTCCACGCTGGCCGGGACCCCAAGGGTCCGAAGAAAGCTCCACTTGTCAAATCCCGCAAACAAGCCATAGCTATCGCGTTGAGCGAAGCTGGCAAAGCAAAGAAGAAGTAGAAAGGATACTGAGATGCCTGCTGATAAATACACCAGAAGCCTGTACAAACCCGGCACAGTCAAGGCCGAAAAGGCAGCCAAAGCCAATAGTGATCCAGCCCGTGCACGCCGTGCAATGGAGATACTGGCGCGAGAAGGCACCACTAACATCCGTGGCGGTCGCCCGAAAAAGTAAACCCTTCACGATAAGGAAAAGCAATGACCGAGAAACAATATATCCGCGTCAAGGCTGACGGGTTCATCTACGAATATAACGAGCGCATGGCGGTTCACCCTGCCTGCGAAGTGGTCACCGAGCAGGAAGCATATCCTGAGCGGTTCATCACCCCCGTGGTAGCCGAGAAGATCGAAGAGATCGCCAAACCCAAGCGCACGAGAAAGCCGAGTAAGGGTCTCGATCTTACTACTGACATTCCCGTAGAACCTGTGTATACTGATCCCGAACTGGCTGCTGAAGCTGTACGGGGTTGGCCTGAATGACGCCTGCGGATATCATCGCTGAAGCACGAGTACTTGTTCAGGACTCGCGGACACCGTATCGCTATAGCGACACGGTACTGTTGGGCTTCGTCAATCAGACGCTGCGCCGCATGTCGATCCTGCGACCCGATCTATTCTTGGTCATCGGTGATATCCCCACAACCGCGAACACGGTTATCCAGAGTTGTCCGAGCGACTCGCTACGTCTCGTCGAGATTTTCCAGATCAAGAACGGTGATGCCGTCACCGAGGTCAATCGGGAAGTTCTCGACCAGATGAGTCCCGGATGGGTCAACGAAGCGGCAGGTACGCCGCTGAACTTCATGCGGCATGTCCGCAACCCCAATAAGTTTTTCCTATACCCCCGCCCTGCGACGGGGGTCGTGCTCGTCGGTGAGTACGCACAGGTCCCTCCCGCCTATACACTGAGCCAGACGATTGTGGCGCTTCCCGACGCATATCTCCCTGTGGCTGCGGACGGCGTCGTGTTCCTCGCCGAGTCGGTTGATAACGAGCATGTCAATTCGGGCCGGGCCAAACTGTTCCAAGACTCATTCAACCAGACGCTTGCGGCTGGTCTCCAGACCCGGACCATTACCGATACGGAAGACGCCGGGCTTAACCCGAGGCAGGTGATCTGATGGCTGATCGTGCGTTCTCCACTCTGGCTGCCAAGATCAACCCGAGCGTTCCGGGCTGTCCGACTGCGACGATGATCCAGTATATCCGTGACGCGGCGATCCGGACTTGTGAGCGCACATTGGCGTGGCGTTACGAGGTGCCGCTGTTCGACCTCCTGCCGGGGGTTCATGAATATGCCTACGACAAACCGGTCAACACGGACGCACATGCTGTCTTTGCTGCTATCGTCAACGGTAGCCATCTGGAAAAGCTAACGCTCGACGACGCCCTGCGGCTCTATCCGCAGTGGGCTGATCTCTATTCGGGCGAAGACCCCAGTGTCCTGTGGAGCCTAACTCCTCCGGGTAGCTACAATAACTATGAGTATAACGAGGCGCTGTTCAACGACGGTGAACCGTTCGTCCTACCCGACTCCGTGGTCGCTGACGCAAGCACGCCGCGTTCGATCTGTCAGATAACTCCTGACAAGTTTGTCGTGCTTCCGTTGCCGGATAACAACGAGCCGTACACGATGCGGATGTTTTTGGCGCTCAAGCCCAAGCGTGATGCTTCAGGTATGAACTCGGTTATCTTCGACGACCTCGAAGAAGTCATCATGCACGGGGCACTCCAGCACCTGCTGGTTCTACCCAATCAATACTGGTCTGACCGGGAACTGGCGGCATATCACGCCAAGCAGTATACGTATCAGATCGCCGAGCGTCGTGCTCGTGCCAACCTTGGTAATGTGCGCGGTACATATCGCGCCAAGATGCAACCGTTCGGAGCCTGACGATGGGTGTGAAAGTAACCAATAACGCAACGACCACCACGGCGGCGGCAGTCTCCAGTACTGCGCTATCCCTCACGGTCGCTACCGGCACAGGCTTGATCTTCCCGGTTCTCAGTACGGGCGACTATTTCTACGCCACCTTGAGCGATACCAATAACAACTTCGAAGTGGTAAAGGTCACGGCCCGTACCGATGACGTGATGACCATCGTGCGCGCTCAGGAGGGGACCCTTGCTTTACCTTTCCCTACTAACAGCCGCTTTGAGCTTCGGGTTACTGCTGCTAGTGTTCTGGAGTCGTTTGTCTCGAACTACGACTTCCTGCTTTTGTGAGGACGATATGGGTGTCATTCTAAAGAACAACGCAACTAGCACGATCACCACCGCGATCAGTGCCTCTGACGTTGGTCTGGCTGTTGCCGCTGGCACCGGGTCGATCTTCCCTGTCCTCGGTACGGGTGATTACTTCTACGCTACGCTGGTAAGCTCTGGCGGTACCTACGAAGTGATTAAGGTAACGGCGCGTGTCGGCGACACGATGACCATCGTTCGCGCTCAGGAAGGCACCACAGCACAGAGCTTCGCCTCCGGCTCCCGGTTTGAACTTCGCGTTACGGCTGCATCGATCACTGACTTCTCGCTTGATATGACCGGAGCCGTGATTCGTTCGTTTCGGGATAAACTTGGCGACTTTGTAAGTGTTAAGGATTTTGGTGCTGTCGGTGACGGTATAACAGATGACACAGCCGCCATTGTTGCTGCGCTTGCCGCACTCGCTGGTGGTGGCGCGCTTTATTTTCCCGCAGGAACTTACATCACCACTAATGGACTAACGATCTCTAATAGCAACCTAACAATTTATGGTGATGGTGCGGATTCCGTTATTCAGTGCAACCAGACAGATGGCATTAAAACCAATTTGATGCGGTTCTCCGGCAGCAACGTAAAGCTGGAAAAGCTGAAGTTGCGGCGTGGAACTAATACCAATGCTGGTGTTGGTGCTGTCGGTGAAATGCTTTGGTTGGAAAACACCGTTTATAACTGGTCGATTGATAACTGTTTCATCGATGGGAATATGACTGGGCAGATTGCTCGTGTAGGTTACTACTATACAGAAATTGCTTGTAAGGGTGAGATAGCAACGCAGCCTCAAGTTATTTCAATTCGCAATAACTATTTTACTGATACAGGTAGTCGCGCTACCGATCCACGTTGTGTCCGCGATTTAATTATCTCTGGCAACATTTTTCGGGATTGTGGCGTAAACATCCCAGGCGGAAACAAAGGCACTTGCATTGAAGTGCAGTCATATGACGCAACCAATACGCTTCGCCCGTCATACAATGTTGTGGTTGATAGCAACACGTTCCAGCGTTTTGGGGACGGCGCAATTAACATCGGTGGAACTTATGATATTGTTATAAGCAACAATGTCATTGAGGGCGCTTCTGTGTTCAACGTAGAGCCGCTTGGAATTGAAGAAAACGCTATATCTATCATCGGCGGCGAACGCATCTCAATTACGGGCAATGTTTGTAATAAGGTTCGTTCCGGCGGGATTCAGATTCGCACGCAGATTGTCACTGGCACCGTATTTAAGCCAATCCGCAACGTATCTATCTCGGGCAATACGCTTATAGGTGGTTTAACTCCGGCGGGTGCTGTTTGCGAAACAGGTCTGGTTATTCAAGGACTGAATAGCGGCACTTCGGTTACCAATGTAAGCGTAACTGGTAACACGCTGGACAATTGCCAACTTGCACTTAGCGGTTCCGCTGGCTGCCCAGTCAACAATGTATCCATTACCGGAAACTCTATATTTGGCGTGGCTACAACAGGAACCAATTATGGCGTCTATGTTTCAGACGCTGCTACAAATATAAGCAATCTTCTTATCACGGGGAACCAGATTACAAACTGCGCAATTGCTATTTATGCGCCGACTGTAATGCCTGTGCTGTCTAAGATTATAGGTAATGATTATGGTAATTGTCCGGTTGGTTTATCTGACCCTGATACATCTAATTTTATCTTGAATCCGGGATTAAAATATAATGGGCGCACTTCAATTGGTGCTAAGACTCAACTTGTTAACGCATTTGGAGGTATTGCGTATGATGAAACTGTTAAACTGGTGGCAGGAAACGGTGGCCCGGTTACGTCCTCTACAACAGGCCCAACCGGAGCGACTGCTACGGGGCAGATCATTTATATCATCGGTACTAATGATACCAACACAGTCGAGTTTTCTCGCAGTGCATCGCTGCATCTAGGTGCGGCTAATCGTGTTCTTGGAAATGGCGACACACTTGTGCTTATGTATGTTCTCAGCTTTGGCTGGGTCGAGCTTTCGTTTACAAATAATGTCTAATAAGCGAAGCTGCCTCCAACTCAAAAGGTGTTCACATGTTAAAATCTTTCTCGGCACAAACTAACGCTCTCGGAGCCTTGAACTACAAAGGTACATGGGACGCCACTGCTAATAGCCCTGCCCTTACCTCAAACGTAGGCACTAAGGGCGATTATTATGTCGTCAGCGTAGCAGGTTCCACAACGCTTAATGGCATCAGTAACTGGGGCGTCGGCGATTGGGCGGTGTTTAGCGGGGCAGTCTGGCAACGTGTCGAGGGCGGTGCTGATCTTAACGGCGTCAATCTAACAGTCTCAGGTAATACTACCTTGAGCGGGCCTGTCATCGTTACACCCGACAACACTTACGACATCGGTGCGAACGGAGCAACTAGGCCGAGGAATGTGTACGTCGGCACTACGGTGTTTGCCAACTCTGCGGTTCAATTATCTAACGCAGGTTCGTTTCAATGGGTATCGAGGGGTGCCATTATTGCACCATCGGATGGCGTCTTCGGTTTCCAAAACAACGCAGGCACTAGTTTTAGTCGCCTCCAGTTCGGCGGTACCACCAACAGCTTTGGCGCAATTGCAAGAGACGGCGCAGGGATTAGCATCGTCGGTGCTGCGGGCGGATCAACCGCGCACATTAAAGTCCCCGGCGTAACAGTCGCCAACCTTCCCGCCGCCGCTACCGCAGGCGCGGGTGCGCGGTCGTTTGTGACTGACGCTCTGACGCCCACATTCGGAAGCGCGGTCACGGGCGGCGGAACAGTCCCCGTTCCCGTCTACTCAACCGGCGCAGCATGGAACGTTGGATAAGAACAATAACGCAAAGACCAAAGGAGTCTGATCATGGCAGTTACCGCATTTAGTCCACTCGGCCTCACAGTGACGTTCACTGCTGCGGCTACAGCCCCGACTTCAGTACAGGCTGTTTCTTCGGCCCCGACTACACGTCCGGCTCGGGAGTTTCGTATCATCAATGCAGGTCCGGAAGTTGTACTTCTCGGCGTCGGTGCCAACGACACTGCTGCTAAAGCTGCTGCGGTCTCCCTTACCGCTGGTGCTATACCTCTCGTTCCGGGTGCCGTGGAAATTCTCGGTTTCCCCGCCAATTCCTTTTTCACTGGTGACACAGTTTCAGGCACATCTGTAATCTACGTCACGCCCGGCGAAGGTCTGTAAGAGGGTACTACCGTGAACCAAGAGAATGTCCTGACTGTCAAATTGGATATGCTGCACAGTGACGTGGTTGATATGAAAACCGCGCTGAACGAGTTATCGAAGGCAATCACCAAGCTGGCGCTTGTTGAGGAACGTCAGGCACAGACTGCCGATGCGATGGAGCGTGCGTTCAAAGCTATCGGTAAGATCGAGGATCGGCTTTCCAAATTAGAACTGACAGCGCCTAAGACGAAAGAGACCAGTGCTTGGGTGGATAGGTTCATCTTGGGTATGGTCATGGCTGTTATGGGTTTCGCAGGTGCGAAATTGGGTTTGTTGTGAAGGAGAGTTATTATGCCGGGTAAGAAGATGATGTCGTATCAGAAGGGCGGAATGGTTTTCAAGCCTTGCGCCAAGTGTCCGTCGCCTGCCAAGTGCAGGGCTATGGGCAAGTGCATGGCGAAAGCGAAAGGTAAGTAACATGGCTAAGAGCTACTGGAATACCAAGGCGGGTAAGCAAGCGGCAGGTGCTGCGGCTGCGGCTGACTATGCTGGTGCCATGAAAGTGAGTCCCGGTTTCCGCGCTGGCAAAAGCCCAGTAGCTCCTAGCTCTCCTGCTATGGGCAAGCAGATAGCGCAGGGTCCGACCACCGGGTTCGGTTCTTTCCGTGGTCCTTCAGACTACGATCCGACCATGCTCGGCCAGTTTAGCCCTACACGAAAGGTTGATGGGTTCGATCCATCGATGGGGTAATTATGAGCATTACGTTAGGTAGCCGGTCACTCATGCGTCTCGAAGGCGTGCACCCTGATTTGGTGCGCGTCGTCAAGCGTGCTGCGGCTATGTCCGATCTTGACTTCACCGTGTTGGAAGGTCTGCGTACCGAAGCGCGGCAGAAGCAGTTGATGCAGCAGGGCGCAACCAAGACGTTGAACTCACGCCACCTGACCGGGCACGCTGTCGATCTGGCACCGATGCTCGATGGGAAAGTATCGTGGGATTGGCCCTTATACCACCGGTTGGCTGATATTGTGCGGTCAGCATCGGGGCATGAAAAGGTGCCCGTGCGTTGGGGCGGCACTTGGAAATTATTGTCCGCGATACAAGGACCCATAACAGCAAAGAACCTTAGTCGCTCGTTTCCTGATGGCCCTCATTTTGAGCTCCCTCGGGCGAACTATCCCTAGCGGCTTTGATCTCTGTTATGGTCCGACCAATAATCTTCATCTCTTCTACAGTGAAGCGGTTGCCGCGCATGATGTTGCAGCTACCGCAGGCGGTTTGGACGTTACCTTTTATGTGGGGTAAATCGTTATCTATACGGTCTAAACCACGATTTTCGGTAGTCGTCCCGCAGTACACGCAGGGCTGCAATATGAACGCCAAAATCTCTTCTGCACTTAAATCGCAAGCATCTACCCGCTGGTATGCTTTGCGTAAATGCGTGGCGCGTCCCGACTGTGTTCGGCTCCATCGCAACATGCGCGCCTTACGTTTATCTTTTTGTTCGGGCGTCAGCGCGCTCCAACGCTCTTTGCGCCGGTCTCGGCCTTTCTTCCGCGACCTATGGCAATCCTTGCATTCGTATGATAAACCTAGTGGGCGTGATTTTTCACGATAAAAATTTTCGGGGGTGGCCTCAAAAGTAGTATTACAACGGAAACATATGCGGGTCGTCATTATGTGTGTTTATACGTTCCGCACTATAGCGCAAGGAAAATGACATGAACAAAGAAGAACTCTACGGCGTAGCACGCACGGTCCTGTCAGCCCTCGGGGGCTTTCTGGCCGGTAAAGGGTATATCGACTCTGAGACCGCAGTTGCACTCGCAGGTGCAGGTG
>JACCDG011290097.1_pt1 | contig 21305 bp, 18 predicted proteins | sample 7442471 | NCBI WGS metagenome assembly JACCDG01 (sample SAMN15323444, study PRJNA562643) | freshwater metagenome | isolation source: river surface water | place: USA:Blue River Watershed | collected 2017-08-17 | reverse complement strand
TTAGGCCAGTTGATGTGACAATTACTCCTGAATACGTTGCAAAATTTGTAGAACCGCAACAAGCAAAATTGTACGAACTTATTTGGAATCGTTTTGTAGCAAGTCAGATGACGCCTGCAAGTTATGCACAGCGGCAAGTTGTTATCAAAGGTCAGAAATATACGTTTCGAGCAACGGGATCAACGCTGCTTTTTGATGGTTTTTTAAAAGTGTATGCTGAGGAAGAAGATGAATCAGAGAACGAAGAAAAAGTAAAAATACCAGAAAAATTTGCAGCAAAAATGGCGTTGCAACTTAAAAAAATTGATCCTAAACAACATTTTACTCAGCCGCCACCACGATTTACCGAAAGTTCTTTAGTTAAAGAATTAGAAAAAGAAGGCATTGGAAGGCCTTCTACGTTTGCATCTATCATCACCACAATCTGTGCTCGCGAATATACAACACTTGATAAGAAAAAATTTGTTCCAACGGAGCTTGGAATGCTGGTTACCAAAATGTTAAATGAGAATTTTGCTCACATTATGAACACTAAATTTACGGCATTGATGGAAGAAGATCTTGATAAAATAGCCGATGGAGAGCTTGAACGAGATACTTTATTAAATAGTTTTTATGAAAATTTTGAAAAAGACTTGCTAGCATTTAAAGGTGCTGCTAAATCAGTGCAGCAAACAGAAATTGTATGTCCTGAATGCAAAAATCATAAACTTGTTATAAGATTTGGTAAAGCAGGAGAATTTGTAGGCTGTCCTGGATTTCCAGAATGTCCTTTTACCTCTAATTTTATTCGCAACGAATCGGATGGATCAATTATGTTAGTAGAAAAAGAAAAACCGCAAACATTAGATATTAATTGCCCTGAATGCAAAAAACCTTTGCGTGAAATGATGGGCAGATTTGGTAAATTTATTTCTTGTTCAGGCTATCCTGACTGTAAATATATTCAGCAAAATAAAGCAGGATTTCCGTGTCCGCAAGACAATGGCGCAATCGTGCAGCGCAAATGGCGTGGCGGAACGTTTTGGAGTTGTAAAAATTATCCAGAATGTAAGTATGCTCTTTTTGGAGAGATCGAAGAAACACCGTGTCCTTTGTGTAAGGCTCCAGCACTCTTAAAAAAAGTTGATGCAAAGACTGGTGCAGTGGCGCTTTCTTGTGCAGATAAAAAATGTGGTTATAAAAATTAATAAATAAAAATGCTTCTTTTTATAAAAAATATCTTTATGCTCAACTTTCGTTATCCTCAAACATTTTTTTTATAAAAAGGATAGGTATATGCATAGTAAAAAAATAATTATTGTCTTTGTTTTAATGCACATTGCATCTGTGGATGCAGCATCATTAAAAGCATTAGCTCCGTGGCTTAATCCAACAGTGCCATTATGTCGACAAGTAGTTGCAGCGCCACTTAGAAAATTAGCTTTAGGAGGCTATGCTGCTAGTATTTATAAAGAACAAGAACGCGCAAAGGCAAAGAATCCCGAAAACAAAAGAGATGTCTGTACGCTCAGAACAGAGATAGTAAAAAGCATAGGCCCTAAGCAATATAGAGATCTATCGGTTTTTAGCGCTATTTTTACAGCATGGCATTGGCCTACCGATGCATGTTTAGTGCGGCATGTCATCGTGCATACCGTTAATCCATTTGATTCTGTGCGCTTGGATTCTCATTATTCAGTTAATATTTTGCAAGCATGTATTGATGGATTTTATGCAAACAAAGATTCTGACCCGCAAGAAAAAGATTTTCCTCTTGATACTTTAGCGTATATGCTTGCTAGAATGCCTTATCATCAAAAATGTATAACGATTTCTCATGGCATACCATCATTTTTAGAGCAGGTTAAAAATGCTAACTTTCCCAACAGGCACGAAGCATTAGGATATATTTTCAGTTATATGCAAGCGCGCAATCAGGTTCAAGATCGGTCAGATAAAAATAGTAATCCTCGAACAGGTTTATAATACAATCTTTATAAAAGCGTGATTTTTGTTTTGATAGGTTGAGATGTAATCGGCGTAGACGCGTGCAAGCTTTTTGTTGGAACTTTTTTCCCATATTCAGGCGCAAACCAGCTCTCAACAAGAGAAAATTCAATGTCTTCAGAAAATATGGTAAGAAGAGGTTTTGTCTGATACGAAAGAGTCCATACAGAATCTTGGCATTGCGCAGTTATATCTGGAGCAAGCGTAAAATTCCAATAACTCATAAAAGTATGATGTGTCGCATCACTCCATTGATCAATAAGCGTTATGATGTGTGCAGCTTCGAATGTAACGTTTCTGGTCGCAGTTATGCTATATAAAGTATGTTTAGAGGTCCAGGGATCTTGTTCTAAGCAAAGTTGTTTTTCTGGAATGTCGAGATAAAATAGCGATTTATCATTAAAAAGTACTGGCTCAACATCTTTGATATAAAAAGTATTGTGTGCTTGAACCGATCTAAAAGTGTTCCGCCAGAATGCTGAAGGTGTGTATACATACGATCCTGGATCTACGATAACGGGAATGCCATCAACAGCAAGGGTAATACTGCCAGCATCATTATGAAAATGACCAGAGGGCTGTATAGTTTGATAGCTATGATGACGTAACGTAAGATGAAGCCTTTCGTCTTTATAAATAGAGAGACCAAAATCTTTAAAAAATCTTGAACTTTCTGTGTGTTTATTTTTCATCGCATCAATTAATTCAGGAGTAATGCCATAGGGTAATAATTTTCCAGAATCATCATCTCCTATTTTTATTAAAGAGCCAGGAGCCGTTGAACACCAATCTAAAAATGAAAACATTTTGTGTAATTTTTTTATAAAAAAATCAGGCATAGTGTGACCATGCTCTTGAGCTAAAAGATAGAAATGATAAAACATTTCGGTAACTAATTGATGATATGCTGTAGAGCCTTCGTAATCAGTTCCTTCTGCAAAAATCTGTTTTTCGCATTCTTTGAGTAATTCTTTATGACACCATGCAGCTTTTTTTTCCATTCCTTTTATATCTTTAAAAAACCATGTTAGTGCATAGTAGCCGATTAAATTTCCTAAATAATGATTTGATGTTTTTTCATAAAGTTCCCAATTGTTTTCTAAGTAACATAAGTGATCGTAAAGCGAGCTTGTAAATTGTTCCCAAAAAAGTTCATTGAGTTCTGGAGCTTTTTTAAAAAAATGGAATCCCCAAATCCAATTAAAAGCGCGAATACCAACGTCCATCGGACAGACCCAATTTGGGCCTAAAAGAAATGAATTTTCTGTAACCCAATCAGTAATGTATTGATAAAATGCGTGCGCATAGAGTGGATTGCTTCCCTGTTCGTACGCAGCTCCTAACACATAAAAATAAGTGCAACGAGAGAGTTCCCAAGGAATTTTTATATCTTTTGTTAATCGATCGGTAAGTCCTGCAGTGATCGTAAAGTCTCGATAAAACATATTTTTATCAAATAAATAGTCTGCATCGGGATTTTGATAACGTAATCTGAAATCGCTGTGCCAATCAATAGAGATAAGACATTGATCTGAAGATCCTAAAAGACTAAAGCATCCATTTGCGTAAGATGCTGCTTGTGCCAATAATGTTTCTTTGTCCTCTTTTTCTTTTTTATAAAGATCTTGTGAATAGATAAAAGATCGTTGGGATTGTAGTTTCCAAAATTTTTTAAAAGTATCTAATTCATATTGATATGCAATATTTTTCCACGATGAACCTGCAATTTTATGTTCAGCTTTGTGTCGAGAATATTGTTCAAATAATGAAGTGCTTAGTCGGTTTTTTATAAGAATAATGCTTTTTTTTGCGCCTAAAGTATGTACTTTTTTTAAATAATAAGAAAATTTAGTTATATTCATGAGTCTACTCTTTCTTTGATTAACTATAGTAAAAGAGCAATGTAGCCTAAATTAAAAAAATAATAAAAGGATCTCAATATGAAAGTATTTTTTTTGATACTTATGGTTTCTAAAACGCTTGAAGCTGTAAGAAGTGCTAAAAAAGCGGCAGGTAAAAGTTTTTTAGAAAAATAATTTTAATCTGATATAATTTTCTTTGATTTGATAAATATAATATTGTTGGCTTAGAAATAAAAAAATTAATAATTTTTAAAAAAAATTTCGAATTCTCGTCATCCTGAGGCGCGATCCAAGCGCCGTGAGGATCCAGAATTACTTGAATTATTATAAAAATTTATTTTTTTGTTATTTGCAAAAAGTGCAATAGCTGTAAGGAATCAGTAATACAACGCTATAGTATTAACATATTTTTTTTGAATGTTTTTAAATTATAGCTTAATAATTCTGGATCCTCACGGCGCTTGGATCGCGCCTCAGGATGACGAGAATTCGAGAATCTTTTTAAAAATTATTAACTTTTTTATTTCTAAGTTGATGATATTTAGCTGTAAATATGTTTTCAATTGAGGAAATTAATGAATAAAAAGTATTTGGTTTTGCTGATTATAGCAATTAGTAATGGTGTATCTTTGCAAGCTGCAGTAACTAAGATACCAGCAATTAATACAGTAGCAACTGTTGAAAAATCTTTAGATAGCAACAGATGTAGAATTATATTAGATGGCGTAGTCCATTATTTTGACCTTCCTGGAGTTCCTTTAGAAGTAGTAAATCATTTAAAAAGATCTCCAAAAAAATACGTAACGATTCATAATACACAAAAAGAAGCTGAGGATAGCATTCAAATAATGCAATTTACTTATAGAGCGTATCAAGCTAGTTTATCATCATCTCAAAAGCGAACCCGTTAATACCGTTTTTTCTGGAATCACAATAGAAAAATGTTCAGGGTCATTGCCGATAGCTAAAAGCATTCCGTGAGAAAATTCGCCCATCATTTTTCGTGGCTTAAGATTGTATACAAAGACTGCTTGTTTTTGCAAAAGATCTTCGGGCGCGTACATTTTTTGTATTCCAGAAAAAATAACTCGTTTCCCTTCTGTGCCAAAATTGACTTCTAATCGTAATAATTTATCTGAATTAGCAACTTTTGTGCACGCTTGAATGATGCCAACGCGTAATTCGATTTTTAAAAAATCTTCAATTGCAATCTCTGTTTTTGTGTTGAGAGTTTCGGAAGTTTCGGTCATGGTTTTTTCTTCTTGTTTTATGATAGGTTCATGTTTTTTAAATAAATTTTCTGTTTTTTGCAACGTAAATGTTTTGTTCCATGGTTCTTGCAAAAGAGCAGTGATACAATCTTTAGAAAAATCTTGTGAGCGGCCAAGTGCGCGTAGCAACAGTTCCATTTTGTGTGGCATAAAAGGCCAAACGAGTGTTGCGATGGCAAAAAGGCTTTCTGTTGCTGTATGCACAATAGCCATAAAACGCTCTTTATCGTGTTGAGCTACTTTCCAAGGTTCTTGTGTATGGAAATAACTATTGGTAGCCGCTACAAAATGCCAAATGCGCGATAAAGCCATATGAAAATATCCAACATTCATATAGTGTTGTACGTCTTTAATGATCGATTGTAAAAGCATTTGCAGCTGTTTTTCAGCATCAGTGATTGTGCCAGGAATGATAGTTGTACAGTTATTTTTTTCTGCAAGAATCAAAAGACGATTGAGTAAATTTCCTAAATCATTTGCTAAATCAGAGGTGATTTTTTGTTCAAGATCCTCGACAGAAAATTGTCCATCTTGCGTAATGGCAAGTTGTTTGAGCAAATAATAACGAACTTCGTCAGAGCCGTACGTTGTTAAAAGATGTTGTGGATCGATGCTGTTGCCGCGCGATTTAGACATTTTGTGATCGCCAACTTTAATCCATCCGTGAACCAATAAATGATGTGGTAAAGGTAGTTGAGCAGCCATTAAAAAAGCCGGCCAATAGATTGCATGGAAGCGCATAATATCTTTTCCCATGACGTGCATATCTGCAGGCCACCATTGCGCAAACATATCTTTTTTATCGTCTTGAGCATAGCCAATTGCCGTAATATAATTGTTTAAAGCATCGGCCCAGACATAGGTTACGTGACTATCATCATCAGGAAAGGGAACGCCCCAGGTTAACGTAGATCGAGAAATGCTAATATCTTGCAATCCACTTTTTACAAAAGAAATAACTTCAGCATAACGTTCTTGAGGAATAATAAAATCAGGATGATTTTTATAAAAGTCTAATAATCGATCTTGATAAGCAGAAAGTTTAAAAAAATAGCTCACTTCAGAAATTTTTTTTGTCTCGCGTTGGCACGAAGCACAGAAAGGCTTATCAGTAAAAGCAGCGCTATCTTTTTCCGTGACATACGTTTCGCACGGTAGGCAATACCAGCCAGAATACTCACCTTTGTAAATGTCGCCTTGATGTAAAAGCTTCTTGAGCCATGATTGAACAGCTTTGATATGAAATTCATTGGTTGTACGCATGAATTGCGAGTATGCAATTTGATATGATTGCCAGAGGTCTTTATAGTTTTGAATAAAGCTATCAACAAAAGCTTGCGGAGCTATTTGAGCATTTTGAGCCGCTTCAAAAACTTTTTGCCCAAACTCATCAGTTCCTGTTAAAAAATAAACATCTTCGCCACACATTTTGTGCCAGCGAGCGCAGGCATCGGCAAGTATCGTTGAATATAAAGTGCCTAAATGAGGTGCTGCGGTGGCGTAATAAATCGGCGTTGTGATATAAAATTTTTTCTTCGAAGATTCGTTGTGCATGCTTTATTCCTTGCTTTTGCAGGATCAATTATTATTTTTTATTTAGTATAGTTTAAAAATTGAAAAGTAGGTAATTGTAGAAAAATTTCTCGAACTCTCGTCATCCTGAGGCGCGATCCAAGCGCCGTAAGGATCCAGGATTTATAAAGCATACTTTTTGATTTTCTGTATTGCCATATCATCTTTTATAATCGATTTTATTTTATTGTATTGCTTCGAAGTTTGGATCCTTTCGTCACTTCGTTCCTGAGGATGACGAGAGTGTGAGATTTTTTCAAAACATTAGCTTTTTTTGTCTCTAAATTGAGATTTTTATCTATAAAATAAGCTTAAATAAGTCCTTATTGAAATTAAAAATAATTAATGTATAATGATATTAGTAAGGTTATTTTTTCATTAAATGGAGTGTATTATGAATATGAAATTAAAATTATTTGTTGTTGGAATGGTATTTTCTGCTGATTCTTTGATTGTTTGTGCGACAAATGAATTGGAACCTTTGCTTGCTCCGATTGAATTAGAAGAATTGGTTGCTGAACAGCCTAAACCTTTAAGAATACCAACAGAACAAGATGTTATAGCGCGAGCTGCTATGTTTTTAACAGAAAAAGTTGTTCAAGGCAAAAATGTTTTTCAATATAAAGATGATCCGGAAAAACTTATTGCTGATTCTCAAGATACAATTCCGCAAAAACATGGATCTTTAATGTTTGGAAAAAATGAAATAGGAGTAGCATATCCTGATGATGAAGAAAGATCTGAATCTTGTTGCGAATCTTGCGACACAATATTTCATGATTTGTGTAGATTTTTTTTCGGTTTAAGAAGATAAAAATTAAGAAATCTTAATTTTTAGGGTTCTTTTTTTGAGCCCTATTTTTTTGTGTTAAACATAACCTTGTGCCTTCGCTTGTGCTTTTCCATCTGCTTATACTACCTTTAAAAAAAGAAAATTTTACTATTTTTATAAAAAGGATGTGTATGAAAGTTAAGATTAATGTTACTAAAATTGTCTGCATGAGTTTTGTTTTTAAAGCTTTGAGCGCAGGATCAAATGTGCAAGAAGTGCAACCAAAGCAACTTAATATCAAACCTATGCATGAATCACATTTAGAGCAAGCACTTTTGAATATGGCGGATTTTCAGGGAATTTTACAAGGCGGTCGTGATTTAGCATCAAAATATTCTGTTCATCCCGATGTTGCGCAAAGATACGAAAGACTTCTAGAAGTAGCGTTTTGTGCAGGTAGGGCTGATGCCATTACAACGATGGGCACGTATTTCCAAGGTGGTTTAAATGCAATGGCGCACAGTTTAAAAGCAACTAAAGATACGATTGTTCAATTAGGAAAATCAGGTGATGCAAAAGGTGGACAGCAAGCAATTCCTATTTTGCAAGTAGGCGTGCCGACAAATAATTCTGCAAATACACCAGTTAATAATCAAAATACTTCTGGTCAAGGAAGACAAAGATATACTTTTAAAGATTGACTTAGAAAAAAAAATTTTGTTACGAATCAATATTAGTTTCTTAACAATAAGGTTAAGATAAAAAAAGGAGTATTGTATGAAAAAACAATATCTACAATCTACGATGCTAGCGTTTTCGTTGCTAGCTATAAGTTCACTACAAGCAAAGCCGGAAGCAAAACCAGCAGCTAAGTTAGCATCTTGTTGTCGTTCAGCTAAAGCGTGTACATCAGTGGCACATCAAACAGTAGAAGCTATGGATAAATGTAAAAAAAATCATTGTGCTTCATGTTGTAATGAACTTTGTGAAATTGCAGATGATCTTGAAGAAGCAGCAACAGATCTTAAAAAAGCAACAGCTGGTAAAGGCAAAAAATCTGCAGATAAGAAGAAGCAACCGAAAAAAGAACATAAAAAAGAACATAAAAAAGATGAATCAAATAATGTTGCAGAAGATTGCTGTGAATTAGCAGCATCATGTAAAACAGTTGCCGAAAAATGCGAAAATCAATTTGAACAATGTGAAAAATCAAATTGTGAAAAGTGTGCACCTGAAATGTATCATGCAGCAGCAAAAGTTTTAAAGGGAGCTCAAGAGCTTGAAAGAAGTTGTAAAAAAAATAAAGATAGAAAATCTAAATCAGGTAAATCATCAGGCAAAAAAGATTAATTTTTAAAAAATAATCTTAAAAAAATAAGAGAATTTTTGTCATACAAAGATTCTCTTATTTTTTTTAATATCCTTTTACCGTCATGCAAAGATCGTTGACCTGATCGTTAGTTAAAACGTTTTGGAATACAAAAGCACCTGAATTTTCTGAAGTTGCAATACGTGCAAGGCATTCTTTTAAGAGTGGGACTTCTTGTATAAAGTCAGCATCAGATCGAGTTGATAATGACATGCGATGATAAAAATTATGTCTTTGTACTTCCAGTGTAAAAAGATAATTAATAAATTGATAGACAAGATCAGCTTTTGTAGAGCTTTCTAAAATTGCAAAATTTTCTATACCTAAAAACGTTCCTTCTTCCGGAATTAAAAAATCTATAGCAGGATTTTTTATAATAGTTTTCCAGACAGCATTAATTGGAACGAGCACGAGTGAGCAGTTTCCTGATTCTAATAAAAAATCGCCTCTAAAATCTGTGTATGCTTCAACCCATTTTTTTTGATGTATCAAAAGATCTTGAATACACAGAGTTTCTGAATCAGTAATTGGTCGCAATGTTTTAAAAAGATATTTGGCAGCAAGACACGCCATTTCTCGATTATCATTTAAAAGACCTATTCGATATTGTGTCGAAAAATAGGGCTTAAAAATCGTTTCCCAACTCGGTTTTATGATAATGCCAGTATTTTTAAAATGATTGGTATTTACGCCAATTCCTAAAATGTACCATTCAGCCGGTATCGAATACGTGTTTTCGGGATCGAATGAGTGATGCAAAAAATGAGGATTAATCTTATCCCAAAAATCTAATTTAGTTTTATCTATTTTTTTAAGTAATCCGTTTTCTGCAAAAAAACTAACGGCATAATCAGAAGGCATAATAAGATCGTAGCCAGAGCCTTTTGTTGCGAGTACTTTTACCATGAGTTCATCATTAGTTTGGAAATAATTTACCAAAACTTTAATGCCCGTTTTTTTAGTAAAATCATCGATAAGTTTTGTATCAATAACGCCTGACCATAGAAAAACATTAATAGATTTTTGATGATGCAAAAGATTAAAAAAACGGGGAACATACAAAACACTAAAAATGATGACAATCCAAAATAATAATGTTCCTGCGTAGTACGATAGTTTTGAATTTACCATATGCGTTCTCGTATTTGTAATGAACAGAATGCAATAACAAGAATGCTACTGACAACGAGCATGATTGTTGCAAGTGCGTTTACGATAGGCGATACGCCAGAACGAATCATCGCAAAAATATACAAAGGCAATGTTTGAGCAGAGCTTCCAGCGCAAAAAAAGGCAATTAAAAAATCATCGAGCGATAAAATAAAAACTAATAATCCTGCAGCTAAAATTGAGGGCATTAATGCAGGAACAATTACTTTAAAAAAAGTCTGTTGATACGTCGCTCCTAAATCAAGTGAAGCTTCGATCATTTTTTTATCAAGGGCGCTAAAACTTGCGTGCAAGATAGGAATAGTATAGCCAAGTCCTAATAATGAATGGCCGATAATCACGGTCATAAGGCCTAGAGGGACATTAAAAAAAACAAAAAAACTTAAAAGCCCAACAGTTAATACAATTTCTGGAACAATTAAATTTGAATAAAAAAAAGTTAAAAGACGATCTGATTTTTGTTGCGCATTCCATAAAACAAACAGAAGGCCGATGAGTAAACTTAAAAAAACCGCGCATATGCCAACGATAAAAGAATGGAAAGCTGCTTGCCAAATTTCTGATGAGTTAAATAATTCATGATACCAGCGCCAAGAAAATCCGACCCATCGATAAGGAAATTCAACCTTATTAAACGAAAAAAGTATAAGAACAAAAAGAGGAATATATAAAAAAAGATAGACTCCAAAAACCCAACAGGGAAGGAGTAAAGAAGAAAGCCATGATTTTTTATGCATTTTTTTCTCCTTTGACAAAAAACGTTGCACATTTAAAAAGAATATATAAAGCAAAAGCTAAAACAATAGTGCTAATGCACGTAAAAGCTGATCCTAAGGGTACATTGCGCATGCTTAAAAAATAGTGCGTAATGACTGTTCCAACATACATTGTTTTATCGCCACCTAAAAGCGCAGGAATAACGAATTCACCAAACGCAGGCACAAAAACAAGAATAGAACCGGTTTTAATACCAGCAGATGTTAACGGAATGATAATATTTTTGAGTGTTTGCCAAAAACTTGCGCCTAGATCAGCAGAAGCCTCTAAGAGTCGAGGATTCAATTTTTCTAATGAGCTATAAAGTGGTAAAAGCATGAATGGCAGATAACAATAAAACATGCCAAAATAGATTGCGCCCGTTGTGTTCATTAAATGGAGTGGTGTCGCAATCAGACCTAATTTTAAAAGCAGTGTGTTAATGATGCCGTCGTTTTCTAGTAAAAAATACCATGAATAGACGAGCAATAAAAAGTTAGTCCAAAAAGGTAAAATTAAGAGTGCAAATAAAATAGATTTCCATTTTTCTACTTTGAGTGCCAAGTAATACGCAACAGGATAGGCTATTACGAGCGTGACTATCACCGTGCAAACCGCTGCAAGCAATGATCGCAAAACAATGTATCCATACACAGGATCTAATAATGTTTTGTAGTAATCAAAGGTAAAATAGGGATCATGTGTTGAATAAGCATATTTAATAAAGCTGCTCGTGATCAAAAATGAGATAGGCAAATAAAAAAAGAGTCCTTGCCAGACGAGTGCAATGACTCCATAAAAAAATGAATTGTCGAGATTATTTTTATTTGATTTCATCGTTCTAACAATACCGCATTTTCTTTTTGCCATTGCAAAAAAACTTCATCATCATAATCAATTTTTTCTTTAGGAAAATGCTCTTCGTTTTGTTCAAAAACTTCGATACGCATTTCATTTTTCAGACGAACATTATATTGTGTTGCAGGTCCATGATAAACGATAGATTCAACTTTTCCGGTTACATAATTAGAAAAACCTTCCTGCAATTTTTTTCCGATCCAAATTTTTTCAGGACGCACGCCCATCAAAAGTTGTGCTTCTTGAATCATCCAGGGTAATCGAGTGGTTGAGGCTACTTGAAATGTTCCTAAATTTGTTTCTTCTTTAAAAAAAACTTCATGTTGTTGCAGTTGTAAGGTTCCTCTAAAAAGATTCATTTTGCCAACAAATTGCGCAACAAATGCAGAGGTTGGAAATTCATAAATTTCTCGAGGTGTTCCGATTTGTTCGATGCGACCATCATAATTCATAATGGCCATCTGATCAGCTAAAGTGAGCGCTTCGGTTTGATCATGCGTGATGTATACAAATGTTGTGCGTAATGTTTCTTGCAAATCCATTAACTCGATAAGCATCTGTTCGCGTAATTTTATATCAAGTGCTGCTAAAGGTTCATCAAGGAGCAAGACTTCAGGTTCGTTAATAATAGCACGAGCAAGAGCAACACGTTGTTGTTGCCCGCCAGAAAGTTGATTAATTGATTTGTAAATATGTTGTTCAAGTCGGACTGATTTTAAAATTTTTAAAACTTTATTTTTAATAATTTCTGGATCAATTTTCTTAATTTTTAAACTGTAGGCAACGTTGTCAAATACATTCATGTGCGGGAAGAGTGCATAATTCTGAAAGACTGTATTAATTTTTCGATGATTAATAGGAGTGTGCGTAATGTCAGTATCACCTAATAAAATGGTACCATTATCAGGAGTTTCGAATCCCGCTATGAGTCGTAAAATAGTAGTTTTGCCACAGCCGCTTGGTCCAAGCAGAGCAAAAAATTTACCTTCTGGAATCGTAAGATTTATGTTTTCAAGTACGATTTCGCCATTGAATGATTTTTCTATATTTTTTAACGTAATATTTCTCATGATTTTTTACTGAACCGAGCGATATACATTGGAATAACTACATCAGAAAGTGTGCAAGGAACAACGACTGCAAGCACTAAAAGTACAAACAATATTCCCATAGAAGGCATCCAGTTATGCATCCCGTGAGAAATGATATACATCATCGAAGCAAGGGAGCTGATAAGAATGTGTGTAAAATGAGACCAGAGAGAATAGAAGCTTTTTTTGCCACTTCTATGTTTACTTAATAAGAATCCATTGCAAATGCCAATAAGTAAAAAAGGCAAGATGTTATGCATTTCGTGCATAAAACAAATGTGCAGTTCCATGCTAAATCCTAACAATTCGCCAACAAGATAGGGCATAAAAATATCAGAAAGAATACAAAAAAATGTTGCGTTAAAGACACCCATGATGAGGCCTTGTATCCATTTATCTGAGTATCTAAAAAAAGTTAAAATAGCTCCAGTGGCTGCAAAAACGATATGCAAAAAATGGAATGAGTGGAATAGAACTAATGACCCAGATTCTACAACTGTTGCAGATGCGCCAAACGAAAAATAGCCTAAAAGTGCGGCCCCTATAAAACTTAAAGCAACTGAAAAGACTGCGTAAGGAAAGTGATGTGCTAGTTCATGAATAAGAAGTTTTTGAGTGTCTGATTCTTTGTGTAATTGCATGGTATGCTACCTTTTGTATAATTTCTTGATAATTTTTATTGAATATAAACATTTCTTGTCTGAATGAAAAGAAATGACGTTTAAAATGAGTTTCCAAGTGTTAAGAACCATGCGTAAGAACTTTCTGTTGGATAGTTTTTATGCCATTTCCAGCCTATATCAAAGCGCAAGGGTCCGATGGGACTTATATATCTAAAACCAAATCCAGTAGCGGCTAATGGTTGTATGTTGGTAAAAATATCATGCGGAGTTTCTAGCAGGATGCCAAAATCCTGAAAAATAGTGGCCCAAAGAGTTTTTTTATAGGTTGGAAATCGTAATTCAGCATTTCCATTCAGCATTGTTTTGCCGCCTTGCGGTACGTGCGTTATCTCATTTTTATCATTCTGATAGGTTCCTAGAGGAGGGCAATAATCTTGTAAATAGCCACGTAACGAAAAAGGTCCACCAAGAAAAAAACGTTCTGAAGGCATAATCGATCTAAAGTCGTGTCTAAAAATGTGGCCAGTTCTGACGCGCAATGCAAGTACAGAAGAAGCGAGTGAAATAAAATGCGCTTGTTCTAGCGTGCATTTTATAAAATAGGAACTTTCTTTAAACGGAAACATTCCTTTGAGTGAGGCACTTGTGTAAAAACCTTTTGTTGGATTAATTTTATCATCTAAAAAATCAGCATAAATCATTGGTTCAATAAAAAAATAAGGTATTTTTTTATCAACCAAATCAGTTTCAAAATTAAGAGCCTGAGCAACGTTCAAGGCAACATCATTAATTTCCATCCATTCAAAACCACTCGTGACGCCGCAATCATAATGTTGACCAGATTTGCTTAATCCCATCAAAAAGCCTTGTTGTAAAATTCTATACAACGGCTTTGATGATCCAATCACGATCGGCTGAATATATTTATTTGCATAACCTTTAAAAGTTGTTGCAAGAGGAATGTTGCCAAGCAAGGGAAGTCGGTACGCAACATTTATTTTTTGTTCGTAACGATTAAAATCAAAATCGGCAGAAAATCGATCAGCTCGTGCTGTTGGGTTTTTCCATATAAAAGAACCACCAATTTTATACGTAGAGCCCTTTTTGAAATAAAAATTTTTACTAACTTGCGCAAAACCCATGCGTAATTTTATTTCAAAAGGATCATCATCTTTTACAAAAAAAATAATATCTTTTTGGTTATCGACACTAGTTTTGTAAGAAGGAAAAAGATTTATTTTATCAAAAACACCTGTTGCTCGTAAGGTGAGTAGTGATTGTTGTATTTTTTCTTTGTTCCATGCATCACCTTCTTTATAATTTAATAATTTCATAAGATAAGAATATTTTATTTTTGTTTGTCCTTTTAAAATGGTCGTGCCAAAGGTCGTTTTGTGTCCTTTGATACAATTCCAGACAACCACAAGCCCCTTTTCATTTGTAGCAAGTGAATGTAAAAGTTGCGGTTGTAAATAGCCAAGATTTTTTAATTTTTTAAGTAAGAATGTTTTTTGTAATGCGAGTAAATCGGCAGGGAAAGGAATCGGTGTTTTTTGTATTTTTATTTTTTTGTATAAAGGCAGCTCTTCTAAAAGAGTATCATCGATTCCATGCGTTATGATGTCTGATATACAATATTGTTTCCCTTCTTCTAGCACGATCTGCAGGCAAAAAAGATTTTTTTTATTTTGATACGAAAGGTGGCGATGACGAAAAATAGAGGCATCCCAAAAGCCTTGTTTTTTGTACCATTCAATAAGTTCATACAAACTTTCGTGTATTTTTTTTTGATTAAAATAAAAAGTTTTTTCTCTTTTTTTAAAAAATTTTTTTATTAAAAAATCTGTATCGTACGATTCAGCGCCTTGTAACGTAATTTTTTTAAGAGCGCATCGTGGTCCTTCGTCTATCATGAATAATGTTTTGCAACCGATGTCTTTGCATGTTACCGTTGCATAATAAAAACCAGAGTGCATGTATTCTTGCTCCAGTTCTTGCGCGAGTAATAAGGGAGGGAATGTGATATCAGTTTCTTGCAATCGTTTTATGATCTTGTCTAATGCGCTCTTTGAAAAAAAATTATTTCCCTCGTAATCATATGTTTTTATGTCTTGCACAGAGATCAGGCATAAAAGATCAATAGTGCCATCAGCAAGGTCTGTTTGCTGTATGGTTACGCTTGGATTCTGATAATGATGCTTTTGTAGCAAGGTTACAAGAGCCTGTGTTTCGCGTTCAATAAGTGCTTTAGTGCAAGGTTTTGCAAGTATTTTTTGAAGTCTTTTTTTGACAGCATGTTCTTCTGCAGGAGTAATTTTTTTTTCTGATGAGCATCTATATTTTGTTGATGCAATTTTAGAAAGACTTCCTTTTGTGATCGTGATGAGAATATCGATCCATTTATGCTGGTCATCATAATACAGATGATCTTGTAATGATGCTTTTTTATATCCTTGCTCTTCTAATTTTTTTTTTAAAGCAATAAGTGATTCGGCATGTTTTTCATCTTCAAAAGGCTGACCAGTGCTTAATGTGTAACATTGCAAATAATCATCTTTTTCAGTAACAATGCCCTCAATTTTTATAGAACGAATAATCCAGTTTGTTTTGATTGAGCATGATATTTTTTGTTTATCTGTAGGTCCAGAAAATATAAAATGCAACGACTCGCAACGCTCTGTTTGGCGCACTCGCTCTAGCGCTTGTAAAAATTCTTTCCGTGTAATTGTTTTGTGCGTATCAAAATGCGTTAAAGCAAGCAAGGTTTCGTGAGAAAATGATCCATCGCTTTTGCTTTCAAAAGTATCGATAGTAAACAGTTCTGGAATGCTTTGTATGTCAGATTCAGATATATTTTTTTTAGTAAAAAAAGTATATTGATTTTCATCTGAGCCACAAAGTTTAGTAATAAAAAAATGGGAAGAGAAAAGGATTATAAAAGTAATGCCTTTTTGTGACCATGATTTCACTAGAAAAATCTTTCGCAGTATCGTGTTTAAGAAAGGATTATAAGCATATTATAGTCTAGCACGGTCTTTGCAAAAAGTGTTTTTATAAAAAATCAAGCCAATATAAGCTTTAGGAAGTCTTTTTATATGAAAATCTTTACATTTTAGGCGCATTTGTTACAGTGATCATTGTGTTGTGGTCTAAGTTACTTTTTGTAATTAGTTTTACTTGTTTTCATTTAAATAGAGGAATCTTACATGAAAAAAAATCTGGTTTTTATATTTTTAGCATTTTTTAATCTTAACGCATTGCCTAATCCAGCTGAATTTATAGAAATGGACCCGGTTGAATTTGTCGATTCATTGGTCGCTAATGTGCAAAAAGTTTCTTTATGTTCTTTTAGGCTGCCATTTTGGGCACAAGTTCGTTATGCAAGTGCGATAGCGCTTGGAGCTGTTTTAGGCCATGTTACTGCCGTTGCAATTGTTAATTCTTTAACAAGTTATCAAAATAGAACTGAATTAGATTTTTTACAAAGTCCGCTTCAGTGGTCTAAAGGGGCAATTGCAGGAACAATGATTGGTGGCTTGCTTGGAGAAAATGTTTCTCGTCATCTTGAATTTCCAAAATATAGCATTGCAAAAATGAATAAGGAGCTTTTGGTAATAGCAATAGCACATTATGGCAATGAGCAAAATTTTATAGAAAAAATTAAATTTTATTATGCATCAAGTCGTTTTGCATTTGTTGATTCTTATGCAGCGTTAGAACGTGTTTATCAGACATTGTTGCTTTCTTATACCATTTTTAAATCTACCAAAAAAGAAATAAACCAACTTGTTTTAAGTCAGCTTATTTTTGCATTAGATGTAGTAAAAAATGCATTGCTTGTTATTAAAAGTGATGCTAATTATGCAGAAGAAATGAAAATGCATATTTTATTATTAACGCAACAAAGTCTCAGTGCGCATAACCAAATTCAGGTTGGTGCAATAGTAGGCAATATGGCGCACAGATAGAAAAATTAATTTTTTAAATATTAAAAATGAGGCACAAGATATTATGCTTGGTGCCTCATTTTTTTTAAAAATTATCGTGAGCTGTGACTTTTTATATGATTCCAAAGCCATCCTTTTTTAGCGTATGTTTTATTGCAATGAGGACAAAAAAAACTTTCTTTTGGCCTAGGGGTAGGTTCAAATTGGAAAGCTTGAGGCGTTGAACCGGCACGAAGAAAGCTTGGACTAGGAGCGAAAGCTGCTACAGTAGCATATAACTGAGCATCAATAGCTGCATAAGGATCATCGGCAGGCGTTGCAGCAGCTTGTGCAGTAGGCGCTGGTTGTAGTGTATAAGGAGCTACAAATGTTGCGGTAGGAGCATAACTTGGATCATAAGCTAGTGCTGGTATAGGATTTACAATTGGATCAGCTTGTGGAAAAAAAGCGGTATTCTGTTTTGTCGCTTTTTTTGCTTTGTTTTCGTCTTTTAATACTTTATGTCTTTCTTCTGCTAGACGCAATGCATTTTCAAGTTCAGTTAGTCTATCTTCTAATGCTTGATCTTGTTGTGGGCTTTCAGCTCTCTTTTCTTTTATTGTTTTAATTGTACGTTTTATTTTTTTAATATTCTGTGTTGAGGCAAAAGTCGTCGGATTGTTATGGCGACTTCTTTCATCTGTTAATCGTTTCCTTTCTTTTTTTAGTGCGTAAATAGTCTTTTCTATTTGTTCGGGAGTCAATACAGTAGCATCTGTGGTAACCACTGGTTGTTTAGCAGTCAATGCAGCATCAATTTCAGCTCGTAATTTAGCATCAAGATCTGCATAAAGATCATCAGTTAATAGTGTAGTAGTCTGTGCAGTAGGCGCTGATGGTTCTGCAGGGCCTACAAAAAGTACTGCCAGTTGTTCGGGCGTAAAATTAAGAGAAGGGTCAGCTACTTGCGCAGCTTCTCTAAGTGCAGCTGGATCAGCAGCAAACAGTTTTAACCATTCATCTATTGAGGATGGATTTGGAGTAGGTGCTGTGGCAGGTGCAGCAGGCATTGGTTGCACAAAAGCAGCTGCAGAAGCTCCATAACTTCCTGGTTCAGTGGTAGGAACAATAGGTGGCATAGGATTTTCAAACATATCATATTCAACAAGCTCACTCGGTGGCCGTTGTTGAGCGATAAATTGTTGAACAAGAACATGATGAGCAGCTGGAGCTGGAGGAGTTTCTTCAGTTGCTGTAAATTCAGCATCAATAACTGGTTCTGCAGGGTCTGCCGAAAATGCTGCCCAATGTTCGGCAGTTAAATCAAGAGAAGGTTCAGCGGCTGCTGCGGCAGGTGTAGCGGCAAGTGCAGAAAGTTTTTGCAATTCAGGTGCAGCGCGTACCATAAAAGGCAAAGACACATAAGGTCCAAAAGCATTTCTTTCTGATGATGACATATCTACAGTATTTGGAATTTCAGCTGTAAATTCAGGATTATAAGCTGCTGTTGCAGGATCTTGAGGAAGGGTTGTCAAAAATGCTGCCCAATGTTCGTCAGTTAAATCAAGAGAAGGTCCAGCGGCTGCGGCCGAAAATAATGCATTCGAATAAAACAAAATGCATAACAATAATAGTAATTTTTTCATAATAACCTCATATTTTTTTTAATTAACCATGTTTTTCGCTCGCTAATTCCTGTTGTCTTCTTTCTCTTGCTCTTTCTTTTGAAGCTTTGGTTTGTTCTTGCTTTTTTCTTAATCGTGCTAGCGCACCAGGGTCTTTTTGAGCTACCAGAAGCTTGAATTTCGCCTGATATCTTTGTTGAGCTAATCGACCGGATTCAAGTTGTTGCTCTTTCTTAAGTCTAGCTTTTTTTTCTTCTTCGCTTTCTTCTTCTTCTGAATGAATACCTCTTCTTTGATCAGCAGCAGTACTTCGTGCGCTATGCTCTTTTGCTGTTTGTGCTTTTCTTCGCGCATCTCTTGCTGCTTGAGCTTTGATTACTGCTACAGGTGCTGGCACTACTTCTTCTACGATCTGTGTTGGTGCTATAGGTTGCATTTCTAGTAAGCTTGGATCGATAGCTAAAAGGAATGCAGGATCCACTAATAATGCTTGAAGACTTTCTAAATGTTCTTGATAAAGTTCACGAATTTGCGCTTTTTGTCTTTCTGTTAATTCTTGATCAGATTCTTCGAGAGACTGAATTTTAAGAAGACGTTTTTCTAGATCTTCATCATAATACGCATATTCAATAAGAGCGGTTAGCATTTCATCTTCACTGCTTATGTGACTACTTACAGGAGTTGGATTGGCTGCAGCTCCAGACTCTTCAGGAGGAGTTGCAAAAAATGCTTCCACTTGTTCGTAAGTTAAAGGTTCATAAGGGTCAGCGGCTGCCGAAAATAATTCATTCGAATAAAACACAATGCATAACAATAATAGTAATTTTTTCATAATAACCTCATTTTAAATAATGATAAATCTTTATACTATAAAATATACAAATAGAAACATCAAAAAAGCAAGGATTTATTTTTAAGTTAAATGTTTTGAGCTATAAAAATCTATTTTGGTTGTGAGTGTTTTGCTTGTATATGCTTAGTAAGATTTGCTTTGTGATTGTATGATGTGTCGCAATAAGGACAAAAAAATCTTTTTTGATTAGGGTTAGGTTCAGATTGGGCAGCTTGAGGCCTTTCTGCTTGTGCAGCAGGATACGCTTCTTCAGGTGTTACTAGGTAAAAAAAAGTTGTGCCAGGAGGGAAAGCATAAGCGGGAACAAGAGCTTGCGCAGCTTCGAGACCTGTAGCAGCAGGTATTGGTTCAAGATCATCATCTAAGCCAATTAATTGTGAATCTCGTGCAGCAGCAGCTAATTGTTCTGGAGTAGCAGGAATTGCAGCAGGCGCTCTGGCAGCCAATTCTTCTTGGGTAGATCCTTGATAAGGCTGAAGAAGAGGTATTGCGTCTTCGAATTCACTATCATCTTCAGATGATAACTCATCAAGAGGAGGTGGCGCATCTTCTAATTCATCAGATGATAAATCATCAGGAGGAGGTGCTGTGTCTTCTTCGGTTGGTAATGCGGCAGATGATTTTAATATTTTGCGATTTTCTTCAAATTTTTTTTGTTCTTGTTCATGTTTAGTTAGGGCTCTTTTAAGTTTTTCATTTGTTTGATCTGCATTTAATTTTTCTTGTATTGCGTTAATTGTGCGTGTTTTACCTGCTATTTGTGAAGTAAGTCTTCTAAGTTCTTTGTTTCTATGAGCGTTTTTGGCCTGTCTACGGTCTCTTTCTTCCAAGTCTTTTAATTTTTGTTCAGCAGCAGCTCTTACTTCGGGGTTAGGATCTGTTAGCTGTGTTTCAAGTCTTGCTTTTCGGTTTAATTTCTGTTGATAAGATGAGCTATAAACTCTTTTAGGGTTACCTTGGGTAGAGGCAGTGGCTGCTGCTAATTCTTCTGTGGCTGCTAATGCTTCTAATATTGCAGTTTTAGCAATATTAGTTTTAGTACAGGTGAAAGGTTTTGGGTCAAGTTGATTAGCCGCTGCGGCCGAAAATAATGTATTCGAGTAAAACACAATACATAATAATAGTAGTAATTTTTTCATAACAAACTCATTTTAAATAATCATAAAACTTTATAGTGCAAATATACAAATAGAAAACATTAAAAAGCAAGAATTTATTTTTAAGTTAAATGTTTTGAGCTACAAAAATCTATTTTGGTTGTCGGTGTGTTTGTATATGCGTAGCAAAATGTATTCTCTGTCTATATGATTTGCCGCAATGAGGACAAATATATTCTTTTGGTCCAGGGTTAAGTTGTACAGCAGCTTGAGGCGTTGAATCGGCATGAGGAAGGCTTTGAACAGGAGGACCATAAGGATTTAACTCAAGATTTAAGCGATAAGTAGGAGGAAATGTTTTATCAGGGACAAAAAGATTAGGTGTTGGTAAAAAAATAATTGTGCCGGGAGGGAAAGTATAAGCGGGAGCAAAAGTTTGGTCAGGAGGGAAAGCATAAACGGGAGCAAGAG